>OFFT01000570.1_pt1 | contig 26364 bp, 22 predicted proteins | sample 1521581 | NCBI WGS metagenome assembly OFFT01 (sample SAMEA3504084, study PRJEB24116) | mouse gut metagenome | biome: mouse gut; feature: mouse-associated habitat; material: faeces | place: Denmark | collected 2011
AAGAGATCATGTTTGTAGTGGTAGTGCTGCTGGTGGTGCTGGTGCAGATCTTCCAGACGCTGGGCATGAAGATGTCGGTGAAGCTGGACCGCAGGCAGAGATAGACCGGATTTGGCCAGGACATCAGAGTATGTCGGGGCAGCCGTGTAATATACGGATCTCAAAGTTATGTGCGGTAAAGGAAACACGATACCGTGCATTGGCTTTCAGATAGAAACTTGTGCTTGAGCCCGCAGCTGCAGGCTGGGCAGAAATGGAGGAGTATTTATGAAGAAAAAATTTATCGCAGCTATTTTGACAGCCGTTATGGCGCTTGGTACCCTGACAGCGTGCGGCGGTTCCGCTGACAGTGCAGCGTCCGGACAGAGTGAGGCGGCACAGAGCGAGGCGGAGGACACGGAAGCGGCAGCTCCTGTGGAAGAAGAGACGACACCCGCAGAAGACGGGGCGGCAGCAGAAGATGAGGCCGCAGACGCGGAAGAAACAGGCGAGGCGGCAGAGTCCAAAGGCACGATCACCATCGCAGCATCCGCTACACCTCACGCTGAGATCCTGGAAGAGGCAGCGCCCCTTCTGGCAGCACAGGGCTGGACTTTGGAAGTGACCGTGTTCAACGATTATGTACAGCCGAATCAGGTTGTGGAGAGCGGTGAATTCGATGCCAACTATTTCCAGCATATTCCCTATCTGGATTCCTTCAATGAGGAGCAGGGTACGCATCTTGTCAATGCAGGCGGCATCCACTATGAGCCTTTCGGCATCTATCCCGGCACGAAGAGTGATCTGACCACGCTGGAGAAAGGCGATGTGATCGCAGTGCCCAATGATACGACCAATGAGGCGAGAGCCCTTCTGCTGCTGCAGGATAACGGTATCATCACCCTGAAGGACGGTGTGGGACTGGAGGCGACCGTGAGAGACATCGTTGACAATCCCAATGAGATTGAGATCCAGGAGCTGGAGGCGGCACAGGTGCCGAGAGTAAAAGATGAGGTTGCGTTTGTTGTCCTGAACGGTAACTACGCACTGGAGGCAGGTTTCTCCGTAGCCAGGGATGCGGTTGCCTACGAGCAGGCTGATTCCGAGGCGGCGAAGACCTATGTGAATGTGATTGCCGTAAAAGAAGGCAATGAGAGCAGTGAGGCCATTAAAGCGCTTGTAGATGTATTGAAATCAGATGAGATCACAGAGTTTATCAACGGTAAATATGATGGCGGCGTGATTCCTTTTAAATAAGGAGTGCTTCAAAAGTTTACGCCAGCTTGGAATTATTTGTTATATTTGTTGTATTTTATAGTTGGGTAAGGGTATTCTTTACTGGAGCGAATTTCCAGTGGGGATGCCCTTTTTCATAATAGTGCTTGACAGCTGTAGAATATATGACGTATTGTGTAGTTGGATAAACAGGGCTTGTCGCTGCCCTTTTGAAAGGATAGAATCCGGTAGATGAAGATAGCAATCTGTGACAATGACAGAGAAGAAGCAGGATTCCTGAAGGCACTGGTTTTGGATATTCTGGGAGAGCAGGATGTTTCCTGTGAGATCTTCAGTTTTGAACAGGGGGAAGAACTTCTGGAGTCGGAACTGGATTATCAGATAGTGTTTCTGGATATCATGCTGGATGGAAAGAACGGCGTGGATGTGGGCAATGAAATCTACCGACGGAACCGCCGGATCAAGATCATCTTTCAGACGAATTTTGATGAATATTACAGGGAGGCGCTCAACCGCTCCCACGCCTTTGCTTATCTGGAGAAGCCGGTAGAGAAGGAGGAGTTGCGGGAACAACTGGAAGAGCTGCTGAAGGACGGCGGGGATAAGCAGGACAGCAGGATTGTGTTTGAGCATGTGACCGTAAACGGGAACGGGGTATGTGAGGAGAAGCCGATGGTCAGCGTTACGGTACAGAATATTCTGTACTTTGAATACATAAAGAGACAGAAACAGGTGAGGATAAGGACAGACAAAGCAGAATACTGCTATAAGACGTCCATGCATGCTCTGGAAGAGAGGATGAGTCCTTTTGGGTTTGAAATATGCAGCAGGGGCATACTGGTCAATCTTGGCAGGATTGCAGGGATACAGGGATATATGATCAGGCTCAGTACAGGAGATATCATACCGCTGTCGCAAAGGCGCGCCGTCAGATTTAAGGAGAGATTAAGCGAATTTATTCATAAAGTCTGACGCGTGGTGCGGATATTACCGGGAGGGAACCATGGACAGAGTGGTTTTATTGTTTTGCTCGCTGCTTTCATGCGGCATCATAATCAATATTATGTTTCAGTTTCTGGATGAGCGGTGCGAGAGAATATATCAAAGCAGGTCATTGTATAGATGCACGATGGCTGTCAGTATCCTGCTGCTCACCGGGGTCAACTGTCTGGATCATTTTATCTTTAATTTTATCGCACATCTGCTCGTGTTTGTACTGGTCAGCTTATTTCTCTATTATGATGAGCGGAAAGGGATAGCCCGTATTGCTGAGGCAGTGGTATTGTACATCGTGATAGCGGTTTTGGAGACACTTGGCGTTTTCCTGCTTCTGTATCTGTTGGAAGCGATGGGGCAGGTGCCGGACAGCGCCGCTATCCTGCAGAGCATGGTGACGGCATTTTCCAAGGTGATCCTGCTGTTTCTGTACTACATTGTATTCCGCAGACTGTGGAGGAAACTGCCGGCCAGGAGCGGCACACAGTATGTGCTGTATCTCGTTCTGTTTGTGTACAGTGCTGTCAATGTCCTGACGCTGGCATTCATATCAGGATCAGAGAATCCTGTCATTCTTATGCTGATGACAGGCTGCATCGTTTTTGCCAATTTGTATATGTTATATTTTATCAAAGTCTCAGATGAGCGGAATGATTATAAGCTGCAGGTAGATATGATGCGGCAGCAGGAGAGGATGCAGTATGAGAACTATGAGGCGAGGAGCAGACAGTATACGGAGATGCTGCGCATCCTGCATGATGTCGACAAGCATATGAAGATGGTGGATGAACTGTACAGGCAGAATCATATCGAGGATGCTGTCAGCTATGCGGGACAGATCAGGAGCAGGATGAAGGAACTGGTGCCTCTTTCCTATACAAATAATACGATACTCAACTGCCTCCTGTCCGACAAGACAAGGCAGGCTGAGCAGGCGGGAATCAGGTTGGAGATCAGCGCGTCCATGGTGGATATCAATTTCATGAAGCCGGTAGATATTACCACAATATTCGGCAATCTGATGGATAATGCCATGGCGGCGGCATATAAGTGTGAGCAGGACAGGTATGTCAGGCTTTCCGTGGAACCACAGTATGATATGCTTCTGATCCGGATCACGAACAGCACAACAGAAAAGATTGTTATAAAGAACGGCAGAATGCCGGAGAATAAGAAGGGAACAGGAATACGTAATATAGAACGGTGCGTCAGTTCCTACGATGGCAGCGAAACCTGGCAATGTGCGGATGGTGTGTTTGCCTGCGATATTATCTTAAACAGAATAGAAAGTCAGAGCTGAGCAACGCGGATCTGTCCGGTGTAAAACCGGTTAAAAAAGAGATTATGGTATAAACGCTGTAATCTCTTTTTGTGTGCGTAAAATTATAAAATCAAGTCTAAGAACCGGATTTGGGGACAAAAAACTGTACGTCGTGCCAAAAGTATTGCGGAAAAGACAAAATAAAACATATAATGACAAAAATCGAATAAAGGAGGGATTCAGCAATGAAGAAGGCATTATCAAAGCTGGCAGTGAAGGTATTGAACAGGAGTTTGAGGGCAGAAGCGGACAGTGCATGCGCACTGCTTGGATATCAGCCACGGATGCCTGAGACAGTGAAGAAATTTAAGAAAGAGAAGAAATGACAGTGAAAAATGCATATGATTCCATGGCTGACAGGTTTGCAAAGTATTTGACAGAAGAGGACTGCATATGCGCGGAGGAGGCGGATGCATATCGTTTCGGGATAGAAGTTACATTTCTGAAACTGGTGCATATCGCTTCCTATCTTTTGATTGCAGTGTGTATGAAGCGTGTGCTGGAATTTATCGTTATTTTCGGTATATTTTATGTTTTCAGGAAGAATACGGGCGGTTTTCATGCCAGGACCAGGCTGGGGTGTTATCTGTTTTCCTGTACAGCCGTTGCGGCAGCATTGTTGTTGGCAGGAGCAGAACTGTCCGGCAAAATCACAATGGGACTGACAGCCGCCTGCCTGATCGTATTATTTTGTATCTCACCTGTCAGACATGAGAACAGATCATTGGAGGAAGAAGAGATTTCTTTTTTCCGGAGAAGACTCTGTCTGCTTTCGGCAATATACACCATTGGGGTGATCTTAATGGAGCTGACCGGGTATGGGAGGCTGGCCGGACTTTTGCTGTCTGGACTGCTGCTTGTAACGGCACTGGCGGTGCTTGGAAAGCTGCAGCAGTTCTGCGCATTGATGCTTGTCCTGTTTATTTCCACAGGCAGTATATCCATTGCATATGAAGCAGAGCCGGAATCCGGAAAGGAGCTTGTCATAGTAACGGACTGCAGTCAGTCTATGCAGGACACGGATAAAGAATATATTGTATTTGACTTTATTAAGAGTCTGTATGCAGTCCTGCCGCGGGATTACCAGATAGGCATGATTGCTTTTAACAACGAAATCTGCGCAGAAGTTCCATTGGGGAGCAGTTATGCAGAAGCAGCGGAGTGCCTGCAGGAGCTGTCTTACAGCCGGTATGGAAATGCAGGAGCAGGTTTGGCAGAAGCGGTGGCGATGTTTGGCCCGGACGCATCAGAGAGAAGGATTCTCCTGATCTCGGACGGTGAGATCATGATGAAGACTGCGGAGGATACACAGTCAGCGGCACTGCAGTTTGAACAGGCAGTGAAGGACGCACAGGATAAGGGGATCCTTATTGATGTGATCGCACTGGGGACGCGCATAGAAGAAGGTGCTGTAGTGTATTCTGCGGCAGAGCCTACCGGGGGACGGCTGTATGAACTTTCGGACGGCGGCGCCCTGGGCGATTTCGCAGAGTCGCTGCTTTTTGAACAATGGAAGCTGAATGCGGTTTACGCAGGTCAGATTGGCGGGATGGGCGGCGAACTGTCAGTCAGGCTACCGGATTGTCTGATGAGCAGGGCCAGGATTGTTTTGGCGGGCAGTCAGCAGAATGAGAATATGACGCTGAACTGCGAGGCGGACAGAGTATATGTGTCAAAAGGCATAAACTATACGGTAATAGACCTGTTTCATCCAGTCTCAGATGAAGTGAAGATACAGATGAGTGCAGATTCGCCAATGGATGTCAGGGCATACCTGACTGCGGAGTATGATTTTATATTCAATGCGGATTATACATATATACCGGAGGAAAAGACGGCAGATTTCCGATTGGAGTTAACAAACGAGGATGGGCAGAACATGCTGGACGGGCATCTGATCGATAATGGTCTGCGGATATTTCTGGACGGCGAGGAGCAGGTCTGCCGGATCATCGACGGAGCGCTCTGTATGTCTAAGGAATATGAACATGATGCAGAGGCAGAACTCCGGGTAGTGTTCGACAGCACGTATGGTAATTATTATGGAGACCCGGATGAATCAGTGAAGATTAAAGTTCCGGCTGTAGAGAAAGAACAACCTGCAGTCGACTGGTTTTTCTGGCTGACGCTTCTTGGATTTGCGATATCACTCTCGGTACTGTTCTTCGCAGCCTGTATACGCGGCAAAAAGAACTATGGACGGCACAGAGTGATAGATGAAGAACGGATACTTCCGGAAGAGCAGAAGACCCGTCAGAGTGAATGGGGCGGTAAGCTGCAGGTCTATGTGATCCGGAATAAGGAAGGCATTGATTACCCGCCGGAGAGCATCAACCTCTTTGCGAGATGCAGCCGTGACCTGATCACGCTGGAGTGGATCCTGGATACCTGTAACCTGCCCCTTATGCTTGCCGGGGCGGAGAAGATCCTCCTGCGGCCGGGGGATGACAGGAGCCTAGTCATCCGCAACAACAGCAGGGCGTCGGTATTGATGGGCCGGGAGCTGCTGGTAAAAGGGCGTCCATACCATCTGTACCATGGGGAGAAAGTAACTTTTATCTTTGACCGTGAGGATGCAGAGATAGAAGTACACTATAGAGACTTAAGACCAAATGAAAGACAGGGGAGGTAAACCAATGAGCATAATCAGACAGACGAACAGGACACTGCTGTTCGAAGAGATCAATCCGGAGAAGCCGGACCTGCTGACACTGGTAGGGGACGTGAGAGGGATCGACAGCCTGAGTGACGAGAAGGTCAAAGAGATGAACGAGGCGCTCTTAGTGAGGAACTTTGATGAGTTCATCACGAAGTTCGAGCCGGTGGTCTATTCCTTCTTCAATGCCAACAACCAGAAGATCATGTACACGTTAAAGAAGCCGGAGACCATCCCGGAGGAGATGCTGACGCCGATCTACTTAAACAGGCAGAATGACTTCCTGAAGATGCTGATGTCACTGGTAGAGGCAAAACGGGCGCAGAGCATCATCAACGTGGATTTCCAGTTCGACAAGCTGACAGACATGATATCGCCCAAGAAGGTCATGGAGGATATCCGACAGAACCGGAAAGAACTGCAGTATACTTATAAGACTTATGCACAGCTGGAAGACGGCGACCCGCATAAGCTGGACATCGCGGACAAACTGAACGTCATGTTCGAGGAGGCCAGCGTGAACTACAACAACGTGCTGGCCATGCTGCCCCTGGCGATCGAGGATATCAAGACAAGGCTTCTGCTGGGGGAGGCGGAGGAGCGGCGGGACGACACACCGCTGGCCCTGGGCGTCCTGAGCATGGATGAAAAGGGAGAATTGAAAGTACTGGAAGTCCCAAAGACAGAGACCGCAGAGCTGATGGTGGTGGACGATAATGTCAATGCCGGCCTGATCGCGGCGCTGGAAGAGGATTATGAAGCCCTCAATGAAGAGAGCAGCGACTATGTGAGAGCGCTCGTAACGAGGACATACTGCCCGCTCGCATCCACCATGGTGAGCAGCATCGACGTGAAGCAGGAAGTGAGCAATTACAATTCCTATCTGGAATTCTATAAGACGGCCAAGGATGATTTCATCAAGGTGGTGAAGCCGCTGATCGAGAAGATCCTGGGCGTGTGGGCGTTCTTCGAGCAGTATCCGTCGAACCTAAAAGGCATGCGCCCGTCGCTGTTCATCACCAACATCTCCAATGACATGCTGGTGAAGAGCAATAACCTGCCGCGGCTGATCGCTTTCCTGAACACGGTCAATGCCAAGAATGACTTCGATAACACCATCTGGTACGGGATCGTGCCTTCCGTCTCCCTGGACCAGAATTCCAATATCAGGCTGACCAGACAGCGGTTCCAGGGTAATGAGAAGGTGGAGAAGACCGGCGTGAACAGCGTGGAGGCGCTGGTGCGGCTGTTAGACGTGCTAAAGGACTTCTCCGTACAGTGCTTCTTCTGTTATGAGACAGGGGACAAGACCACCTTCAACTACATGGCCACGGAAGGCATCGGGAAGTTTGAGGACCGCTGCAGCACGCTGACCGGCAAGCCCTACAGTGAGTTTGCGATCCCCTGCATCCCTAACTTCACGATCATCCCCAAGGACAAGTCAGGTGTGATCCTGGACAAACGCATGACCGTGAACGACAACGACATGGCGGAGCTGTCCAAAGAGAAAGAAGATATCATGAAGCTGTGGATCGACGGCGTCTATGTGGGGGCGGCCTATATCGCTGCCGGACTGGTGGCTGCCTACCAGTGCCCGGATTACCTGAAAGAGAAGTTCAAGCGGAATGTGGATGAGATGCTTCCGGGCGTACGGTTCGATATCGAGGCGGGGGACCACCCGCTGCGGGTACATACCGTGATGGCCAAGGAGATCACGGGCTTTACCAATTCCATCAAGAATGAGATCAACAGACGGAATTTCGGGTTCGTGTTCTCTTCCGAGAATGCGATGCTGGGCTCGGAGGATGTGTCCCATATCATGGTATATAAGGCGAGGAACCTGATGAGCGACGGCAAGATCTATGAGCCGATCTATAAGACCCAGGTCACGACCTATATCGAGAGGGTCCTGCGCCATGCCACCAGCGATTATAAACAGGAGAACATCGTGAGCTTCTTCTCCAACAATCCGGCCAGCCAGAAGAGCAGGTGGCTGGAGAAGAAGAACTGCGTGAATGCGGTACTGGGAGTGGGAGATGACATAGCCTATGAGATTGATGAGGCCAACGGCTATTGTGCGCTGAACATCACGTTCAATGGCAATGTCAGGAACCTGGAGATAGAGATCAACCGGTTCAATTCAAACAACCGTACAATCTAAAACAAGAAAAGGAGGATTCAAGATGGGTTTCAGGTTGAGCGTAACTGGAGGTGCAGAGCAGATCGCTCTGGATGAGAAGAGTATCCGGAATGTCAAGTTCGGCTCGGAGTCTGCCGTAGATTCCAATGCCCGTGCGACAGACTTTGGGGTCTCCATGAAGATTTGGGGGAAGATGCTCTATAAGCTGGGCGGGGAAGGAAATGACGGCACGCTGGAGCTGTCCAAGTGGTCTGTTGTTCCGTCAGAGAAGGCGGACTGCTACCGGACGGCAGTGGTGGAGGTCATCTCCGCAGGCCAGGTAGTACGTAAGTACGAGGTGCCCAATGCCTTCGTCATGGAGTATTCGGAAGAGATGGATGACGAGACGGGCGTAGGGACTTTCTACCTGCATGTGAAGCAGAAGAAGGACGAGAACGACAAAGTAAAGATCGAGGGCGGCTACGCCGGTGAATGACAGGGAGGAGAGAGAGCATGGCATTTGTTGTAAGAGTAGAAGGAGCAGAGACATTTGAGATCGCAAAAGAATGCGTAAAGAGTGTGAAGACGACCACGGACATCCCGATGGATTCCAATGCCAGGACGAAGGATTTCGGTGCGACCATGACCATCAAGGGCAAGATCCTGACAGCGGTAGGCGGGGATCCCTTTGACAGCACCCGGAAGATGGCACTGTGGTCCGTAGTACCGGCGGAGAAGGCAGACTGCTACCGTAAGGTCACAGTAGAGTATGTGGCAGCAGGCATCATGGAGCGGAAGTACTGCTTCCCCAATGCATTCGTAGTCGACTATAAGGAAGATTACGGTGATGAAGAGGGGACGGGCACGTTCACCCTTGTCATCAAGCAGAAGAAAGACAAGATCAGTACTGTGACGGTAGAGGGCGGCTATACGGCATAGAGCCGGGACGCAGGAATACCTGTTCATGTACAGCAAACAGAGAGCGTATGCAACGTATGTTGGATACGCTCTCTCAAAAGAGGGGTCCATCATGGATTATTACAGGATATTGGGAGTGCCGGAACAGGCAGATGAAGAGCAGATCAAGCAGGCGTACCGCAGGGAAGCTAAAAAATACCATCCGGACTTAAACCCGGATGACCCGGTGGCGGAGGCAAGGTTTAAGGAGATCGCGGAAGCCTATGCGGTACTGTGTGACAGTAAGAAACGAAGAGAGTATGATTCAAAGAATCAACAGCGTGCAGGACGTGCCGGGACCAGGCCGAAAGGACAGGCACGTGCCGCGGATCCGGAGATGGATCTTGCAGACCTTACCAAAAACATGGAGCGGTATTTTGGATTTCCCTTTCAGGCAAAGAAGACAGCGCAGGCAGGCCAGGGTGCGCAACACAATAATAAGAAAAACCCGCTTGATATGACTGAGATGTTTGAGGCATATATGAGATTGAAATAGAGTCGATGGCCATAGGGAGGAAGGTGTATGGTCATCACAGGATATAGAGAAGAGAAAGCGTGGAAAGGCTGTATGAACAGAAAAACAACACTGGATATCACCATCATCTTGTCTGGTATCACTGGCATGGTATTATCCTATGCCTATCTGGAAGATCCCATGGAAAGGCAGGTGAGCCTTATTGTGCTCGGTACGGTGTCCTTTTTTTTCTTTCTGCTGGCAGTGGCAGACAGGAACAGGCCAGAATATATACCGGATCACGGATCGGGACACGGTGGGATATCCGAACTCCTCCTTCTTGGTGAAGAGGACAATATAACAGACATATGGGATATCTACGGGAAGACATCCATCGTTTTTGGCAGGGATGAAGGGGAGAACCACGTAGACGTGGACCTGAGGAACACGGATTATGCGGGCACGGTGGACAGGGAGCATGCTGTCATGAACTTCAGTGGAGGCAGCTGGTACATAGAAGACCTGGAAAGTGAGAACGGGACGAGGATACGGCGGAGCGGGGAAGATAAGGCTTATAAGATATCCTTTAGGGAACCCTGCCGGGTAGGGAAGGGCGACGTCATCTATCTGGGACTGGCGCCGCTTAAGATACAGTGAATGCCCGGGTAAAGCCGGGAAAGCGGGACAGAAGAGGAAAGGAACGGGAGAGACACATGAGCAACTTGATCAGATGCCAGAACGGGCATATGTTTTCCAGCAGGCGGTACGGGACGGTATGCCCCTACTGCAACATCGAGACAGCCACCAGGGAGAAGAAGGAGACAGGGCAGACGGAGATCGAAGTGGAGGAGGCGCTGTTCTTACAGGAAGAGCATCCGGTATGCGGCTGGATCGTCTGCATCGAGGGAGCCAGGAAAGGGAAAGACTATAAGGTCATGGCCGGCAAGAACTTCGTGGGCAGGGCGGACGACATGGATATCCAGATCCTGGGGGACAATAAGATCTCCAGGCGGAACCACTGCGTCATCGTCTATGACGCCAAGCAGGGGCAGACGGTGCTCCTGCCCGGGGACAGCAACGGCCTCGTCTATTTAAACGACGAGGCGGTCTATGTGCCGACGGGGCTGAACATCTATGATGTGATCGAGCTGGGGGAGAGCAAGTTCCTGTACATCCCCTTCTGTGGGGAACATTTCAAGTGGGAGTAGGCGGAGGGAACGGTATGTCATTGGCGGAAGGTACACTTTTTATTCTTTATCTCTTGATCCTGCTCCTGGCTGCGCTCCGTTTCCTTGGAGGGAAAAAAGGGCGGGTGAGCCAGCGGCTACAGGCGGGCAGGGCGATGACGGTGGGGGACAGGCAGATCCAGGAGGATGCCTGTGGCATCTGCCAGAGCGCGGACGCTTTCCTGGCGGTGCTGGCGGACGGCATGGGCAGGCACTACGGCGGCAGGGTATCCTCCCGGACGGCGGTGGATACGATAAAGGACATGTTCCTGCACTACCGGCGGAGCGAAGCTCCGGCCTATTTCTTCCGGAGGGCCTTCCACCAGATGAACAGGGCCATCCTGGAACAGCTGGATGACGGCAGGGGCGGCGCCAGCGTGGGGGCGGTGCTGATCCGGGACGGCAGCCTGTACTATGCGGTGGCCGGCAACGTGAGGATCGCAGTGCTGCGCAGGGGGAGCCTGATCCCGGTATCCTCCGGCCATACCATAGACGTCCTGGCAGGGGACAGGTTCGTGGAGGGCAGGATCACAAGGGAACAGGCCCTCAGGATGCTGGAGGATACGCGTCTGTATAACTATGTGGGACAGGACGGCTTCCGGGAGATCGAGTTTGTTGACAAGCCCATAAAGCTCAAGGATAAGGATATCGTGGCCCTGATGAGTGACGGCCTCTATGAGGGGCTGGAATGGCGGGTCATAGAGGAGGTACTCTCCGGTAAGGGGAAATGCCAGCAGAAAGCCTGTGACATCGTGGAGCTGATCAATGCGGACAGCCGGAAAGGGAAGGATAATGGGGGCATCGTACTGGTCGAGGTGGCATCATGAGGAGAGATAACAGCAGCTTCAAGACCGCCTTCCTGTCGGAGGCAGGCAGCAGGCTTAAGAACAATGATTATTTTGGCTTCGTGGAGCTGGACGGCTATGCCTGTTACGTGGTGGCCGACGGCATCACGCATATGCACGGTTCCGAGAGCGCCAGGACGGCGATAGAGGCAGTGATCAATGCATTCCAGGAAGAGCCGGGCATCAGCAGGCGGAAGCTGCGGGGTTACCTGCGCAGGGCAAACAGGGAGCTGCTCCATGCGAAAGGTTTTGAGAGGCTGAAGGCATCGGTCACCGTGGTGGTGACGGATTACCAGAAGTGTCGTTACGGGTATGCCGGCAACACCAGGTTCCGGCTGTACAGGAACGGGAAGAAGATCCGCGCCTCCTTTGACATGTCCAAAGGGCAGGATCTGGTGAAGGAAGAGAAGATCAGCCAGGACAGGCTGGCACAGCATGAAGAGAGGAACAACCTGTATTCCTTTTTCGGGGACAGGTCCTACCACCCCTACATCTCCGGGAAGATCAGGCTGCAGGAGGGTGACATCATCACCCTGTATACCCGTGGCATCTGGGAGAACGTGGACGAGGGGGAGCTGGAGGACGTATTCGCGGAAGCGGGAGACGAGCCTGCCGAAGAATGTGACAAGGTGGAGGACCTGTTGCTCTCCAGACAGCCGGAGGACCTGGAGGACTATACCTTTGCCGCCATCTACGTGGACAAGGTGTTCCAGGACCCGAAACGGAAGAAGCGGATCAGGAAGGCGGTCCTCATCACAGTGGTCGTGACGGCCGTCATCCTGGGGATCTGCCTGGCAGTCTTTTTCTGGCGCCGGGCCAGGGCGCGCAAGAGGACGGACATGGAGCAGCATTTCTCGGATATGGGGGACTACATAGAGGACGATAACTTCATCCGTGCCAAAGAGGAATGTGACAAGGCCCTGGAACTGGCCGGGGAGCTCGGCGATGAGGAAGCGGAAGGGGATTACCGCAGTTTCCTGCGCTTGCTGGAGGCGGTCATAAACGCGGATGATGCCTACGATGACGGCGATCACAGCGGGGCAAGGGAGGCCTACCTGTCTGCCCGGGCCAGATCCCGGTATGCGGATAATGCGGGGATGGGCCATATCGAGAAGAGGCTTTCGCAGATAGGGGACTATGAGCAGGTCTTTGACAGCATCGCCATGGGGGACAGGTTGTCGGAGCTTGGCAGCTATGAGCTTGCGGAAGAGAAGTACCTGGAAGCGAAGGCAAAGGCCGCGGCCATCTATTTCACGGAAGGGAGGCAGCAGGCGCTGGACGCACTGGATGCGCTCTATGAGGCGTGGGACGCTTCACTGGAAGAGACACAGGAGGAACAGGATGCGCTGGCGGCGGCACAGGCCTCGGCGGCGGAACTGGTGAAGCAGGGGGATGCTGCCAGTGCGGAGAAGGACTATGACGGCGCGCTGGTATATTACCTGATCGCCCAGGAGAAATACGGTGAACTGGATGATACCGCACAGATCGCCCTCCTGAACCGGAAGATCAGCACGCTCAATGAGAAGAAGGCGGAAGTGGAGGCGCGGATGGAGGAGGCCCGGGCGCTGGAAGAGCAGGCGCGGAAGTTCGAGGAAGAGAAGGACTATGAACAGGCCAAAGCCCAGTACCAGTACGCCAAAGCCGTCTATACGGAGATCGGCCAGGACAACAAGGCCAATGAAGTGCAGGGCAAGATCGATATCCTGGAGACCAAGACCGCGAAGCAGGAGAAGGAGCAGGCTGCAGCGGAGAAGGAAGAACAGGCGGAGAAAGAGGCACAGGAGAAGAAGGAGAAGGAAGAGAAGGAAGCACAGGAGAAGAAGGAGAAAGAAGAACAGGAAGCGAAGGAGAAGGAAGCCAGGGAGCGGGCGGAACTGGAGCGTCTGGTGCGGGAAGAAGTGGAACGTCAGAAGAAGGAAGAAGAGAAGGGAAACGGCAGTGTGAGCGGGAACAGTATCAATGGTGGATGAGAAGAGATTTGACTATGATAAGTACATACAGGAACGCCTGCGGGAGATCGACGATCTGGACGAACGCAGGGAGGCAAAGGTGCTGCTGGCGGAAGGCCTGGGCAGGATGATGGCATGGTCGGAAGGGCGCTATGCTGCTCTGGAGGAGCGGGTGCAGCGGGAGCTGGAAGCGCCCTGGCGGCCCTTCCATACCTACACCACCATCATAGGACGGGAGGACTATGACCCCATCAACAGCTTCTGGGCGCCGCTGTGCATGGAAGACCTGCAGGCGGGCCCGGGGCAGGGCGGCCGCGAGACCGTGTACCTGGCGGCGGACGACGCTGCCTGCAGGGCGTTCCTGCAGGCGGGCGTGGTAGAGGCACAGGATGCGCGGACCGGACAGCCCGTCAGGCTCACGGTACGGCGGCCGTCCAGATACCGGGCCTGCCTGGAGCAGCTCTACGCCCTGTTTTCCGGGAACCATGTGCCGTGGCAGACGGTCCATCTGGGACATCTGGAGCGCTTCTTTGACCTGTTCCCGGAAGGAGAAGGGGACGGGGAGACAGGGACGGGCAGCCGCAGGGTATATCATTTCCCGGAGGAACGGTGGGACGGCTGCATCCGGCAGGGGATGGTGCCGCTGTGGAACATCCGGCAGATCCCGGTCCGTTCGCGGGAGTTCCGGATGCCCTGTATCGACGAGGCGTTTTATGAGCATGCCTTCTACCTGCCGGAAGAAAAGGGACAGACGGACGGTTATCTGGCGCAGGCCGGGGACGAGATCCTGTCGATCCGTTATGAGAAGGATAAGATCGTCCTGAAGACAAGGCGGGATACATTAGAGGATATCTCTGTCTGCAGGCTCTGCCAGGCCGGACCGGAACCTTCTGCCGGTTACCGGTATCCCGTACTGACGAACCACAGGCCGGACAGCCTGGCAGCCAGGTACCTGCAGAAGAGCGGCCGTTTCCTCCAGACTCCGGCGGAGCTTGGCCGCAAGGTGCAGGAGTTTGCAGGCGGTTACAGAATGGAGATGGCCGGCTTTGAGATCCTGGAGAAGGCGGAGGAAGGATTCCTGTCCGGGGACATGAACGGGTTCACCGGCGCCAGGGTGTTCACGGATGACAGGCGGAAGGTACTGCTCATACGTCTGCGGCAGGCAGGGGGATATGAGGATGGCTACCTGCTCGGGGCGCAGGTAAGGTACATGCTGTCACAGCTCCAGATGGAGTTCCTGGAATACCGGTGTATGGGTGTGGTGGAGTGAGGAATTACCGGCAGGAAGGGATATAAGCGACTGGCAGAAGGAGGATGACTAATGGGAAAGAGCTATCTGGTAGAAGGGGCGAGGTTACGCTGCATGTGTGGGAGTAAGTGCAGCAATCTGAAAGTACTGCTCGGTCATGGATATACAGCAGTCGGCAAAAAGAAGGCAAGCTGTACGGACTGCCTTGCGGTGATAAATATCCCGGATTTCGGGCAATGTATGATGAACAAGGAAGGAGGCACATGCAAAGGCTTCATGAAATTGGACTCCAAATGGAAAAATAAAGGAGGTTCTTCGTGGAAGCTGGAGCAGCTGAATGATAAAACCGCGCTGACGATGGACAGTTTCCTTATCTGCAAGCGGGGAGGCATCATCGCGCCTGAGACATCCGGGCAGGGGGATGTACAGAAGATCAACTGGAAAGAATATGAAAAGCGGTACAAGCCAAGTCTGTTTCATATGCTGGGAGAAAGTACTGGATGCATGTATGGTTACGATCCTATCAATCTGAATACAGGCAACTTTATTTATGAAAAGGAAGATCTGGTTATTCATGGCATTACAGAATTATCTTTTCAGATGACATATAATTCCATGGAGGAATTTCAGGGAGGATGTATCGGAGAAGGATGGCATCATAATTACGAAATCTCACTTCAACATATCAAAAAGGGAGTGTTGTGTCTCTGCCTGGGAGATGGCAGGAGGATAGATTTTCGTAAGAACAGCAATAGGGAATATATTCCTGCTTATGGAAATCTGGGAATCTTAAAACAAGAATCCGAAGGATACCAATATGTGATGGAGGATGGTATTGAATATGCTTTTGACAGTGCAGGAAAATTTATAAGCAGGAAAAACCAGGATGGCGATACAGATATTTTTCTGTATAATACTGATGGCATGTTATCTGAGGTGCAGGGAGCAAATGGAGGGAAGCTGTACTATTATTATAACGAGGAAGGAAATTTATATCGAATATGTGACCATATAGGAAGAGAGGTACGTCTATACTACAGCTATAGAGTCCTGCAAAAATATGTTAATTCCATGGGACAAGCATATGTTTACGACTATAACGAAAACCTTCGCTTAACAAGTGTGACCACGCCCAAGGGAATTCTGGGGGTATATAACAGTTATGACAGTGTAAATAGAGTTATCAAACAGTCCAGGCCGGATGGAAGCATAGTAGAACTCAGATATGATGATATGGGTCAGCTCACTCATACGAAGGACCAGAAAGGGCGTGTAACTACTTATCAAAGTGATGACAGATTCCGTAATATTCAGATTTCTTCGAAGAGCGGTCAAGAGAAATTCAAATATAATGATAATGATCAAATTATATTTTATGAGGATCAAAATGGAAACACGACCAGGTATCAATATGATCAAAAGGGCCATCTGCTGGAGGTTATGGATGCATTGGGAGGACGGCGGAATTTTGCTTATGATAAAGAGGGAAGAGTGACCTCTTGTATGATAAATGGTAAGAAGGTCTTAAAAAACGAATATGATGAAAAGGGACATTTGATAAAAACAATTGATGCATTAGGAAGGGCACGTAAGTTAACTTATGATAATAAGGGAATGTTGAAATGTATGATTCTGCCTGACGGGAGCAGTCTTGAGATATGCCGTGACGAGAAGGGGAATATATGCAGACTGAAATATCCTGATCATACGGCCATCCGATATCAGTATGATGCGTTAAACAGAGTAACGGAAACGATAGATATGGAAGATAACAAAATAAGTTATCGGTATGATGAAAGGGATCATTTGACCGCAGTGATGAATCAGGAAGGATCTGTTAGAGAATATTCTTATGACGAAAGCGGGAACCTGTCCATGATCAGGGATTATGATGGAGGAATTTTTTCGATATCTTATGATGCTGTGGGCAGACCAGAGAAAGTGACAGATAAAGAAGGAAGGGAGACAAAGCGAAGATATGATCTGGCAGGAAATCTTATAGAAGAGATTTTCCCGATTGGAGCGGTATCACGGTACGAATATGATAGAGAAAATCGATTGGTAAGGGCAAAACGTATGGCGGCAGAAGATGAGAGAACAGCAGCCGTAATAGTGGATTATGTATATGATCTGGTGGGAAATCTGCTGAAAGTTGAAGCAAGAGATGGAGAAGGCAGGGACATCCTGGCAGAGACATCTTATGAATATGATAAGCTTAACCGGGTTGTATGCATGACGGATCCAATTGGCGGAAAGACATATTACACATATGACACAATGAGCGGCAAAATAAGCAGTATTACAGACGCAGCAGGAAATAAGAGTGTATACCGTTATAATGATGCAGGAGAATTGATAGAGAAGACGGATGTGAAGGGGAATGTTACCAAATATGAGTATAGTGAACTGGGTAAAATTTTGTCTGTGACGGACGCAGCAGGAAGAACGGTTCGATATCACTATCTTTCAGGCGGAAAGCTGGAACAGATCAGTTACCCGGATGGAAATCTGCTGTCTTATACATACGACAGTTTGGGAAGAGTGCAGAGAAAGACGGATGTGCAGGGATGCAGCTGGTGCAGAAGAATGTTATAGTTATGATCCACTTGGCAGAATGACGACTAAAATCGACAGAGAAGGATTTCGGACGGTATATACTTATTTGCCAGATGGAAAAATGGAAAGCATTTTTTATGGCGATGGTAATAAAGTAGAGTTCCAGTATACTCCTCTGAGGCAGTTGGCATTGATTAAGGATTGGCTTGGTGAGATCCGTGTGGAGCGGAACAGCTATGGAGAGCCGATAAGTATTACAGATTACAGAGGGCAGACTGTGCGTTACGAATGGGGTAAGATGGGGGAAAGGAAAAAGCTGATTTACCCAGATGGAACTGCGGTCAGTATGCATTATGACAAGCTTTTGCATCCCGTAGAATTAACCAGAACGGCGGAAGGAAAAGATGCTTTGTGGATACGTTATCAGTATGATTCCAGAGGACGACTCTTTAGAAAGCACAGCAGCGGCGGATATCGCACTACCATTCATTATAATGGATCAGGACAGATAGAAGAGCTTTTACATGAAGATGCGGATGGAATCCTTGACAAATATCATTATACATATGATGCTGCGGGAAACAGGACCCAGATACAGAAACAGAGGCGGAACCTGCCGGAAGAAAGCGGCAGTTACAGATTTACCTATGATGCATTACAGAGATTGACCGAGGCTGAAAAAGATGGAGATATTTTGAGAAGCTATCATTATGACTCTTTCGGCAACCGCACAAGCATGGAAGATTATGAACAGGGAATAAACAGTATATTTACTTATGATGTTCTGAACAGGCTGACGAGTGAAAAAAACTGTTATAATTCTGAGAAAGCGGGTGAAAAAAAAGATGTAGCGGCTTCAGTTTATTATGATTATGATAAGAGAGGAAATATGACAGGTGAATACCGGGAAGGAAACTTGTACCGCAGATATGTTTATAATGCTATGAACAGATTAGAAAAGGTCTGTAATAAAGAGGGGCGGGAGGCAGTTTACTTTTACAATGGCCTGGGATATCGGACGGAAAAAATTTGCAGTACTGAAAGAGAAAATTATATATTGGATTTAACAAAAAAATATAACAATCTGTTGTGTATAAAGGATCATTGTCATGATCAAAAAATCTATTGGGATCACAATGTAGCGGCAATGGATGAAGACGGAAGAAAGATTCTCTATTTCCTGCCGGACGAACTGGGGAGTCCTCTGCGGGTATTGAGGGATAACGGCAGTGGAAGTACCTATGGGTATGATGAATTCGGCAGGAACAGATATGGTGCGGAACTTAAAGGATTATTTTCGGAGAGGTATAGTAAACCGGGAGAAGAACAGCCGTTTGGCTACACAGGGTATCGTTACGATGTGGATAGTGAAACATATTTTGCACAAGTGCGGCAATATCGGCCGGAAATCGGAAGGTTTACAGCCGAGGATCTGATCAAAGGGAATGGTGCATATCCAGAGACTCTGAACCCGTATGTGTATTGTTGGAACAACCCCATTAAATTTGTCGATAAAGATGGAAGAATTGGATACTATTTTTATGATCCGAATACATTTCCGAAATTATATCCAGATTTTGAGGAGATCAAGGAGAAGGATATTGAATCTTTGGAGAAACAATATAATACGGAAATAGTCCCTGTAGAGATGAATACAGAAAGTGGTCATAATGCAGATGGAACAGAGTATACTACTTTCGGGAATGCGTGGAATTCCATGGAGGAGGAAAACGGGAAGATTGATGTGGTAGTCATTGTATCACATGCCAGTAATGTTAGATTTGTTACAGATTCATCGGTAGATCCAGAAGGGGAACATGCTCCACAAACATGGGCATACCGGGATGATATAAGAAATCTGGAAGACAAAAATATAGGAACCCTGTACTTATTGGGATGTAATATGGGATTGACACATTCAGAAGATTTTGGAGAGAGAAATTCCCTTGCAAGTACTTTTTATGAAGAAGGGCACCGGAAAAGCATCGATAAAATAATCGCCTCGGACGGATCGATCAGCCATGGTATTGATAAAAACGGGGATAGAATTTTGTATGTTAAACCTAATGAGAAATATCATCCGGACAGCGTGTTTGACGGCTTTAAAGAGTATAAAATGGTCGATGGAAAGCTGGAGTATAATATCATAGATGATATATCGGTTTATTGGGGAAGGATATCACCAAAGAGGTATGGGGACACAGATGAGAACTGTAATGGAGGAAAAGAGAGTGGTAAGGAAAAAGGGAAAGGGAAGAAATAGATTTATATTTTATGTAAGTATGGCCGGGGTGGCGGTGATCACCGCTGCTTTGATAAGTAAATCTGTATGGAATCATATAAGAGAAAGGGATATTATTATGTCGGAAGATGGATGGGTCAATGTAGAACTAAAGTATCTTGGAAGCATCAAAATGCGTAATCTGGAAATTATAGAATTAGCAGAGCCTAAACATTATAAGTATTCGGATGGTGATCTGGAATATACACTGTGGTTATATAAGTTTTGGTCAGATCAGAAAAGTTTTCAAAAAGATGCAGAAATATCGGGATTTTATGATGCAGATTTTGATACGGAGGCGGCCATACAATATGAGAAGGGAAAAAGGTATGTTTATTGTTATGGACGAAAGATAACATGGATGCAATATAATACCTCTAAAAAGACAGTATTTGAGAATGTACCATCACGGATAGGTGTGGATTGGGAAATCCCGATGGAAGAATACACTATATATGTTTACGAGTTTGCGTATGACACAGAAAAGAATGGACATCTGGCAGATATGGAGTATGAGGGATAATGGTAAAAGGGCGAATGTTAAATGGAAAAGTATCTTGTACTGCATTGCAAAGTAGATGATGACTATAAAGAGAATCGGAAGCGATGGAGAGCCCCTTATGAAGCTAATCAGGGACGACTTATTCAGTTGGGAGTAGTCTATGGAACTGATCCTTAGGAGGATTGGAAGAAGCCTGGTAGAGGACGGGAACTGGTGCATGACGTGTAGGAGTCTGTTTTTGTAAAAACGTATCGGTAATAGACAGAGTTTCTTCACCAGAGAATCTGATCCAGCTTATGGAGAATGACGGAGGCTCTGTCAGCTGGCAGGCATAGAGATATAAACGGACAGAGTCATCAGGCCGGCGCTGATGACATCTGAGAAAGGACGGTAGGGTGATGGCGGCATTGACACAGGGGGATCTGCATGTTCAGGCGGCAGTTCCGGTGATGGAGATAAGACAGTTTCATATGAAGGTGCAGGCGAATGCCCATCCGGCTTTCTACCTGGAGGGCATGCTGTCTGAGGAAGCCGGTGAGGAAGGAATCCGGATTCCCCTTTCAGGGACCACAGTCAGGCTCGGAGCCGGGGATCGCCTGCTCTTTACCGGGATACTGGAAGCGGCTGAGGTGGTGCAGGAAGGCCGTGGATATGAGATCATCATGAGAGGGGCGGCCGCTACGCGGCTCCTTGACTGCAGGAAAAAGGCCAGGTCCTTTCAGGATGTATCCATGACTTACAGGCAGGTGATGGAGCAGGTGCTGGCGGACACACCGGGAGCCGGGCTGGATCTCCATGTGGAGGACCGGGTGATCGGACGGCCGCTTTACCAGCTGGAGGAGACGGACTGGGGATTCCTTAAGAGGCTGGCAGGGCATCTGGGGACGGCCATCATGCCCTCGGTATATCCTGTGGCGGCACAGATCCATGTGGGACAACCCGCGGGGCGCAGCATCACCGCTGGTAGAGGGACCGAGAAGGAACGGAGCTGGTATGACCGGGATGCCGGTGGGCTGTGCATCAGCGTGAGGACGTGGGAAGACTGGGAGCCGGGTGATGAGGTCTGCCTGGAAGGCAGGGTGCTGTCCGTGAAGACAAAGGAATGCAGGCTGGAAAAAGGCCTTTTGCAGTTTTATTATACGCTTTCGGACCAGCCAGGGCTGTATGCGGACAGGTATGATGACCCATATGTGACCGGACTGCTCCTGCCGGCGACGGTACTGGACACACAGGCGGAGCAGGTGCGTGTACGGTTCGACATGGACAGGGAGCAGGATCCGGGACATGCCTTCTGGTATCCCTGGCGGCCGGATATGGGGAACCTCACGTACTGCATGCCGGAAAAAGGGGAACGTGTCTATGTCCTTCTGGGGACTGCACCCTGGGAGGAAGACCGGGCAGTATGCGGTGTGCGTAAGAACGGTGAGGGCAACGGGGAGCTTGACCCGGCCTGCCGTTATCTGACGACGAAAGAAGGGAAGCGGCTCTTCCTCACACCGGAGAAGGCAGGGTTCCAGGACCTGCAGCGTCCGCTCCGCTTCGGGCTGCTGGATGCCACCGGCGCGGAGGCGGTGAGCCACCGGAAGCTGACACTGCGCGCAAAGGAGGGGATCGGGTTCAAAGCCGGCAGGATCCTCATCAAGGCGCCGCAGGAGATATCACTGGTGAAGAAGGGCGCCTCCCCGACGGTGATCAACATGTGTAACGGATTTGACACGATAGGGGTGTCTGACAGGGTGATGATGCAGGGGACCGGTGCGGATGCCTTCCCGGCTGCAAGGCGGCAGGATGGACAGGGAGCTGCGCCCTATGCGTTTGATGATCCGGAACAGATCCGTGGGGCGCTCATCGCCTCCACACCGGCAGTGGAGCCGGAGGACGGACTGGACAGGGTGCTGGAAGGGAGCCGGGTAAGGGAGCTCGGGGACCTGGTGAGGGATACGGTCTGACAGCAGGGCAGGGAAGCCACAGCGGCGGAGACTGCCTCAGGAACAGGGAGGTAGAGGATATGGGAGATCCGATGAAGACGGGAGGGTTTGGCAAGAGCCCTGCCATAGACAGGCTGGATGGGGGAAGCCCTGCAGCAGGGAGCATGCCCGCGGCAGGCGGATTGGCGGCGAGGATGTTCGCCCCCGTCCAGCCGCGTGAGCAGGCTGTACTGCACAGGAGGCGTCAGGTGATGGAGACATTCCGGATTGACTTTAGGAGAAAGGAGCAGACAGGCAATGGACAGGTTCTGCATGGAGGGGAGCGAAGGGTGCAGCCAGGAGGATATCCTGCTGGAGACCCGGGATATGGAAGGACTGGGGCTGCAGCTGGAACTCCCGTCAGGCTTTGGGCCGATGGGGGAAGAGCGGCAGGAGCGGCTGTACCCATGGGAAGAGCGGCCGGCGATCCTGTGGGAGAATGGCGCCGTGCAGCTGGCAGGGCAGCTGACAGGACAGGAAATGGACTCCGGACAGACCTGGCAGGCCGCATGGGCGTTGCAGGAGATGGCAGGAGAGCTGTTCCCGGAATACGAAAGATCCCCGGCCTACCTGGATGAGAGGGGAGGCCTGCCGGTGGGCTGGTTCCGGATGTCCATGGCGGAACGGGAAGAGGAGCACATAAAGGCGGTGTGTGCGGCCGGAGGGAAGATGGTGTTGGTGACCTTCACTTACCCGGCCGGCGCTGCCCTGCAGTGGCGCAGTATCATCAGGCACAGCTTTGGGACATGGAGGGAAACGGATGGAGCGGATCAGCGGGGATGAGACCGACCTGTTCCTGCTGCAGGCGGAGGAACGGTCCCGTAGACAGAAAGGGACCGCAGGGGCCGGAGGGACGACAGAGCGGCGCAGCCTGCCGGGCTTCACGGCCTGGCTGCCGGATGACTTCGTCCAGGCAGGAAGGGAGAGGGCAGCGGGGATCTTCTGGTCCAGGGAACGGCCGGAGCTGGTCTTTGTATCCAGGGAGCGCGGTGCAGCCATAGCCTTCCGGGTCCTGGAGGAGTCAGGGGGAGACATGCCGGAACGGATCCGGGCTGCCCTGGCCAGGCTGGACGGCAGGACTGTGTTCTACAATGCCGGCAGGGAAGAGACAGGGGCGGAAGCGCGCTGGCTGGAATATAAGAGCTTTGCTGCGGATGGGCGCGTGTACAACCTGCTCTTTTTATTCCGGTGCGGGGACAGGGAGATCCTTGGGCAGTATTTCTGCCCTTTTGAAGAATACGACAGGTTAAAGCCACTGGCGTGGGAGATCATGCGGTCGGTCGAATGTGACGGTCCTGACAGGCCGGACCCTGATGAGGCCGGCATGGGCAGGAAGCCGGGGCAGAAAAAGGAGGTACGGGATGCGGGAATATGATATCAGGACAGGTCCGGTGGAATTTCTGGATATCGTGGAGCTTAAGCTGGAGGAAGAGGCAGGCCGGCATGGCTGGCTGTCCATCTCCGGCCATATCAGGGACGAAGAGGAGGAACGCTGTCTGGGCCTGCTTTCTACAGATGTGTGGGAGCAGGTGCAGCTTGTGGGGAAGGACGGGGAGTCGGTGACGCTGTTCGTGGGGATCGTGACGGATTTTACCATTGCCTGCATCAATGACCAGAAACGGCTGACACTGACGGTGATGACAGGGAGCTGCCTGATGGACCGGCAGGAGCATCTGCGCACGTGGCAGGACGATGCCTGCACCTATGAGCAGATATTCCGTGGGGTAACGGCGGGCTATCCGGAGTCCGGGCCGGTCTTTACCCAGCCATATGCGGAGGCGGCGGGAGAACTGGTGCTGCAGTACCATGAGACCGACTGGACATTCTTAAAGAGGCTGGCGAGCCGCAGGGGGCAGTCCCTGGTGCCGGACCCGTACAGGAAGGGCGTCAGGTTCTCCTGCGGCCTGCCGGAAGGGGAGGCGTTCCGGCTGCCGGAGGGCGGCAAGTACAGGATGAAGAAGGACCTGAATGAATACCGGGACAAGACAGGCAGCGGGCTGGCATTGTCCGAGGCTGACTGTCTGGAGTATACGGTGGAAGAGCGGGAACTGCACAGGATCGGGGACTATACGGTACTCTATGGTGAGAAGTTCTACCTGTACAGGCTGTCAGGCAGATATGTAGGCGGGGAGATGCTGTTTGACTGTCATTTGAAGAAAGAGAAGGGGCTTCAGGTACCCGAAAGATATCGGCGGGAGATGGCAGGCTGTTCCCTGCAGGCGCGGGTCCTGGCCGTGAAGGAGGACCGGGTGCAGGTGTCAGTCGTTGATGATGAGAACGCAGGAGCGGCCATCAATATCTGGTATCCTTATGCAACGGTATATTCCACGCCTGACGGCACAGGCTGGTACTGTATGCCGGAGCCGGGGGACAGCGTCCGGCTGACCATTCCGCAGAAGGAGGAGAAGGATGCGTTTGTGACCAGCTCCGTCCATGAGGGGACGGCCGGCAGCGACCGTAAGGATCCTTCCCGGAAAGTGTTCAAGAGCATACACCAGAAGGAAGTACGCTTTACGCCGGACTCCATCGTCATCACCAACAACCAGGGGACACAGATCACACTGACGGATGAGGAGGGGATCCAGATCATCAGCGACCGCTCCATCCTGCTGGAAGCGGCGCAGGACCTGACGATCACCAGTGATACAGGCTCATTGCTCATGGCCGGGGATTCTTCGGTGGACCTGCGGCAGAAAGGGACCGGGATCCGGCTGGAGGACAGCATCCTGTTCGTGGGCGGGGATCTGAAGATACAGTGACAGGATAAACAGCTTTAGGAGATGGATGGGATGGAGTACCGTAAGGAACTGATCGAGGATGCCGAAAAGCAGGGAGAGGACCTGTTCGCGGAGAGCATCCGGTGGCTGGAGGGTGTATACGGGCAGGAAGGGCCGAGGGTGGAAGCCGTGCAGACATTTGACAGTCTCTTCCGGCAGTGGGTGTTGATGCATGATACGGTGAAAGAGGCAGCGTGTCTGGGTATCTGCTATCTGCACAGCGACATCCTGATGCGTACCGGGAACCTGCGCCTGACACTCTATGGGGAAGGCTTCTATCTGTCGGAATGGCGGGCGGAGTCAACGTGGCAGCTTCCGGTGTTCTTCGACAGATATGAGGAGGATATGTCTGTTCTGACAGCCAGCCTGCGTAAAGTGCATCCAAGGATATATGCTTATGAGATCGATGCGATCCGGTATCATTATGCAGAGTACTATTATGCCGCAATCGCAGGCCTGTGCCGGGATCTGCTGGAGGAGATAAAGGAGAGCGGTGGATATAAGGCACTGTGCAGGACGGAGGATTTTTACTTTTTCTTCGGCAGATGGAGGGGCGAGGCATGGAAGATCTGAGTGCGGGCTTGAAATTAATGGTGACAGATATGTATGGAAGAGTAATCTGTTCCTGCGGATGGAGTTTTGGTGATTAAAGCATGGGTGTTGTGGAGTGACAGGGGATGCAGGAAACTGGAACAGGTATGTGAAGCTGGTCAGGGGGATGGCAGATGGGTGAGAGTTACTTAGTAGAGGGTGCAGTATTACGCTGCCAGTATGGGAGTTCATCTGGAATTTTACAGATACCAAAAGGGCATGGATATACTGCCAGTGGACTAAAGAAAGCAAACAGTAAAGATTGTAAACCAGATGAGAATATTCCGCCCTTTGGATTGTGTCGGTCAAATGGGGCCCAAAAAGACTGCAGAGAGTATAGAATACTGGCGGGTGAATGGTCAAATGCAGGCGGGTCTTCATGGAAACTCGAGAAAGTGACGGATGATACGGCGCTTACTATGGACAGTTTCCTGTTGTGTATGCAAGGCGGTATCATAGCCCCAGAGTCATCAGGGCAGGGCCAGGTGCAGAGTATTGATTGGAATATGTATAGGCAGCGCTATGGAGATCTGATAAGGGAAATGTACCTGAATGCTGGTATATTTGGTTTCGATCCAGTCAACCTGAATACGGGTAATTTTGTTTATACAAAAGAGGACCTGTTCATCCATGGTATCACAAAGCTGCATTTCTGCATGACCTATAATTCTATGGAAGAACATGAAGGAGGAAGCATCGGGGA
>OFFT01000571.1_pt1 | contig 26360 bp, 18 predicted proteins | sample 1521581 | NCBI WGS metagenome assembly OFFT01 (sample SAMEA3504084, study PRJEB24116) | mouse gut metagenome | biome: mouse gut; feature: mouse-associated habitat; material: faeces | place: Denmark | collected 2011
GGATGCCGGTGAGCGGAATATTGTGCTGCCGGTAAAGAATTTCATAAACGACAGCTATTGCCGTGACATATCCACCAAGGTAAAGAGCCAGCTTGCGGTGAAGCGTAAAAAAGGGGAATGCCTTGCTGCCTTTGCCGTGTATGGCTACCGGAAATCTGCAGAAGACAAAAACCGGTTGCTGGTGGACGATTATGCAGCGGAGATTGTGCGCAGAATCTTTGCGTGGAAGATTGAGGGGATGGCAATCTCTGCCATTGCGGAAAAGCTGAATGACCTGCACATTCTGTCCCCAAAGGAATACAAGAAATCCCAGGGACTGAACTACCGGGGCGGATTTACCAGAAGCAGTAGCTCCAAGTGGAGCAGCCCGTCTGTCCGGCGGATACTGACCAACGAAGTGTATTTAGGCCATCTGGTACAGGGCAAGACAGAGCGGATTAACTATAAGGTAAAGAAATGCGTGGAAAAACCGGAAGAGGAATGGGTACGGGTGGAAAATGCCCATGAACCCATCATCTCTGCCGATGATTTTGCCATTGTACAGAACCTTTTGAAAGCAGACGGCCGGGTCAGCCCGGAAAAGAAAGAACTTAGCCCGTTCATGGGGCTTCTGTTCTGTGGGGACTGCAAAGAGCAGATGGTGAGGCGTGTCAACCGCTATAAGGGGACGGAAAAGGTCTACTATATCTGCTCCACTAAGAACCGTGGGGAGGGATGCAGCCGTCACAGCATAGAGGAAACCGTGCTGAAAGGACTGGTTGGAACCGCCATTCGCCGTTATGCCAACGATTTTCTGGAGCAGGAGCAGCTGTTTGCACAGGCAAGGGAACGGGAGGCCAACCTGCAGGCGGTCATCAGTTACAATAAGGAAATTTCCCGTCTCAAAAAAGAGCAGGATAAATATTATAGCCTGTGTGCCGGGCTGTATGAGGATTTACGGACAGGGGTCATCACCAAAGAGGAATTTGAACGGCTCCACGGAGAGTTCCAGAAGAAAGCAGAGAACTTGTCGGCTGCAGAGGAAAAGCAGGAGCAGCTTGTCAGGGAGATGTTCAAGTCCGGTGTATTGAGCGCAGGGCGGCTTGCATCCTTTAAGGACTCCCTGGAACTGAAAGAGATTGACCGCCATACCTTGGCCAGTCTTGTGAAAAGAATCTGGGTGTATGAGGGGAAAAAGATAGAGATTGAATTCTATTTTACCGACCAGTATCAGGCAATGAAAGATCTTCACAGGGAAGACGGTTCCAATCCGGTAACATATGGTCAGGCAGAAAATCAGAAGGAAGCGGCGCTCCTTGGAACGGAAAGGGGTGCATGATATGGGAAGGACATCAAAACGCACCTATGTCTCCGGTACCACCAAGGCCATGGCACCAGAAACCGGACAGGGAAAGCAGCAGGGAATAAACCATTATAAAGCTGGGATTTATGCCAGGCTGTCCTCGGATCAGGACTTAAAAAAGAATGAATCTGTGGAGACGCAGATTGAGATTGCCAAAAGATATGTGGAGGACTGGAACCAGCGTCACAAAGATAAGATAGTGATTGTTGGGCAGTATACTGATTTGGGGAAAACAGGAACGAACTTTGACCGGGATGATTTCAAACGGCTGATGCAGGATGTCCGTCTGGGTGACATCAACTGTGTGATTGTAAAGGATTTGTCCCGGTTCGGCAGGAACTATCTGGAAACGGGGAATTACATAGAGAAGATATTTCCGTTTCTGGGGGTGCGTTTCATTGCGGTTGCGGATGGGTACGATACCGGGGCGGACGGCAGCAACACAAGGCAGATGGCATCTGAGATTAAAAACCTGGTGAACGATATGTATGCCAAGGATTCTTCGGCCAAGGCGAAGCTGTCCCTGAAACAGCGAAGAGAGGCAGGCTCCTATGTAGGTGGCCCGCCGCCATATGGGTATGAGGCATACATGGAAGGGCATCTCAGGAAACTGAAGCCGGATGGGAATACGGCAGAGATTGTCCGGGTTATCTATAAGAATTTTTTGGAAACAGAAAGCTATCAGGCAGTAGCTGATTATCTGAATGCGAGAAGAATCACCCCGCCGGTTGTTTATAAAAAAAGCAGAGAGACCTACTGCCCGGCTGAAATGGCATATAAGGGCTGGGATAAGGGCGCAGTGGAACGTATCCTGAAAAGCGCAACTTATACTGGCAGACTGGTACAGGGCAGGACTTCCATTACTGCAAGGAAAGAGGAAAACCGTGTCCACAGGCCGGAAGAGGAATGGGTGAAAAAGGAAGATGCCCATGAGGCGATAGTTAGCCCGGAAATCTACGAAAAGGCGCAGGAAATCCACCACAGGATACAGGAACGGACACGCAGCTATAACCATCCTACGAAAGGGTGCCCCATAGGGGAGAATGTCTTCGATAAGGTCTTGTACTGTGGCGTATGCGGCAGGAAAATGACCCGGAACAGCTATGTAAAAGACTATGCAGATGGCAGGAGGGAGAGGAAGGAAGGCTATTTCTGCCTGGACAGCATCAGCACCAAGATGGAAACATGCCCGGACTCCAACCGGATATCGGGAACAGAGCTGGCGGATATCCTGACCGTTCTGTTCCAGACGGAATTTGCCACCCAGCTGAAAAGGCAGAAAGACTATGTGGAGCAGGGACGGACGCTGATTCAGCAGAAAAAGCAGAAGCTGGAACAGCAGTTACGTCACACGGAAAGGTTCATATCGGCGTTGTCGGAAGAAGAGGGCGAAAAATATATGGCATACCGCCTGGGAAATATTCCACAAGCGGAATATGTCCACTACCGAATCTGGAAGGATGAACGCCTGCAGGAACTGGAAAAGCTGAAAAACCAATATCAGGAAGAAGCAAGAAAACTGGAACGGAAAGGGGATATCTATCTGAAAGCTGTCCGCGCTCTGATAAAACTGAAAAGCGGTAATGGGCTGACCAAAGAACTGATAGAGGCGCTGATTGAGAAAATCTATGTCTATCCGGGAAAACGGGTGGAGATATTGTTTGCTTACGGCGATATCCGCATGGAAGGGGTGGAGTAAAATGGAAGAAAGGCATTCCATGGGAGAGAAACGAAAGACTGCCATTTATCTGCGGATTTCCACAGAGGATATACATTTCAAGACAGCCCATAGAGGACAGGAGGAAAGCTTCAGTATCAGCCACCAGAGAACGTATCTTCAGGATTATATCAGAAATGACAAAAGATTGGCAGGCAGCGAAATCCTGGAATTTTGTGATGACGGATTCACTGGCACCAACATGGAGCGTCCAGGGATGCAGGAGATGCTGAAAGCGGTCAGGCAGAACCGGATTGGCTGTATCCTTGTGAAAGACCTTTCCCGCTTTTCCAGGAACTATATTGAGGCAGGGACATACTTAAACCAGGTGTTCCCTTTTATGGGAGTGGATTTTATTGCCATAAATGACGGTTATGACAGCAGGGAACAAAATGGCATGACGCTTGCTTTTGATACGGCATTTCAGACTCTGATTTATGACTTGTACAGCAAGGATATTTCCATTAAAGTGAAGACATCCTTTGACAGCAAATGTGCAGCTGGAGAGTATGTGTTCGGACAGGTTCCCCTGGGCTATGAGAAAAGTCGTGAGGTGAAAAATACTGTTGTTGTCAATGAAAGAGAGGCGGAGATTGTCCGTTCTATTTTCACTATGGCCGCAGATGGTATGAGCAGCGTACAGATTGCGAAGAGGCTTTTTGAGGAAAAGGTACCTACGGCAACTCAGCTGCGCTATCCTGACAGGAGTATGCTGAAAGAGGGCCATACATGGAGCAGTACCATGGTTCGACATATATTAGACAACCGTTTTTATTTGGGTGAGATGTCTTATGGAAAGACTGTGCGCAAACGCGTGGGAAGCAAAGGGAAGATTGCGGTTCCGGAAAATGACTGGAAGGTGATTACAGGCCATCATGAGCCGCTGGTGACACCGGAGGTCTTTGCCCGTGTTGCGTTGGCGGCCCCGGGATATTCCACAAAGCGGAAGAGAGAGAAGCATCCGCTGACTGGGAAGATTTATTGCGGCGGGTGTGGATACTCCATGAACTACAAGCCACAGAACGGAAAGGTTCCACGCCATTTCTGGTGTAGGAAACATTCCCTTTTGCAGATACCGGATTGCTGTACTTATTTCAATGCGGTTATTCTGGAGGAAACGGTGCTTATGCTTTTGAATCAAGAACTGATGCGAAGGGGGGACTTGCTTAGGCAGCGAGGGGCTTTGGAACAGTTCCAGAAAGGGGCGCTGGAGAGGCTTGCCAGGAAAGGCAGGGAGTACCGGAAAGAATATTATGATGCGCAGAGAGAAAAGGATTCTCTGTATGAGAAGTACGCTTTCGGCCAGATGGATGTTCAGGAATATCGGAGCAGGGTTGAACAGCTGACGTGCCGGATGGAAGAAATGGCTGACCGGATTCAGGAAGTAGAGACGGAATACAGCCGGATGGTGGAAGAAGCAGACAGGGATAAGCAGGATATGAAGCAGATTATCCGCTATTCCCATTTGGAAGTATTGAATCAGGAGGTGATGGATGTCTTTATAGAGAAAGTGACAGTCTATAAGGATAAGCGGGTGGAGATTGAGTGGAGTTTTGCAGAGTAATGGTAGATTCAAAAAATAATATTAAATAAGCATGGGTAAAGAGAGGCGCTTAGGGGACAGTATACGTATTCAGTTCCCTGAGTGCCTTATACTATAATGATAAGTTTTTCTGGATAATATATCGGATAAAAGTAGAGAAAGAGTTTTCTAACTCTTGTTTATAAGAGTTTTATAAGAGTTGTTTATAAGAAGTTTATAAGAATCTGGCGTTTCCGTAGAAATATTCGTAGAAATATGGTATACTATTATTCAGAGGATATTGACATTGGTGGTAAGTTGTTGATTTTTTATCAGGTTAAGGTATGAATTATTTTTCCGACAGTTACCTTAGAGTCTTTGCGTTTTAGGAATAAAAGAATTTGGGGATTACCATAAAAAGATTTCGGGCAATGAGTCATCAAAATAGATTGCGATGGATTATTGGATTCGAAATAAGGCAAGGGAGAATTATGAGCGAGATTGGGTTTATTCATTTATCAGATATTCATTTTCATAAAGCAAGTGGAAATAAATTTGATATAGATGCAGACTTAAGGAATTCTATACTATTAGATATTAAAAATAATGCAAAAAGATATTTATGTGATGTGAAGGGAATATTAGTTGGAGGAGATATTGCATTTGCAGGACAGAAAGAGGAATATAGCATAGCAAAAAGCTTTTTGAAAGAAATAACAGCTATTTTGGAAATTGATGAGAAGAATATTTATTGTGTTCCAGGAAATCATGATGTAAATCAGCAATTTGTTAAAGGTTCAAAAAGTATCCTTAATGCACAAGCAGAAATTGAAAATGCAGAGACGCTAGATAAAGCAGATTCTCTATTAGAAAGCTATATATTAGATGAGGCAACTCCCAATTTGCTTTTTAAATCAATAGAACAATACAATAACTTTGTCGTAGCGTATGGTTGCAACATAAACTCAGAGAAGCCAATTTGGATAGAGGAATTCCAATTGGATAATAATATGAAACTTAAAGTTTGCGGTATGAATTCTTGTATTATTTCGAGCCATAGAGATCATGAAGATAAAAAAAGTATTCGAGAAATGATTATTGGACAAAGACAGCTTCCTTTTTATGAAGAAAATGTCATATGGATGTCACTTTGTCATCATCCCATAGAATATTGGAAATTTGCAGACGTGTTACGGCCAAGGCTGGATAAGCGCATAGACATTCAATTGTATGGTCATAAGCATGAGCAGGCGATAGATGCAAATTCAGAAAGGCTAGTAATTAGTGCTGGTGCTACGCACCCAACAAGAGGGAAAGATTGGAATCCCAGATATAATTGGATTAGCTTTGAATGCATTAAGAAAGAAAATGATAGATTTCTATCAGTAAAGACTTTTCCACGAATATTATCAGAAGATAGGGATAAATTTGAAGTTGATAAATTAAATTGTGAAGAAAATAGAAATTTCTTCAGATATGAACTTAATATTGATGAAAAAAGAAGAAGAAATTTGCTTGATAATATGAAAGAAGATAGTGCAAATGAAGATATAAGTAGTACAAATGTAATACATAGAGGGTTGGAAAAAGAAATTGTTTACAGCTTTTTTGATTTATCTTATGTACAACAAAATGAAATATTATTAAAACTCGGATTATTTAAGGAGGATTATGCAGGAAAAAGATATATAGAGTTAATAGATCAAATATTGGATGATGCTAGAGAAAAAAATTGTTTAGAGCAATTTTTTAAAATGATAAGTGAAAAGGATTAATTTATAAGGAGGATATTGATATGGAATTAGAGAGACTATTTAATAAATGTTATAAAAGAATATGTCTTAGTCCGACTAAAGAACAACTTACAAGCAGGATTGAAGGAATCAAGGTAGCAAAGGAAGATTATGATAACCCTGAAGAAATAATGGAATTACTAAAAATTTATTATAAACTTTCCTTGACAGAAGAGAAAAGAGATAAATTTGTAGATTGTTTCTATGTCATAGATCAAACATTTGATGAGCAGAACGAGGAAGAAATATGTATATTAGCTGGTTGTGTTTTGGCCCACATGCTTTATGGTGATAATGGTGCGCTTATAGCTTACTATATAAAGGTGCTTGAGCAGTTTTTTGAGGGAGCTATAGAGGAACTATTAGGTTTAGCTAATAATACTATTGTCAATTTTACAAAAGAACAGGTATCAAATGTGCAATTTGTCATTGAAAATTTAGAGAATGATTTGGAGGACAAAATAGCCCAGGAAGGAAGCTTTACAGAAGAAGCACCAGAAATTATTGCAGAATCAATGGGGAGAATTCGAATTAATTTTAATAAATCAATTAATTATATAAAGTATCTCCAAAAAGAAAATATTAGATGTCAAGAAAAAATTCAGGTTTTAAGCTGGATAATGGGCGAGAGTAGCAATTTGCTTAGAAAACCATTATCGGAAATTAATGATATTGAAGGAATATTAATCTTAGGCATGGAATTGGCAGATTTGGTTGAGGCTCCAGGTCCTTTTTCGGCGGAAGCATTTCTGCATAAAATGCTGACTAAATGTGAGAAGACCATAGATGAAATTACTCTTACGGATTTGATAGACAACCAAACAGAAGCATTAAAACAATTGGCTAATAAAAAATATGGAAAAAATGCAGTGGATAGTATTTTGCCCATTTTTACTTCTATTAAGTTATCATTAGATGTGGACGAAAAGAAAGCGTGGTTGCCTGCATTTAGAAAGATTTATAAGATTAATCCTGATGAAATCAAATTTTCCATTGATAAGTGGCTTAGGTTAATTTACTCTGAATGTATGATAGCAAAAATGATTTGAGGGAATAAAAATGGAAATTGATGAAAAAGAAGAAAAGTTAGAAACAATAGATGCAATATTAAATGATGAGATAGACCTTCAGGAAGATGACGAAAATGTAGAAACAGAAGTTTCTGCTTCGCAAAATAAATTTCATGTGAATGCAGGTGAAGCATTATACATTGATGACATATATACAATAGCGGCTAAAGAATGTACAAAAATGATGGTATTGGTTGGGCCAGTTGCTAGTGGCAAGACAACAATTGAGACAAGCATATATCAATTGTTTCAGAATTCTCCTGTTGAAGATTTTTATTTTGCTGGTTCATATAGTTTACGTGGATTCGAGCAGAGAGCTTTTTACACGCGTCTTAAGTCAAAGGGAAATGAACCTCAAACGCAACGAACAAGTTTAGAGGATAGTCAATCATTTTTACATTTAAGATTGTTCAATAAAAATAGTCATATAATTAGTAATTTGATTATGGCTGATATATCGGGAGAGGCATTTACTAATCATATAGGTCAGGTTGATGAAGTTAAAAAAAGCTTTCCATTTATTGAGAGAGCAGATTATCTTGTTGGAGTAATAGATGGCGAAAAATTATGCAATAAGAAAACTAGGAACAGTATTGTTGCAGAAATAATTGAATTGGTGAGAACATTTTCGGATGCTGATTTAATTATGGATAATTGTATTTTTCAAGTTGTATTTAGTAAATATGATAAACTTTGTAAAGCAGAAAAACTTGAAGAGATATTGGAAAAGGCTAAAAAGCAAATTATAGGACGACTTGGAGAATTATTTACAATTATAGAATTTTATAAAGTTGCAGCAATGCCATCTTCTACAAATGAGTTTAAGGTTGGATACGGTTTGGATGTATTGCTACAGGCGTGGGTAAAAAAGAGAACATGTAAAAGTTCAATGGAAACAAAAGAACCTTTTGATAGATTAACGGAGTACGATAGGCTTTACTATAAATTTTTGGGGGACTTAAATGAATAAAAGGATATTTATAATGGGAGCACCGAATGCCGGAAAGAGTACATTTTTGGGTGCTTTGTGGAACAGTATAAATCAAAGGGAAGTTCAGACCAAATTAACCCTGAAAAAAATGATTGGTGACTCCCAATATTTATATCGTTTGGAGCAAAGGTGGCTAGAAGTTGAGAGATTAGAGAGAACAGTAATAGGGCAGGAAAGAGAAAAATTATCTGTTTTATTAACGAATAATATTGATGACTTAGAAATAGAATTTCCAGATTTATCTGGTGAAACATTTCAAAATATATATGAAAGCCGCGAGATGTCTTTTGAATTGAAAGATATGATTAAAGATGCTGATGCTGTATTGTATTTTGTTAATGTTGAAGATATACACTCCCCTGAATTTATTTCGGACATTTCGCCGCAACTTCGGCAAGACAGTGGCATGATAACTAAAAGAAAACCTAGTGAGGATGATCCTACGCAAGTACAAATAATCGATTTGATACAAATGGTGCTTGATATTAGAAAGAAAAAAACAAATGTAGGTATTATCTTTTCGGCATGGGATTTGGTTGTACAATCGGAACAAAATGATGTGCAAAGTTTTTTGATGAACCACATGAATATGTTGTGGCAATATTTGGAATCTAACAAAAAGATGATTCACACATATATATGGGGAGTTAGCGCAATAGGCGGTAGAATAGAAGATGCTGAAAAGCTATTGGATGTTGAAGACCAGATTAGGCGTATAAAAATTGTTAATGAAAGCAAAGAACATTCATGTGACTTGACATCTATTATTTTAAAAATATCCGGAGATGAATATGATACCTGAAGAATTTTATGTTGAACAAACATTACATGGCTATTCTAATGGTCATAGATTGTTACAAGCATCTTTAGCTTTATCTGAACAAGATAATAAAAAGATGATGGTTTTAAGTGATTTGTCTGGAAATGAATTTGTGAAAGGATTTGAAAAATATTTTACAGGTTATAGTCTCGATGATAATCATATTGTGCTGGCATGCACATGGTATGCGGAGGAAATGAAAAGACCAGGTTGTGTCTGGACGCATTCATTGATTTTTAATGTTGAAGATTTGCTTTTAATGGAAACAGATATTGCATCCATTATAAGAGTATTTCGAAACCCTTGTTTGGACAATGATTTTTCATATTATGGAAACGCACTTAAAATTAAAAAAAATAATAAAGAACAATTAGATGAAACAAATTTAAAATATTTAATATGGTGTATTTGGGGAAATAAGACCCCTTTGGTTATATTTGATGATAATTCTACAAATTTGGAAAAGGAGTTAATTTTCTTTTTTTTGACGCAACATGATTTGATTGGAGAGGATTTTTCATTTTGTACAGGTTCGGTTTCATTACGAGGGTATGAAGGAAAAATATTACGGCTTCAAGTAGTGCCCAATAAAATATCCAGGAGCAAATTAGGCGTTGGAGAAAAAACATACGAAGCAAAAAACAAAAATATAATTAAAAATTTTCCTTTATGGGTAGACAAAATGTTTGACAATTTGAAAGTAGACCGTATGAAGAAATACAGAAAATTTGTTTCTGGATTCTCGAAAGAATATAAACAACCAGTATATATCTCATCATTTATGAAATTATATGTAGGCTCATTTGCGGATGAGCAAAGAGCCAATTTGCTAACTTTATTAAAAATGGCTAGTGTTATATTTGAGGACAAGAGAAAGATATGCAATGAAATTATCGTGTTATATGGAGAAGGTTTTTTTTCTAAGTGGTGCATAAAAGAGAATTACAATGAAACTATAAGTTTTTTTATTGACAATAGGTGGCTGGACATTTATTCTATTGATTTTGGTGGAATGTTAAAACAAGGTTATATATCAGATTATGAGGGGTCTAAAAGATTATTTAGAAATATAATAAGGGGAGAAGAATCGCCTATAACTGAAATTCTACTAAAAAAATATGCCGATATCGTTCCAGAAAGTCAATTTGTAGATTTTACTGATTTAGAATACGATTGTTGTAGCACTTTGGTTTCTGTAAAGAATGAATTTGCATTATGTCGAGAGGTATGGGAAAGGGGTAAAGGTTATCAGCAGGGGATAGTTAGATGTCTTTCACCTCAAAATGATAGTATAGATAAGAAAATAATAAAAACAGTTTTGCAAACTAGTGAATATGACTTGGCTGATGAATTGTATAAAATATATGGAGATGAATGTATTCAATTATACTGGACTTACTTATTAAATTATCAGACATGTAAGAAAGCAAATGGAATTATAGATATTGTTAAGTACGATTTAGAGAGTGGTGTGAAATTTATTTTAGATTACCTATCTGAAAGGAAGACATTGCTTTTTTTGTTAAGTATATTAGATTCCTATGATAGATTTATGCTAAAATTGGAAAAGAAAGATATTAATAAAATATTTAATACAGTTATGAGCCAGGAGTGTGCGGAAAGGGAAAAGGAAGTTATGGCAAGATTCCTATTGCCACTTTGTATTATAGGGGACTATATGGTAGAGGAGAAAATTGCAAAATTTGTATTTGATGTTGTAAATAGCTTACTTGCAACGCAAACGTTTCCAGAAAATGAATGGGATAAACTCGAAAAAATACTTCCGGAGGTTCCATATTATAATCGATGGGATAGATGCAAAACATTGCGGAAGGGATTTTGTAAGAAAGGATACTTATTTATCGAAAAAGATAAAAAGGAAATATTGCCAGATTATCTTCTTTAAATAGGTGACGAAAGCGTTTATGAAGATAAGCTGTTAAGTAAAGAGAAAATAGGTGGGATGATACGGATGATATAAATGAAAAGGATGCATGTTGTATATGGCGATTATAGTACTATGTGAGAAACAAAGGTAGGGGAGTAGCATGGTTCATGCAAAAGGATTTGAAAACACAGTGCTCTGGAAGTCTTATCAAGAAAAGGCTGATTCTGATAGCGCAAGAGTAAACTGGACCAAAGAAGTCTGTGAGACAGCAATAAGATATATGATGGATGTGCGCCAGACTTTCCAGAATTATACCTTACATGATGGAACCCATATCGTTAATGTATTGGATGCAATGGGTGGAGTGTTGGGAAATCAGGTTTCCAAATTAACTGTTGGAGAGACGGAATTGCTGATTCTAGCGGCCAGTTTGCATGATTTGGGGATGGTATACACAGAGAAAGAGAAAAAACAGCATTTTCAGGACGCGGAGGCATGTGGAAAGTTTTTAAGAGAGTATTGTCCGGAGCATCAGGATTGTCTGGCAAAGGACTGGACCGAGGATATCCGTCAGTGGTATCTCAGGACATTGCACCCTTTTCGGGTTCCGGAAGTACTACAAAATGAAGCATGGAAAGAATTGTTTGCGCGATGCCCGTTGGAAGTCGTGCCAAAGCGTTGTATATTAGCTGTTTGTAGGGCGCATGGGGAGAATCCGCAGAATCTTTTGCAGAACAGGGATTTGGAGTACCTGGCAGCAAACGATGTGGATTCTTTGTTTTGTGCGCTTTTGCTGCGGTTATGTGATTTGTTGGATTTTGATGATACCCGTGCTCCTAAGGTATTATATGGTTATGTGGCTTGCAATGAAAAGAGCCGCGCTGAATGGGATAAACATCAGGCATCGGCAGGATTTCGTTATTCAGATGAGCCTTCCGGAGATGATTTGCCATATAAAGCTATTTGCACTAATCCGGGGGTGGAACATGCGGTAAGGGACTTTTTAGACTGGATTGACGATGAACTGGGTAATTGTATAAGATTACAGAAATACTGTAGGACAAGCTGGCAGCGGGAGTTTCCGTTTCCAAGAGCAGTCTTACGGAAGGAAATTGAATCGGACGGATATATGAGCGGCGATTTCTGCATGACTATGGATCAAGCTCAGGTTTTAAAATTGCTGACAGGAGAAAAACTATATGACAACAGAGATGTATTCGTGAGAGAGTTGCTACAGAATGCGATTGATGCCACCTTGCTTCGGGGAAAGATGGAACCCGGGTTTAAGCCGGAGCAGTCTCGTATCGATATATGGGAATGGAATGATAAAGAAGGAAATGTCTGGTTTCGGGTGGATGACCAGGGAACCGGTATGACGTTGGGTATGTTGAAGAGATATTTTCTTAAAGTAGGCAATTCTTATTATACATCCCGGGAAATGGAGCGGGATTTACGGGATCATGGTCAGACAGAAAAATACTATGGAATCAGCCACTTTGGTATAGGGTTCTTATCTTGTTTTCTCTGTGGCGACTATGTAGAGGTGTCTACACGATACTTCGATTCCAATAAAAACCGTAGGGAGGAGGAGGCTTCCGAATCTTATCAGACAGTCCACTATGGTCTACGTCTACAGGTAACGGGATTGAGCGGGTATTATACTTTAAAGAATCAGGCAAAGCATCATGAGACAGATGGAGCAATGCCGATGCCAGGCGACTATGATTCAAGTAGGGGACAGGGATATGAGAGAGAAGGCTATCGTGTTAAGGCAGGGACTTCCGTTGCGATTCGCCTAAATCCGGGGAAACTGGGGGTATTGAATCTGCACGATGCAGTGGAGAAATATATATGCGGAACTATAGTGCCGGTATATTACAACTCTAGACGGATAGGATTGACCTATGAAGAAATAGTACAGGTCGCACACGAAATGTCGGGGAAGCGGAATTATGAATTGTCGGAAAAGATGAAAGAGAAATTCGACCAGACATTTCCGGCTGTCCGCGGGCAATATCCTAGGCTAGCAATGACAGTGGTACCATTGGATAGGGAGGAAGACTATGCCTTGCCAGGGGTATCGGGAGTGCTGATGAAATATGAAGTACAATTTAATAAAGTTCCTAAGTGGAAAGTGAAAGATTTGGAATATGCAGTTGAAGGATATATCAGAGAAAGCGAAAATACTCTGCAAATGGAATTGCGTTGCAGCGTTATAAATAAATTGAATGATTGTCAAGTGGCTATAGTTCTATGGAGTATGTTAGAGAGAAGATTTACTGAAGAAACGGCTAGTTTGGCAGCAGAATTTGAAAAGTGTGCTGTTTGTCCTCAAGAAGGACAGCTGGGTGAAGAATGGCTTGTACTTAAAGAACACATAAAGTTGGAATACGCTTGGATTGGCTATCATACTTTTAAGCAACATGGAGCGATATTTCTGCTGAAAGAATGCGTGTGTCCAAGTGCGGCTATTTTAGTATCTAATTATCATTTTGGTAATTTTCAGTGCGCGTATCATGGAGTCGTAGTTGGCAGAATGAAAGATTCATTTACATCAGATTTTTCAAGTATGGGAGTATTTTTTCTAGAAAACCAATGGATGCTTGAGACAGATATAAGACGGTTGGAAATAATAGGAACTCCACTTCCTGTTTTGCTAGTAATTAGCAGCATCTTAAATAAGTATCAAATGTTAAAAGAGCATAAACCTTTAGAATTTAAGGGTACGAGTTATTCGTTAAAAGAATGGAGAGAATCACGAATTCCACATTTAAAACAATGGATAGACATAAATCATAGCAGGTTTTTTACTGAAAGAATGAAATTCTTTAGGGAACCATTAAGGATTTACAGCTTTGATAAATGTGATATGTATTTGGATGAGACCAGTAACTATAGAATTTTGAATAAGTATCAGGATGCCTATTTTCAAGATTTCTATGAGATAATAATCAATTATGAGGAAGGACAGATGTTTTCGTTTTGTGAAAAAGAAAAAGTTGAAACGGAAAGTGTATTGGATTTGTTTCCGCCCATGCGTTTTTGTAAGGCAGCAAATGATATGAGTCGACAATATATATGTAGTGATGATCCCTTTTATCGCAAGGGTGTAACGATGGATCATTCATTTGTAAAGTGGCTTTTGGATAATGCAGTTTTGCTGAATCAATATTATCAAAGGCAATTTCGGCAGATAATTGATTGTCTTTGTAATGATGTTGGAGAAGAAATAATACACAAATGTAATAATATTTACCAGCAATTGGTGGGTTTATCAGATTGTCACGGTGTGGATGTGAGTAGTTTTCCGCAGTTAGGTATGGATGATTTTTTTGTTATGAAGTAGTGATAGAAAAGCTGGATTGCCATTTTGACAGCCCATTAAATTATTTATTGGTTGAAGAATATGAATACAGAAAACAGCTTTATAATACTGCAAAGTGATTGTGGTAGCCCGTTTTAGGGATGGAACAACTTGACACTAATTTAACATCAATTTTCGCCCAACTTGACACTAATCTAACATTAGCCCTACGGAAATATAAAGTATTTCAGGGCTTTCGACAAAAAATAAGTAAAAAAGTTCGTGACACTAACTTGACATCAGCGGGGTATGGGCGGCTGAATGTGGTGGGGACGTTTGACGCGTTGATTGGGGTGTAAAGATAATTCGTATTCTATAAAAAGTTTCATATCTAAAATTATAAAAAGTATTGTTAATCAATATTTTTTATAGTTTAGATATGGACTTTTTTTGATGTTATGCTATAATTTGTATTGTCAAATAAAAATATCCAATCTACTCATAAAGGAGACGGCATGACAATCAGGGAAATCAATGTGAAAAACTTCAAGTCCTTGTACGATGTAAGCTTCCAGCCGGGAAAAGTGAATGTATTTATCGGAGCCAACGGATCCGGTAAATCTACGATATTGGAAGCAATCGGGATACTGAGCGGTGCCATGACGGACAGGGTAAATAACAGCGTCCTGCAGAGAAAAGGGATACGCCTGAGCGCCTCGGCTTTATATAAGTCAAAATTCAAGACAATGAAAAGGGAGGGGCTAACAGTAGATTTGGGCATCCAATGGGAAGACGGCGCTGAATATGACTACTCTGTCCATATGACGACACCTACAGATGACGATACATGGAAGTACCATTCTGAAAGCGTTAACCAGGATGGGAACCTATTGTGGGGGAGGAGCAATCGGTCTGCCATCCAGCTGAATAACGGCATCGGCTATTTTATGGTCACGGAGACGCTGAATGGGCACGGATGCAGGAGAATGGGGAAGTATATCGAAAAATATGGAATCTACCAGCCGGATACGCCTACCCTCAGAGGGACAGTCACGGACAACACCCAGATTGCGCCTATCGGATTGAACGGCGGGCGGATGGCGGATGCGCTTCAGGACATCCTGAAAAGCGTAGATGGGGACATGCGGCTTGGCGCGCTTTATATAGAAGATGTACTTGATTTGATTGATTGGGCGTCTGGCTTCGATATAGCGGTTCCTAAAAGGGCGAACTTAAATCCGGGAGTTCCGTCTACCCGGCAAGTGATTGAATTCAAGGATAGGTTCCTGAAGGCGAATGCCGCATTTACGGGTTACGATGCCAGCGAGGGAGCTTTATATGTACTGTTCATGCTGTGCATGGCCATGCATCCCGATTCGCCGTCCATGTTTGCCATCGACAGCTTTGACCATGCCCTGAACCCCAGGCTGGCTAAAAGGCTGACGGAGATTTTTTCACAGCTGATATTGGAATCACAGAGAACTGTGTTCATGACGACGCATAATCCACTGGTACTGGACGGCCTGGATTTATGCAATGATGACATCCGTCTTTTTGCTGTCAGTAGGAACAGGGATGGGCATGCGGTGATTGACCGGATACAGGTCTCGCAGGAACTCCTGGAATCGGGGCAGCCCTTGTCCAGGTTGTGGATCAATGGGAGATTAGGGGGTGTTCCGGAATTGATATGAGAAAAGTAATCGGTATCGTAGGGGAAGGGCCTACTGATTACATGGTCATAAAAGAAGTCATCGATCATATAACCGGGGAGGTCAACGAATACAGAAGGCTGCAGCCGGAGCCTGATATGGCGGGACGGTTCGGAAATGGATGGAAAGGGGTGTGGAGATGGTGCGAGACGAATTCCGATATATTGGATAAAGTCTTTCATGAGGTCACACCGCAGCTGGATTTGCTTGTCGTCCAAATGGATGCAGATGTATCCAGAAAAGAAAGGGAGGTTCACTGTCTCTGCGGATTGGCGGAGTGCGGGGACAGGCCAAAGAATCACCCGCTAAAATGCGTAAAAGCAATAGATGGGCGCTGTCCGGTCATGCTGCCTTGTGGAAAGCATGTACAAAATTCCAGAGGATATGAAGAGCATCTGGAGAAGCTGATAAGGAAGTGGCTGGGAGAACATGCAGATAAGGAAGATATCCTGATTACGGTTCCCTGTGACAGCACGGATGCATGGATAGTGGCGGCCTACCAGGACTATGATGATGTAGAGAAAATCGAAAATCCATGGGAGAGTGTCATTGCCAGGAAGAAAGATTACCATGGCATCAGGATTCCTGGAAAAAAGAAAAGGGCTTCAATATACAGCCAGTTGCTGCCCAGGCTTTGCGGGCAGTGGGAAAGTGTGGTGGAACAGTGCTATAGCGCGAGGAGTTTTGATGATAAAGTAAAGCGTATGTTGGGGGCGGCAGATTTGAATCATTGAGGGTACATTCCCCGATGCTTGCATCGCGCAAACTAGCACCGAGCGTAGCGAGGTTGGGGCGAATACCCCGCTCCTGCGAAGCAGGAGGCAAACACCCCTGTGGTGTTTGAGTGCTTGCACCGGGGAAGTTTATTTTGAAAGGCTGAATTGTACCCCGGTTATGGACGGGCGGCTGAATGTGGTGGGGACGTTTGACGCGTTGATTGGGGTGTGAAAATGAGGTCAGACGGCATAATATTTTAAAGGCGCCCCTATCTGATTCTATACGGGTCTGGGGTGGACAAGGACAAGACAGTCGTTTTATCAGCCATGAAATGAGTGATTTTTATATCGGAATGCTGATTGTTATTGTAATGTCAACCGCAATCAGCTATACTGGAAACAGATGGATTGATATATTCAGTTCAAAAGCAGAGAGGTGTGAAATGGCAAGAACAGTAGGGATAGGAATACAAGATTTTGGCAAAATCATCCGAAACAACTGCTTTTATGTGGATAAGACTGCGTTCATCAGGGAATGGTGGGAAAACCAGGACGATGTAACCTTGATCACCCGCCCCAGGCGCTTCGGCAAGACACTGGCCATGAGCATGCTGGAGCATTTTTTTCTGTGGAACATGCAGATAAAGGTGCCTTATTTGAAGGACTCGACATATGGAAAGAAGAGAAGTACCACAGCCTCCAGGGCAGCTATCCGGTAATCTTCTTAAGCTTTGCGGATGTGAAGGAAACATCCTTTGGAAGTGCAAGGGAGAAAATCTGCCGCATCATCAAAAGTGCATATGACAGATATTCAGCCTTGCAGAGAAAGGAACCGAAGCAGAAAAAGCTTCCGGATATTTTCCATGAAATATCCCCTACAATGGGCGATTCTGTAGCCTCTTATTCCTTGAAAGCCTTATCGGAATTCCTTGCGGATTATTACGGGAAAAGAGTCATCATATTTAGGATAGAAGGCAGGGCAGAAGAGATTATTGAGACAGGCCATGAGTTTGGCCTGTCCGATGATGATATTCTGGGGAGGCTCCAGAGGAAGCTGGACATTTCTCTGGAGAAGGCACAGAGATATCTGAAAGAGCTTGATAAACGGACTGTGTAAATATCCTACGGGAATTCAATTGTTCGGAGGTCCTGTAGGGCAAGAGATTGTCTATCCTGAACTTATCTATCTGCATTATATTGGATTTCGGTTGCTGCTTTCGGAAGCAGGAGTTTGTGTTCTCGTTGTACCATGATGTTCGGTATGCGAAATATGGAAGCAAAAATCACTCATTTTAATGATTATAAGATGGGTGATTTTGTATAGGAATGGCGATTGTCATTGTAATGCCAACCGCAATCAGCTATACTAAGAGCAGACGGATTGATTGAAGGAAAGGCAGGGAATATCCGGAAAGGGGAGCAGACATGCCAAGGACAGTGAGCATCGGATGTCAGGATTTTGAGACAATCAGAAGGGAAAACTATTTTTACATCGACAAATCATGCTTCATAAAGGAATGGTGGGAAGGGGGAGACAGCGTGACCTTGATTACCCGTCCCAGGCGTTTCGGGAAGACGCTGACCATGAGCATGGTCGAGAAGTTCTTTTCTATGGAATATGCAGATAAAGGTACTTTATTTGAAGGGCTCGACATATGGAAAGAAGAGAAGTACCGCAAGCTGCAGGGAACATACCCAGTGCTCATGCTGAGCTTTGCGGATATCAAGGAGACATCTTTTGCGCAGGCAAGGAAGGCGATATGCCGTGTGATTAAGGCACTTTATGACAGATTCAGCTTCCTGCTGGAGGATGGCCTGCTGAGCGAAAGCGAGAAGAGGGACTTCAGGGAGATATCGGCAGATATGGAGGATAGCGCGGTGTCTTTCTCACTGAAGATGCTGTCCAGCTATCTGTCCCGTTATTATGGGAAAAAGGTGGTCATCCTGTTAGATGAATATGATACCCCCATGCAGGAGGCTTATGTGAACGGATTCTGGAAGGAGATGGTCGCCTTTACCAGAAGCCTGTTCAACGCCACCTTTAAGACAAATCCATATATGGAAAGAGCCATTATGACAGGGATTACCAGAGTAAGCAGAGAGTCCATGTTTTTGGATCTGAACAACTTAAAGGTGGTAACGGTGACCTCGGAGGAATATGGGGACTGCTTTGGCTTCACGGAAGAGGAAGTGTTTGCCTCCATGGATGAATTTGGGCTGGAAGAAAAAGAAAAAGTACGTGCGTGGTACGATGGCTTTACATTTGGAGGTGCACGGAACATATACAATCCCTGGTCTATCATCAATTACCTGGACAGACGGCAGTTCGAGCCTTACTGGGCGAACACCAGCTCCAACAGCATGGTAGGAAAGCTGATTCAAGAGGGCATACCGGATTTAAAAATCATCATGGAAGATTTGCTGCAGGGAAAATCTTTCCATACGACAATCGATGAACAAATCATATTCAATCAGCTTGACCATAACATAAAGGCCATCTGGAGCCTGCTGCTGGCCAGCGGCTATCTCAAAGTGGAGCATGTTGCGTATGATGAACGCGGAAAAGCGGATTATGAGCTGCGGCTGACAAACTGGGAAGTGCGGATGATGTTTGAACGTATGATTGACGGGTGGTTTGCCGAATACACCCCTGACTATAATGCCTTTGTCAAGGCCTTGCTGCTGGGCGACAAGAAGGCGATGAACATCTATATGAACAGGACAGCCCTTGCTACTTTTAGCTGCTTTGACTCGGGAAACAGGCCTTCGGAGACTTCGGAGCCTGAGAGGTTCTACCATGGCTTTGTTCTGGGGCTGATGGTTGATTTGGCAGACAGATACAGCATCACATCGAACAGAGAAAGCGGATTCGGGCGGTATGATGTCATGCTGGAGCCAAGAAACAAGGCTGGTGATGCTTTCGTAAATAATCGCAATAGAGATGCGATTATTATGGAGTTCAAGGTGCATGACCCGGAGGAGGAGCACAGCCTGGAGGATACCGTGGCAGCCGCCTTGAAGCAGATTGAGGAAAAGCGTTACGCCTATGCGTTGGAAGAGAAAGGGATTCCGATAGACAAAATCCGGAAATATGGCTTTGCTTTTGAAGGGAAGAAGGTTCTGATTGGCTAAGCCAGGGAGGTCTGCGGTATAGCAGGACTTGACACTAACTTGACATCAGCGGGGGTATGGGGCGCTTTGTGTCGAAAATAGTCTGCCGAGGTAGAATAGTGTGGATTTTTGGAGTAATAAGCACTTTATTTTTCGTATATGGTGTCGAGTAAAGTGCTTATTATATGCTAATCTTAAATTTTTAGATTTATTTTTCATTATCTTTTTCTTTGAAAATTGTAGTTGCTATTTGGTATATTTCATTTTACAATTTAAGAGAAGTATATCTGTCTAATTTAACAAAAAACAAGGAGAGGTAATGTCAGATACAATTACGATATTAGCAACATATAAGGATTTATTCTGGATAATATTTACATTAGTTGCAACAATTATTAGTATATTAACTTATATCAATGTTCGCAAGTCTATAAAACAAACATTATATGATAATATATTAAAAGTTCAATTAGAGGCATATGGGGTTTTGCTACAGGAGTTGAAAGAAGATAAGGGGGAATATTTTTTTTCATTAGATTTGGAAAACATGATGAAGTTTAATCTGATTAGTCATCTAGTTAGCAAGGATGTTTTACAGAACATAGAATTGTTTAATAATATTCATAGTATCTATATGATGATGGCGGAAGGTGAAAATGAACAAGCCTTTTCAGTAGAAGAGTTGTCTCAGAGTTTAGAAGAGATAAAAGAGATAGAGGTTTTTATCGGAGAAAGCTTTGGGGGAGAAGAAGTTGTTAAAGAGAAAGAATCTTTGAAAGAGAAAGTCAGGAGGAGATTTCACAAAGTTTCCATAGGGAAATATATGGTTACTGATATCAGAGGATTATGGTTAAGTACGCCAAAATCAGGGGAAACTTATCATGTGATTTACCAGTATGTCCATAATGTGTATTTGCCTAGACGGATATTAAGAAAGTTGAAGAATTTTGAAAAAGCATATATGGGAGTTGTTCTTGGTACAATGCATAAATTGGTTTTGCGAGAGGAAGACAAGATATTTCGAAGCAAGGGTGGAGAGAAGATTACTATAAGTTTTGATAAGATGTGCAATGAACTTATAGAGGATAAATCTACAAAGACGTTATTCAGGAAATATAATAGCTTAAAACGAGAAATTCGAAAATCTTTAAAGATTGATGCACACTGGTGATGATAATGAGAATCGTTTTTTCCTGAATTTTAAACTTTACCTTTCATAGAATCTGGCTGTGGCAAGAGTATCATCAATCAGTGGCACAGATATTTGCTGATAGAAGATAGCATATTGAAAGAACTGATTAGATTTTAGCACCGTCTTAGGAGGGAATTAGTGTCTGCTTTTTAAGTCTATAGGCCATTGATTTTACTGGCTTTTTGGCATATTTATGATAGAATAATTACTGGTGGAACAGATTGCGGAGAACCTGTATCTACAATACTTCATAGGGCTGCCCGGCTATCAGGAACAGGCTCCCTTCGATGCCAGCACGCTGATGCTGTTCCGTAAGCGCATAACCATGGCGAATAAAATCCAAACGTTTGGATTTCCTTAGTCATGCCTTGGCGGCGATTCCTCCACTGCTTTCAGCCAGAGGCTGACAGCTGTGATGGAAACATTACTTGCTAATGGTTCGGTGATAGAAGGCTATAGGCAGCAGCGGCTGAGGCGATATAGAGGTGTGGACGACATTGAAATCATAGAATCCTACCGTTCCGTTAGCGCGCTCTGTAGCCGGTATCATGAAGCGGGCAGATAATGGGACTGAGCAACCAGTAGCATGTCTACGGTTTTATAGAAAGTGAAAAGAAGTAGATTATTCCCATCAATTGTGTTAGGATAAGACAAAAGGGCGTATTTTAGGGTAAGGAGAGAATAAAGACGTGAGAATATACTTGGATAATTGTAGTTATAACCGACCCTATGATGATCAGTCGCAGATGCGCATTCATTTAGAAACGCAGGCAAAGCTGCATATACAGGACATGATTAGGCAAAAACAGATAGAGCTTGTCACATCATATGTTCTTGATTTTGAGAATAGCAATAATCGGTCAATACAAAAGAAGATGGCAATTGAAAAGTTTATGAAAGACTACGCTACATTGTATGTCAGTAATAAGCACGGCGACATGCTTGCAGAAATTGCCGATTCCATTATGGAAACAGGCGTAAAGGAAAAAGACGCATATCATGTGGCCTGTGCTCTTATGGCTGAATGTGATTATTTTGTGACAACAGACGACAGGCTGTTAAAATATCAGTCTGAAAAGATTAACTTGGTAACACCGGGAGAATTTATTAGAAGAATGGAGGCTGATGGCTAATGGCTAACGCAGTGAACATTTTGGATCAGGGATTTGCATGCCTTGTAGATAATCTGGGAGTTATTGATGCGGAGTATTTTATTTCCCTTATTAAAAGGGATGATTTCGATTATACGGTATGGCAGCGGGAGTACTTTGACAAAATGGCAGTAGGCGAGTTTGCGGTAAAAGCCTCCGCATATGCAGAGAGCCATCCATACATGGGAAAAGCCCAGGTGCTGTAATGAGAAATTTGGGGAGAGATAGTGAGTTTTTACTCCCAAATAACTTGACACTAATTTAACATCAATTTTCGCCCGACATGACATTAATTTAACATCAGCCCCACGAAAATATCAGCTTTTTTGAGGCTACCGACAAAAAACAACAAAAAATTTACATGACACTAACTTGACATTAGCGGGGTACGGGAGGCTGAATGTGGTGGGGACGTTTGATGCGCTGATTGGGGTGTGAGAATGCGCAGCAGGCTCCAATTCACGCATTTTTTCTGTCGCAGCGCTGATGCGTTGAATGGTTCAGTTCGTAGCCCTTTTGACCCAGGACATAGAGCGTCCGGAAATCATAGATTTCTATTTTAGGAATTGTCAAAATAATTTTTTGACAATTCCTTATCCCCCAATTTCATCTTAACTTCTCCGCTAAATCCACCACTCCGGCGTCAGTTCCCCCAGCGTGGCGGTCCGTTTCCGCTCATAGTCCAGCATGACCTCAATGTCCCTGTAGGAATCCGGCATCAGCTGGGCCATCAGTTCCCGGCAGGCCCCGCAGGGCGCTCCCGTCCGGCCGTCCGGCATGATTGCCAGCACTTTCCGGATTTCGTGCTCGCCGTTGGTCAGCATGTGGAACATGGCGTTGCGCTCGGCGCAGATTCCCAGGGTGGAGCAGGTGTCCACGCATACGCCGGTGTAAATGTTCCCGGAGGCTGTCAGAATGGCGGCCACGCCGCCCGCGTCCACATAGTTTGAAATCTTCCTCCCATTCTGGACGGCCAGGGCTTTCTCGTAGAGCTCTTTCCAGATTTCTTCCGCGTCTCCTCTTCTGTCATATTCCGCTTTCAGTATGGAATACCAGCGTTCGTCGCACCGGCCCTGGTTGTTGATGCCCCCTGCCCGCCATGTGCCCTCCAGGGCCATGCCGCATTTTTGCATGACTTTCCCGGAGTTCGGATTGCGGGGATCGTGGCAGGCGTTCACGCAGTTCATGCCCACTTCCTCAAAAAGGTAGGCCATCACGGCCTCCAGCGCCTCCGCGGTGATGCCCTGTCCCCAAAAGCGGCGGCCGATGCAGTAGCCTATGGTGGCGGATTCGGTTTCGTCACTGGACTTCACGATGCTGATGCTGCCGATCGGCTCCCGGATTTCTTTCAGTTCAATGGCCCACTGATAATAGGAAGACTCACCGTACCTGCCGACCCAATCCGCCAGGACATGCCTGGTGACGCTTACGTCCCCGTGGGCGGGCCAGGTCAGGAATTTCGTCACTTCCGGGTCGCTGGCCCAGTTGCGGAACATGGCCTCCGCGTCCTCTGCCCGGAAAGCCCGCAGTATCAAACGTTCTGTCTCGATTGTTTTGGTTCCTTTGTGTTCCATATCATTGACTTCCTTTCTGTTTTTCAAATTTATATAGTTGTTTTAACGTATATGCGTTCCTGTGGCACCATAAGAAATCTCTTCCTTCCTGCGTCATTTCATGCCGGATATATAGCATTCGTACAGGTACATATTTCTGCAGACCGTATCCATAAATTCATCGTTATAGAAAGACTTCTTATGCGTCATGTGGCAGTCCGCCTTGCTGTCCACAATGTGAGCAATCAGGTCAAAAAAAGCGGCGTGGCTCATGCGGCAGGTCCCGTCTTCCTCCCTGCGGTAGATCAGGACATCGTCCTCCAGGAAGCAGACCGCGTCCCCCCACGCCGCCTCTTCCCTGTCCTTTGGGGCGCCCAGAAGGAAATTGAAACGTACCATGGCATTGGTGGCCTGCGTCAGACGGCGCAGCGCCGTTTCATCAAACGCATACAGTTCGCTGAGGGCTTCCGACGCCTTCTTTGCGTCGATTGTTTTCCCCTGCTCTGCCTTGCGGAGCACCTCAAGCTTTCCTTCGCTTCGTTCCGGCAGGGGGAGCAACTCACGGAAATAGGCCTTTTCTATCTGCTGCTCCTTCCAGGCCGACTCCTTCTGGTAGCGTTTCTCGTACTCCTTGAAATACAAATCGGTCTTAAGCCACCCGAGCAGCTCTTCCTCAAAAGGCGAGCTGCCGCCGAACTGGCTGCGCACCTCCCGCCACCCATAGTATTCCAGATACCTGGCCCAGGAGCTGACATAGCCGCCATGGCGCGGGTGCAGCACCCAGTCGCGGAATGCGTTCTGGAAACTGCGGCTGCACAGATGCTTTTTCCAGCCCCCCGCCGAACCATATCGTGCCCTCAGGGCGCTGAAGCGCTGCATAAGTGGCACATATCCGCATTCATGGACGGAATGCCCTTCTCCCTTATGGTCCAGCGCGTCCACGAACGCCTGGAAAAATTCCTGCCGCTCCCGGCACAGATCCGCGTATTCCTGCATTTTCGCCGCAAGCTGCCGTGAAAATAGAGGCTGCGGCAGACGGCAGAGGTTACGGAAGACGAATTCCGTATCGGACTCGGGGAGGGAGGACATCAGCAGCCATTGCTCCGCCATGTCCGGAAAGCCCTCCCCGAAGGCGGCCTGCTGTTCCTGATTCCCCGTGCCCTGCCAGAGACAGCATGCTTCCCGGCAGAAAGAAAAGAAACGGCGCTCTTCTATCAAATCAGGCCAGCACTGGAGATCCTGCACATACTCCCTGTGACTGGGGTGTGCGGCAAGCAGCCCTTTCATACGGTCATATTCGCTATCAGCCCCAGGCGATGCTGCCAGCCTTGTCTGCCTGTCAGCAGCCGCCGCACCGTCCGCCGTACCACCGCCATCCGTGAAAAATCCATATGCCATGCACAGGGCAAAATACAGATCCTGCCCTATCCCTTCCGGACGAACCTGGCTTTCTTCCTGCAGAAAGCCGCAGAGACCTGCCAGGACTTCCGGGCTGTACTGCCTTTGCAGAAAAACCGGATGGCAGATAACGGACAGCCATTTGCGCTCTTTCCACTCTTCCCATGAGATGTGCAGAAAGCGTTTTCGCTTCCATGGCAGATTCCTCTTTGGGGCATCTGTTCCGCTTTCTGTCCCTGTCTTTTCCGCATGGCATTTCCGGCAGATAAGCCCCAGAATCTCCCGCGCCTGGCGCTTTTCCGCATTAGGCAGAAACCGATCCATCCATCTTTGCAGAATCCCGTGCAAATTCTGCAGAGATTGCCATGCTTTTGGAAATATCATCAAAAAACCTCCCCACATGCCCTATGAGGTAACGCTACCCATCTCCGGGGCAGTATCCACAGACCATCCCTGGCTTTCAAGGATGCCTTTTCCTATTGTAGCACATTTTCTCCTGAGCTGAAAGAGCATAGTTTTCGCTATGCGCTGCAGAGCTCCACAGAACTCTGCTATCGAAAACATACTACAGCAAATCACTTCTTGCTTTTGCCTTCTGCCTTTGCTAAAATGAATGGAAACAACAAATAAACGCCCCCCAAGAATGGCTGATTCGCTGTATGGGGAACGGCCAGGCCATATGCGGGACAGATAGGCATATTTTATATTGGGGAAAGGATTATGGTCATGAAGGACAAGGTGAAACTGCCTATTGGGATTGAGAATTTCGAAAAGATAAGGACCGAAGGCTTCTACTATGTGGACAAGACAGGACTGATCAGGGAACTGCTGGACAACTGGGGAGAAGTGAACCTTTTCGCCCGTCCCCGGCGGTTCGGAAAGTCCCTGAACATGAAATGTTTACGGTTAGAGGGAAGTAATTTCAGATTAGGCGGTATAGCCCCAATTACAAGGGCTGTACCGTCTTTTTGAGTTCCTATGCGCCTTGCCTTTTCGGTTGCGTAGCAGAAAGGAAATTGAGTTCACCCACAAAGTTGAAAACAATATCTACTTTCTGTACCCGTTTCCCGTCCACCTTTTCCG
>OFFT01000577.1_pt1 | contig 26225 bp, 22 predicted proteins | sample 1521581 | NCBI WGS metagenome assembly OFFT01 (sample SAMEA3504084, study PRJEB24116) | mouse gut metagenome | biome: mouse gut; feature: mouse-associated habitat; material: faeces | place: Denmark | collected 2011
AGTGCTGGGTGTTCCTGCCGAACATACAGGCAAACCACTGAATCATGATGATGTCTCTGTATTGGGTATGCACATCGGAAAATGCTTCAAACGGGATTATGTCAAGGAGGCCATTGAAAAGGCCTCTGATAAAACCGGAGGTTCTCCTGAATACGGAATATCCGACGGTGCGCATAATCTCGTAGGCGGCTTTAAGGATGCAGGCATTGTCCATCATCTTGACATAAGCCACACATTGGGCAACTGCATGAAGCATGTCTATGGCAAGGATCCTGAGTTTGTGTCTCTTACCGAAAAACTCGGAAAGATCAGACTGCAATATCATCTCACCGACAAGGCATGGCTTCTGCCTCCCAATATGAGAGCGATGGCACGGTTCATGAATCTTCGTGAATGGGTCACGTGGGGTAAGAAAATGCTTGATTGTCTTGGTTCCCTGGATGACGACATGAAGAAAGCTTATTCTTTTCTCCTTCAGTATAGAGACCTCATTGACGAACTTGGTGTCTGCGTCGAGTCCGTAACCTATCTTGAAACTCTTTGCAAGCGTGAAGGGTTTGGACTCAGAACCAACGCCCTTTGTCAGCATCATATCATCCGGAATCTAATCGGCAGCGCCACCAACAGGCGGGCTTGTGTCGGTCTCAGAATGCTGGATTATTTCAAACGACAGGCTGCTGTGCTTAATGACAGCAGGCAGATACGAAACATTTCCTCGGACATAATTGAATCTGAATTCGGTATATTGAAATCAAAGGTATCTTCCAATAAACTTAACGGATTCACTCGTATGATTTTAATGTTGCCGTTATATCCAAAAATCGTTGTTTATTCTGACGCCAAAAAACATAATTTCAAAGTACGCTTGGCCAATGTTAAACTCAAGGATATAGATCTCTGGGCCAAGGAGAATCTATCTCTGAATCGGGTGGCTCTGCGCTCCAAGACTCTCAATAATGCGAGTTAATTTTGGAACATAGAACTGAACACCCTATCTATTATTATACGTGAATTGCACCAGGATTATTGCCACTCCCCGCGCAATACAAATCCAGACCGGCTTGAACCGGAGTTCAAGTCGGCCTGGATTTGTATTGGATTCCGCACGACATGCGCCGTGCGGAATATGTGGTTGTTCAGCGCGGGATTACTGGGCGCGGTCCTCGTTGAGGATGCGGATCATCTCGATCGCGCTCTTCGGAATACGGGTACCGGGGCCGAAGATGGCTGCGACACCTGCCTTGTATAGGAAGTCATAGTCCTGGGCGGGGATCACACCTCCGGCTGTTACCATGATGTCCTCGCGGCCGAGCTTCTTCAGTTCCTCGATCACCTGGGGAATAAGCGTCTTGTGACCGGCTGCAAGCGAGGACACACCGAGGATGTGGACGTCGTTCTCCACAGCCTGACGGGCAGCCTCGGCGGGAGTCTGGAACAGCGGACCCATGTCGACGTCGAAACCGCAGTCGGCATAACCGGTGGCAACCACCTTGGCGCCGCGGTCGTGACCGTCCTGACCCATCTTCGCAATCATGATACGGGGCTGGCGACCTTCGCGCTTAGCGAAGTCAGCCACAGCCTTGCGGGCCTCCTCGAATTCGGGATCACCCTTCTCTTCAGTTGAATACACGCCTGATATAGTTTTGATTACAGCTTTGTAACGTCCAACCACAGCCTCGCAAGCGTCGGAGATCTCTCCGAGCGACGCGCGCAGACCGGCCGCCTTGACGGCGAGGTCGAGAAGATTTCCCTTCGAGGGATCCTTCACAGCCTCCGTGATGTCGGCGAGAGCTTTCTTCACGGCCTCCTCGTCACGGTCCTTGCGGAGAACCTCAAGACGCGCGCACTGCTCTTTACGGACTTCGGTGTTGTCCACCTCGAGGATGTCGATCGGATCCTCGTGGTCGAGACGGAACTTATTGATACCGACGATGGTCTGCTTGCCGGAATCGATGTGGGCCTGCGTGCGGGCAGCCGCCTCTTCGATCTTGAGTTTGGGAAGACCGGTCTCGATGGCCTTGGCCATACCGCCGAGTTTCTCGATTTCCTGGATATGTTCCCATGCGCGGTGAGCGATCTCGTTGGTGAGGCTCTCTACATAGTAGCTGCCGCCCCACGGGTCGATCTGCTTGCAGACATGGGTTTCCTCCTGGATATAGATCTGGGTGTTGCGGGCAATACGCGCGGAGAAGTCCGTCGGAAGGGCAATAGCCTCATCGAGGGCGTTGGTGTGGAGACTCTGGGTATGGCCGAGAACGGCACCCATAGCCTCTACGCAGGTACGGCCCACGTTGTTAAAGGGATCCTGTTCGGTAAGCGACCAACCGGAAGTCTGGCAGTGCGTACGGAGTGCCAGCGATTTCGGGTTCTTGGGATTGAACTGCTTGACAATCCTGGCCCAGAGCATACGTGCGGCACGCATCTTGGCGATCTCCATGAAATAATTCATCGAGATACCCCAGAAGAACGACAGACGGGGAGCGAACGAGTCGATATCCATGCCGGCGTTGACACCTGCGCGGAGATATTCCAGACCGTCGGCGAGCGTGTATGCCAGCTCGATGTCGGCGGTTGCACCGGCCTCCTGCATGTGATAGCCGGAGATAGAGATGGAGTTGAACTTAGGCATGTTCTTCGAGGTATACTCAAAGATATCGGCAATGATCTTCATCGAGAATGCCGGCGGGTAGATGTAAGTGTTGCGGACCATGAACTCCTTGAGGATGTCGTTCTGGATGGTACCGGCCATCTCCTCGAGGCTTGCGCCCTGCTCGAGTCCGGCGTTGATGTAGAATGCGAGTACGGGGAGCACTGCGCCGTTCATGGTCATCGACACCGACATCTTGTTCAAGGGAATTCCGTCGAAGAGCACCTTCATGTCCTCGAGCGAGCAGATGGAGACACCGGCTTTGCCGACGTCACCGACAACGCGCTCGTGATCGGCATCGTAACCGCGGTGTGTCGGGAGGTCGAAGGCCACTGAAAGACCTTTCTGTCCCGAGGCGAGGTTACGGCGATAGAAAGCGTTGGACTCGGCAGCTGTGGAGAATCCGGCATACTGACGGATGGTCCAGGGGCGCATCGGGTACATGGCGCTGTACGGGCCGCGGAGGAAGGGAGGCAGACCGGACACGTATTCGAGGTGCTCCATGCCCTCGAGGTCCTTCTCTGTATACACCGGCTTCACGGGAATGAGTTCAGCGGTGAGCCACTCCTCACCCTCAACCGGTTTGTGGCTCGCGGGAGCCACGGTCTTTGTGATATCGATTTCTTTAAAATTCGGTCTCATGATATTGGGATTATTTGAGGAGTTTAGCGTTAAAGTCAACGAGAGTGTCGAGCACATTGCACTTCACGTGGATGAAGCTTTCGATGCCCTCCTTCTTGAGGTCGTCCATGCATGCCGGAGCGCCGGCAACTACGAACATGGCGCGTCCGGCGAGTTCCTTGAATGCCTCAGGTGCGTACTGTGCGTACTCGTCGTCACTGGAGCAAAGCACCACGATATCGGCTTTCTTCTCCATTGCGGCGTCAATGCCTTCCTTGACTGTGTTGAATCCGATGTTGTCGATAATCTCATATCCAGCGCAACCGAAGAAGTTCGACGAGAACTGGGCGCGGGCCAGACGCATGGCGAGGTTGCCGATGGTGAGCATGAACACCTTGGGACGGTGTGCGGCACGCTCGGTGTCGAGGCGGAGCTTCTCGAACTGGCTTGCAGCGCGGTCAAACACGAGGGGTGTCACGGCGCCGTCGGCCTCTTCCTTCTCGGCGCAGCCGCAACCGCAACCGCAGGATTTGCCCTGCACCTTGTCGAGAGCCTTCTCGTTGAAGTTGGGGAACTGGTTGGTGCCGAGGAGCGATTCCTTGCGGCGGGCGACATCGAGATGGCGCTTGACACCGCTTTCGTTTACCTTGCCCTGAATCTCTCCGTTGCGGAGCATGGCCTCGAAACCACCCTTGTCCTCGATCTCGTTGAAGATTTCCCACGCCACTTTGGCAATCGAGGCTGTGAGGGTCTCTATATAATATGAACCGCCGGCGGGGTCAACCACCTTGTTGAGGTGCGACTCGTCGCGCAGCAGGAACTGCTGGTTGCGTGCGATGCGCTCGCTGAACTCGTCGGGGCGCTCGTAGCAGCGGTCGAACGGAAGGGTCTCGATGGAATTGACTCCGGCGAGAGCCGCGCTCATTGTCTCTGTCATGGAGCGGAGCAGATTCACGTGGGAGTCATAGAGAGTCTGGTTGAACTCGCTTGTGACGACATGAACCCACATTTTGCAGCTTTCCTCGTCGGCAGGAGCGTAAGCCTTGACGATTTCGGCCCAGAGCATGCGGCCTGCGCGGAACTTGGCAAGCTCCATGAAATAGTTGGAGGATATACCCATGTTGAATTTAACGCGGGCGGCAACCTCGTCGACGGTCAGGCCGGCCTCGGTCATCATTGTGAGCCATTCGGCACCCCATGCAAGCGCGTATCCGAGCTCCTGGGTGATGTAAGCACCGGCATTGTTGAACAGATAAGAGTCAACTGCGAAACACTTGATTCCCTTGATCTCCTTCACGGCCTCATAGACCTTGCGGCCCTCTTCAGCTGCATTTTTGTTAAAGGGAAGGCCGTGACGGAGCAGACGGCGGAAAGGATTGTAGTCGATAGCTCCGCGGAATTCATTCTCGGCGCCTGCCTCCTTGACGAGCTTCACCAGCTCAGCGGCGACTTCCGCAGCCATTCCGGGGCAGCAGGAGACATTTACCTCAATCTTCTTCAGGTCGACGCCCTTCAGGATGTCACGCAGATCGGCTGCGGCGAGATTGCCCAGACAGATTCCGAGCGACTCGACTCCGCGGTCGATGATGTGAAGGGCGTGACGGTTTGCCTCCGCGGCATCCTTGCCGATCACAGCCTGACGGACAATCCAGTCGTTGTTGCCGCGGGTGCCGCGCACGTAGGGGAACTCTCCGGGAAGAGTGCCTATTCCGGGCAGTCCTGCGAGATCTTCTCTGCGATAGAACGGCTGAACGTTGAATCCTTCGTTGGTGCGCCACACCAGCTTGCGATCGAAGTCGGCGCCCTTGAGGTCGACATTGATTTTCGCCTTCCACTCTTCAGTGGTGACAGGCGGGAACATGTCAAACAATTTTTCCTTATTTTCTGACATTTCTAAAAAAATATTATAAATGTTTTATATTCACGATATTAGACGCCCTTCGAGCAAGCCTCGGGGCAATTTTCATCCCTCCCCGAGAGGAGTGTCCGACGAATTTTCCACAAAATTATGGATTTTTTTTATATAATTCAAAAACTTTTCGCTCAAATTTTTACAGAATCGCACCGCGTACGTTGTGCGCCTCGAGTCTTTTGTCGCAACAGCGCATCAGTGAAGCGGGAAAATCCTCCACCATCTGCATATTGTGGGTGGCCATAAGGACGGCAGTGCCATCTTCGGCCAGACGGTGCAGCAGACTCACGATCTGGTAGCCGGTCTGCGGGTCGAGATTTCCGGTAGGTTCATCGGCGAGAATAAGTTTCGGACTGTTGAGAAGCGCTCTGGCTATCACTATGCGCTGCTGTTCTCCTCCGCTGAGTTCGTGGGGCATCTTATATGCCTTGTTCTCCATGCCGACAGCCTTCAGCACTTCGGCTATGCGGTCATCCATGTCGCTCTTCGACTTCCACCCCGTGGCGGCGAGCACAAACCGGAGATTGGCGGCCGCCGACCTGTCCTGAAGCAACTGGAAGTCCTGGAATACGATCCCCACCTTGCGGCGCAACATAGGAATATCCCGCCGGCGCAGATTGAGCAGATCGAAGCCGAGCACTTCCGCACGGTCTCCCCGCGGTATCTCCACCTCGGCATACATTGTCTTCATCAGAGAACTCTTGCCGCTACCAACCTTTCCCACAAGGTAGCGGAACTCCCCTTCCTCGATTGAAAAAGTAACATTCTTCATCACCAGACGGTCCGCCCGTTCTATCTCCACATTCTCATATTCTATAATCGCGCCCATAGTTTTCTATTATATAATGTGTGCAAAATTAATCAAATTTCGTAAAACATTCCGCATCGCCCCTCATGTAATTTCCGACAGAAGCAATTACTCGAAGAGACTGCGGAACATGTCGGTGACTTTCGACACCTCCATAATCTTTATCTTGAAATCGCTTTTCACTCCCTTGAGGTTTCCGGCCGGGATGTAGATGGCTTCAAAGCCGAGTTTTTCGGCCTCGGCCACGCGCTGGTCCATCCTGTTGACCGTCCGTATTTCTCCCGACAGCCCCACTTCTCCTGCAAATGCCGTCCTCCGTGGGATCACAAGGTCGAAATTGGAGCTCATCACAGCCGCCACCACGGCGAGGTCGAGAGCCGGGTCGGCCACTTTAAGTCCACCGGCGATATTGAGGAACACGTCCTTCTGCGAGAGCTTGAACCTCGCCCGTTTTTCAAGCACGGCGAGCAGCATGTTGAGCCGGCGCTGGTCGAACCCCGTGACGGCGCGCTGCGGCGTGCCGTAAGCCGCCGACGACACGAGGGCCTGCACCTCCACCATAAACGGACGGACACCTTCCACGGTGACACCGATGGCTATTCCGCTCATCTCCTCGTCGCGGTTGTCGGAAAGCAACATCTCGGATGGATTCTTCACCTCGCGCAAGCCCCGGTCCACCATCTCGTAAATTCCGATCTCGCTGGTCGAGCCGAAGCGGTTCTTGATGGCGCGCAGAATCCGGTAGAGATACTGCCGGTCGCCCTCGAACTGCAGAACCGTGTCGACAATATGCTCGAGTACCTTGGGTCCGGCTATGGCCCCGTCCTTATTTATATGCCCCACGAGAATGACGGGGACATCGCTCTCCTTGGCGAAGCGTAGAAGAGCGGCGGCACACTCCCGGACCTGCGACACACTGCCAGGAGCCGATTCGAGTTCAGGATTGAGTATGGTCTGGATCGAATCGACCACCACAAGCTCGGGCTTCACATTCTCAATCTGGGCAAAGATGGCATCAAGCTGTGTCTCGCAGAGTATCAGGGTGTTGTCCGACACTTTACCGAGTCTGTCGGCGCGAATCCTCAGCTGTGAGGCGCTTTCCTCTCCCGATATGTAGAGTATCTTGCGGTTGCGGATGGAAAGAATGTTCTGGAGCAGGAGCGTAGACTTTCCTATGCCCGGCTCTCCTCCGATCAGAATGAGACTGCCCGACACCAGACCGCCGCCAAGCACACGGTTCAGTTCCGCCGACGGCATCTTTATTCTCTGTTCTCCGGTGACCTCTATATCGGAAAGCCTCACCGGCAGCGAACTCTTCACAAGTCCGCGGGGAGCGCCTTTTCTGGCAGAAACGTTGACCTTCTCTTCGGTGAACGTGTTCCATTCGCCACATCCGGGACATTTGCCCAGCCATTTGGCAGATTCATAGCCGCACGCCGAGCAGAAATATACTGATTTTATCTTAGCCATTTGAATAAAGACCCATTCCCAACGAAAATGTCATACCCCTACCCTCAAAAAATGCGGATGCGGAGTTTTTAATGAAAAATTTCCTTAATTTTTAAGGATTATCTGCAAAAGTAATAAAAAAATTCTTTATATTTGCCGAATGAAAGAACAAACCCCGTACAAAGGTCGTTCACTTCACAGCAAATTACAATAAAAAACCCAAATATCAACTTAAAAAGCTATGAATTTCTTAACAGACGAAAAGCTTCTTATCGTTGGTGCGGCCGGCATGATCGGATCGAACATGGCGCAGACAGCGCTCATGATGCACCTCACACCCAACATTTGCCTCTATGATCCATACGCAAAGGGACTTGAAGGCGTTGCAGAAGAACTTCTGCAGTGCGGATTCGAGAACGTGAACATCACTTTCACCGATGACATCGAGAAAGCTTTCACCGGAGCGAAATATATCGTATCCTCGGGTGGCGCTCCCCGCAAGGCAGGCATGACCCGCGAGGATCTTCTCCGCGGCAACTCGCAGATCGCCGAGGACTTCGGAAAGAACGTGCGCAAATACTGCCCCGATGTAAAGCACATCGTCGTTATCTTCAACCCGGCTGACATCACAGGTCTTGTCACGCTGCTCTACTCGGGCGTGAAACCCTCCTGCGTAACAACCCTCGCCGGCCTCGACAGCACACGTCTGCGCAACGAGCTGGCCAAGTATCTCAAGATTTCTCCGGACAATATCGTCAACGCCCGCACATACGGCGGTCACGGCGAGCAGATGGCAGTGTTCGCATCCACAGTTAAAGTGGACGGCAAACCCCTCACCCAGCTCATCGAAGAGGGCGTGATTCCCGAGAAAGAATGGGAGGACCTCAAAGTCCGCGTGATCCAGGGCGGCAAGAACATCATCGACCTCCGCGGCCGCAGCTCCTTCCAGAGCCCGGCATATCTCTCCATCGAGATGATCGCGGCTGCCATGGGCGGTCCCGCTTTCCGCTGGCCGGCAGGTGTCTATGTCAACGACAAGAAATTCCACAACATCATGATGGCCATGGAGACCACCATCTCCAAGGATGGCGTATCGTTCCGTTCCGTTGAGGGAACTGAGAAAGAAAACGCCGAACTCGAGCAGAGCTACAAGCACCTCTGTGCTCTCCGCGACGAGGTGATCTCGCTCGGCATCATGCCTCCCATCGAGAAATGGGGCGAATACAACCCCTACCTCCTCGAGGAAACAAAATAAGGAATCCCTATACCGACCGAAAATCCCCGGAAGACATGTCTTCCGGGGATTTTCCTTATTATCAAAAACCTTGTAGTAACAATCTTGTGTTGTCTGACTGAAGCCGTCATGCCGGGTGGCCGTTCTTCATCTTTCTCTTTCCCTTGACAAGAGTGCGGAAGGCGCTGGCATCGGTTATCACATCCCGACGCGTCCTTACATCCTCCCGCAGGGACCTTGCCTCATCTTCCGTGGCGGAAAAGTCCTGTGAAAAGAGTTGACCGATTCCCAGCAGGATAAGCACCATCACGGCCAGAATAACGATAACCAGTATGCTCTTCAACATAAATATCATACTTCTATAACAATATACCGCCCGAAATGGTTTCATTCATATCGGGTCAATCCCGCTGTGTTTCTGCTGTTGGTGTATGTTTGACAAAGAAATATTTCATATCGTTTATTTTGAACCAAACATATTGTGAAATGTTATTAAGACAAATTAAAAATGGAAAAACACATCAAAAAAACCAATAAATCATCATAGTTATGAAAAGATCTGTTTTATTACTTTCGGCATTCATGGTATTAGGCAGTGCCATGGCCCAGAATCTGAACAAGACTGAAGCAAAAGCCCTGCAGGCATTCCTCAATCAGCCGGCAGTGGAGAAATCCACTAACGGAGCAGCCCTCGGATATGCAGGTTCCGTGGCAACGGTTCCGGGTATAAAAATCGCCAACGGCCATGTGACCGCCATCGACTGGAAAGACAAACATCTCGCAGGTCAGCTCAATCTCTCCAACTTCCCGCAACTCGAAAAGGTGGAGGTCAGCGGCAACAAACTCACAGCACTCAATCTTTCGGGCAACCCGGCCCTGGTAGAAGTAAACGCAGGACGCAATCGGATTTCGGAATTCACCGTCACAAACTGCCCCCAGATACAGGTTCTCCGACTTAACCGCAACAGACTCAGCGAAATGTCGGTTTCTGCAGTTCCTCTCATCAAGAAACTGAACATCTCCGGCAATCAGTTCGAGGCGCTTGACGTAACCAACGCCGTCAATCTCGAATACCTGAACTGCATCGGAAACCGCCTCGAGCAACTCACAGTGGCAGGATGCCAGAACCTGAAGAACCTGTACGCGTCGTTCAACGATCTGACAGGCATAGAGCTCGCCGGACTGGTCAACCTCCAGTCCCTTAACGTGAACAACAACAAGATTTCCAAGCTATACGTCCAGAATCTTCCCTCGCTCTTCACGCTTCTGTGCAGTGACAACCACATGGCGGAACTTGCGGTGAACAATTGTAAGAACATCAACGAAATCTGGGCTCCCTACAACGATCTTACAGCTCTCAACGTCGAAGGCCAGCAGGCTCTCCAGACCGTGAACGTCGAATGGAACGACCTCTCCTTCCTCAACCTGTCGAACATGAATTTCCTGCAGCGTGTAAACGCTGCCAACAATCAGCTCATCACTCTTGATGTAAGCTTCTGCCCGATGCTGCAGACCGTGATAGTCTCCAACAACGACATGCTGACAGACTTCCGCGACGAGGGCGACTCGATGCTCCAGAATGTAGTCGGTCTCAACGACTGGGAAGCCGGATACTGATTCTACGGAAGAAGACGATTCAACGAAAAAAATAATTGCTGAAAAATCCCCTCTTGATAAAAAAAGAGGGGATTTTTTTGCATAAATAAAAGATATGCATTAATTTTGTAATTATGCAATAACAAATGACTCGTTCTCAGATGAGAACGATGCATTTGTCATAAATAAAACAATGAAGTACAACCTTATAGCAGACGCAGGCTCCACCAAGACCGAATGGGCTCTTCTTCCCCCGGGAGAAGAGCCGCCGGTCAGATTCGTAACCGATGGCCTTAACGCGATGATTGCGGACAGAAAATCGGTATCGGAAAATTTTTCCGCCGCAGCGGAGAAAACAGGCACCGTTTTGGAGAAATACGGCACCGGAGCGGAAATCGGCACTATATATTATTATGGAGCCGGATGCGCCACGCCCGAAATATGCTCTCGGATCGGGGATGCACTTCTGTCTGCGTTCGGCGCCACTTCAGCGCAGGCGGAGAGCGACCTGCTGGGTGCCGCCCGCTCCTTGCTCGGTGATGAAGCCGGAGTGGCATGCATCCTCGGCACCGGCTCCAACTCATGTCTGTACGACGGCCGGCAGATTGTGGCCAACGTCCCGTCGCTCGGATTCATCCTCGGCGACGAGGGAAGCGGATCCGCGCTGGGACGCCGTCTCGTAAACGCCACCTTCAAGGGCCATCTTCCCGCTTATCTCGAAAAAGAACTCACGGAACGTCACGGACTATCACTGCCGGAAATACTCCACAATGTCTACCGGTCCACCTCACCGAACCGTTTTCTGGCATCGCTCGTTCCTATAATCCGGGAGCATACAAGAGACCCCTCCATCCACTCGATGGTTCTTGACGAATTCGGAGCATTCTTCTCAAACAATATCTCGAGATACAAGGGTGTGCACGCTCTTCCGATATCCTTCACAGGAGGAGTGGCGGCAAATTTCAGCGACATTCTCGAAGAAGCCGCAAAAACGCAAGGCTATATCCTTGGCCACATCGCGGCTACCCCGATGGAAGGACTCATCTCTTTCCATAGAGCTCATTCCTCAAATTAACCACCGTCACCATGAATCATACAAAACGACATATCCTCTATCCAGGAAAAGCCGCCCGAGCCGCCGCGGCCGCCATTCTGCTCTGTACGGGCATGCCGCCGCAGCAGACAATGGCCGACGAATACTGGGACCGTAAGTCCAGTCTTTTCGAAATCCTCCCCATATGCGGAGAAGACATTGTGATGCTCGGAAATTCCATTACCGACGGCGGGGAATTCAGCGAGCTGTTCGGAATCCACAACATAAAAAACCGCGGCATATCCTCGGACGTGATCACCGGTGTCGAGAAACGCCTGGGTCAGGTCACCGCCGGACATCCGGCTAAAATATTCCTGCTTATCGGCATCAACGACGTGTCGCACGGACACAGCGTCGCCACGCTCGCAGAGCGCTATGTGCGGCTTGTAAAAAAAATCCGCGAACAGTCACCCGACACGCGCCTCTACATCCAGTCGGTAATGCCGATAGACAACGATTACCGGCGCTATAAAGGTCTCTTCGGCAAAGAGAAAACCATCAGGGATTTCAATGTCAGGATCAAAGAGATCGCAGCGGGGAACGGAGCCGAATACATCGACCTCTGGCCGACGCTTGCCGGCGCCGACGGCAAACTCAAGAAAGAGTATACCAACGACGGTCTTCATCTTAACGGAGCCGGCTACAGGGCATGGACCCGCGCCATCGAAAAATATATCCGGGAATAAGCCGACGGCAGACTTACATCCGGCTTACAACAAAACCCATACATCCGAAGGAAAAATGAACATCATAAAAACAACCTTGCTCACCGCGGCACTTATTTTCCCTGTTTCTGTCCATCTGCATGCACAGGATACGGCGACCGCAGACAGCGAGCCCGCACCGATAGTGATAGAGCCTCTGTTCGAGTATCCTGTGGCGCCAGATTCCTTGGGCACGCTTCAGGAAAAATCCACATGGGTTGCCGAAAGATTCTGGGACGGCCTGGCCATCGGAAACAGGCAGTCGGTGGACCAGAACGCTCTTAACCATGCGATGGGTGTCTTCGTGGAACTCACACGATGGTCCGACAGTGATGCTATTGTAAAAACCATCGACAATCTCCTGCAATCCCTTGTTGCAAACCCGACGCTCTCCCTACAGTTCACAAAGGCCGCCGAGGAGAAGCTCTATGGCCCGAGAGCGCAATACTGGAGCGATGAACTCTATCTGAAATTCATCGACAATCTCCTTAAAACCAAGAAGATTAAAAAAGAGCGCACTCTGCGCTACCGGAGGCATGCCGACCTGCTGCGCAATTCAATGACCGGCGGAAAGCCTGCCGAGTTCGACTACACACTCCCCTCCGGCACCACCGCCCATTACCGTCCCGACGGCGTGCTAACCGTCATTGAGTTCGGCGATCCGGACTGCGACGACTGCCGCTTCGCGAAACTGAAGATGGAGACCGATGTGGAATTCAGCGAACTTGTGGACCGGGGCCAAGTCAATGTCCTCTTCATTATTACCAACAAGAATGAAGGCTGGGAAGAGAAACTTTCCGGATTCCCGACCAAATGGCACACAGGCGCAAATGAGGAGATCGACGATCTTATGGATCTACGCTCCACACCCTCGATTTACGTAATTGACGAGGAAGGAAAGATTGCGGCGAAAAATATCCCCGTCACCACGGCGATGTCAATCATCAAGGCAAAAGTCACGGAGAAAGAGAAAATTTGATAATATTTGATAATAAAGGCGAAAGTCAGTTATAAAGAGAAAGTTAAGAATAAAACGAGATGACCAATATATTCAAGACATTATATATAAGGACAACCGGATACTCCTATACCCATCTTGGACGCATGTTCCTCAGGATGTTCGTGGGGGTGATGCTGATACAGTTCGCATTGCGTCAGATCATGCATCTGGACGAAATGGCGCGGATGATACCCGCGTTCCCGGGCATGGGGCCGGAGGTGACGCTTGTCACGGCCATCGTGATAGAGATAGCATGCTCCTTCTTCATCATGGTGGGCTTCCTGACCAGGCTGATGGTCGTGCCTCCTTTCATTTTAATGACACTCGCCGAAATCCATACACTGACATCGTCGTCAGTGCCGGCATACGAAATGACATGGAACCAGCCCTGCTATATCCCCATGTTCTTTCTCGGCATCTACTTTTTCATTCTGCTTGTAGGTCCCGGGAAAATATCGTTCGATTATTTCCTTTCCCTCCACTTCATACACCATGATGACCAGAACGAGGAGGATGAACTTGAAGAAGTGTGACAGATGAAGATCGCAGTACTGATATCGGGAGGCGTTGACAGCGCCGTGGCGGTCGAGCTTCTTCACCGCGAGGGGCACGACCTGCATCTGTTCTACATCCGCATCGGCAATGACACGGATGAGGGAGACTGTTCAGCGGAGGAGGATATCGAGATGTGCACTCTGATAGCACGCCGTTATGATCTTCCATTCCACGTGGTGTCGCTCCATGAGGAATACTGGGACAGTGTGATGGCCTACACACTGCGCACCGTCAGGGAAGGCCTCACCCCGCATCCCGACATGATGTGCAACAAGCTGGTGAAATTCGGCTATTTTGAGGAGCGCTGGGGCAAGGACTTCGACGCTACCGCCACCGGACACTATGCCTCGGTGGTGGAGAAGGATGGAAAACTGTGGCTCCGCCGATCCGGTGAAGGACCAGACCGACTTTCTCGCAAGGATATCCTACGACCAGCTCCGCCATCTTATCTTCCCGCTCGGCCGGCTCCCCAAGAGCGAGGTACGTCGCATCGCCGAAGAGGTGGCGCTCCCAAATGCGCGCCGCAAGGACTCGCAGGGCATCTGCTTCTTAGGCAAGATCAACTACAACGACTTCATCGAGCGCCATCTCGGCACACGTCCGGGACCGGTGATCGAGATAGAAACAGGTAAGAAAGTCGGCGAACACCGCGGTTACTGGTTCCACACCATAGGACAGCGCAAAGGTCTCGGACTGAGCGGAGGCCCATGGTTCGTGGTTCGCAAGAACGTGCGCGACAATGTTGTGTACGTCTCCAACGGCTATGACACACGACGGCAATATGGACGCGAGATTCCGCTCGAACAGATAAACTGGATCACGGAAGATCCTTTCCGCTCCGGAGAAACCGCGATAAAGGTGGCGTTCAAGACGCGCCACACGCCGCAGTTCCTCACCGGCACTCTCACGCGCGAAAGCAAGGATTCCCTTACGCTGCACAGCGACAGTGACGTGCAGGGAATAGCCCCGGGCCAATACGCTGTCATATATACCCCCGATTGCTGTATCTGTCTCGGATCGAGCATGATTTCCGTGCCGGTCCCGAAACGGCATCGGGCCGGATCCCTTTCTCCAACAAAAAAATCAGAAGAAAACCATGGATAAATGTAGACTCGAACTGATAGGAATAACCTACAACCAGATAGAATCGGGCGTCTACGCAGTGATTCTTCAGGAAGCGGGAGGCACGCGGAGGATTCCGATAATAATCGGCTATCCGGAAGCCCAGTCCATTGAATGCAAGCTGCAAGAGGTAGTCACACCGCGGCCGCTCACCCACGATCTGATGGCCAACATACTCGATGAATTCGGAGTGACGCTCCTGGAAGTTAACATAAGTAAGCTCCCTAACGGAGTGTTTGCCGCAGAACTTCTGATGCGCGACAGCAAAGGAATGCACGTGATCGACTCGCGGAGCAGCGACGCGATAGCCCTCGCCATCCGCGTTAATGCGCCGATATATACCACAAGGCAGGTGCTCAACGAGGCAGGTTTTGAACCCGACTCGCGCAACACACAGCCAAAAACTGTGAGGAACAGAAGCGCCGACATGAAACCCGGACGGAGTCCGAAACCGGCGTCGGCACGGATCGATGACCTCAGGAGCGCCATGCAGCACGCCGCCGAAGCTGAAAACTATGAAGAGGCCGCAAGAATCAAGGCTGAGATCGAACGCCTCGAATCGCAGCAGGACAGTGCGGAAGATCAGATTTAGATAAGGTCCCCGAATTCAGACCCACTTCATTAGAATTCATTCTACTTACATATTAATTAATTTCAAACTTACATCCAGACCGATGAAAAATCGCAAGCAACGAGTTGAGTTAATGGTAGAACTCATCAAGAACCAGTGTATCGGGAGCCAGGAAGAACTCGCTGGCATTCTCGCCGAACATGGATACAATGTGACACAAGCCACCCTGTCGCGCGACCTCAAGATGTTGCGCACCACCAAGGTGCCCACAGACAGAGGCACCTATATGTACATGTTGCCCGACAGCAACTCCCTCAAGGACAAACTTCTCTCGAAAGGACAGATTCACCTGAAGGCCAACTATTTGAGTGGATTCCTCTCCCTGACATTCTCGGGCAATCTCGCGGTGATCAAGACCCGCAACGGCTATGCCGCCGGCATCGCCTACGATATCGACATGAGCCGCTGTCCCGAGATCCTCGGCACCATTCCGGGCAGCGACACGGTCTTCGCCGTGCTGCGTGAAGACGTCACCCATGAAGAGGCGCGCGAGGTGCTTTCGCATTTCCTCCCCCTCGACAACCATGGCCACGGACACCATCACTAAATAATATATAATGATACGAACTGCAATACTCGGAGGATCCGACCTCGACGCCGGGGAACTTATCCGCATTCTTACGGGACACCCCGATGTGGAAATCATCGCCGTCCAGGCCTCGGGACTGGAGGGAAGGCAGATATCCAGTCATCATCACGGACTGATCGGAGAGAGACTTCCATCTTTCTCCGCCTCATTCAGCCCCGGGAAATGCGATGTGATATTCGTATGCGGTCCGGCGATCGGAGCTGACGACTTTGCCCGGCTCCGAGAAACCGCAGGTGCCGACACGAAGATAATCTGCTTCAACGCTCCGCTTGACAGCGATGGCCGCGCCTGTTATGCCCCGCTCTCCAAAAGTGAAGGCGTGGCGACAGCCGACACGACCGTCGGCGTCTACGCGTTGCCTGAAATCAACCGCAAGCAGCTCGTGCGCGGCGCAGCAAACGCGTTCCTCCCCTCCGCTTTCGCGTCGATGGCGTTGGTGGCGCTCTACCCTTTGGCTCTCAATATGCTTCTGAAAGGAGATATTGAACTGCACTTCTCGGCACCTGAAGAAATCATATCCCGGACCGATATCAGAGAGGTCGAGGAGGAAATCAACGGGGTCATTGCGGAAATCCAGAAGAGCTACGACGGCCGTATATCAATACGCACAGAAAAATCGCCCACACGGAGAAGCGCGCAGATGACCTCAGTGTTCAACTGCACGGTAAATTCCGAACACCTTCTCGAAATCTACGAAATCTACGACGACCACAACTTCTCGTTCGCCGTGGACAGGATACCGGGGGTCTCAGAAGTGGCCGGAACCGACAAATGCATTGTATCGGTGGAAAAACCCGAAGAATCCACTATGCGGCTCGGATGCGTGGCCGACTGCCGGCTGCGCGGTGCCTCGGGCGAGGCGGTCCATGTAATGAACCTGCTGTGCGGTCTGCATGAGAAAACCGGACTCGCGCTAAAGGCCATCGATTTCACCCCGATAGAAAGCTGCTGAGACATTCCGCATTCCTGATTCCATCCACAACGTTTAACCATCCAGACCCATGTCGGTAAATAAAGTCATTCTTTTAGGACATATTGGTGCGGACCCGGAGATAAGATACCCGGAACCTGACCGTCCCATAGCGTTCATGTCGCTGGCCACCAACGACCGTTACGCCAATTCCACCACCGAGATCACCGAATGGCACAGGCTTGTGATGGGAGGCCCAAACGCACGTCTTGCCGAGAACTACATCCGCAAAGGGACACGACTCTATGTGGAGGGGCGGATCAAGAGCCGCGAGTATACGGACAAGATGCAGGTACGCCGTCGCATCACTGAGATTATTGTAGACAAAGTCGAGCTTCTCGGCCGACGTGCCGACAATCCCGACAACACTGTTAAATAAGCGGGCCTTCCCTACAGACGGACAAGCCCATCACGCGCAAAAAAACATAGAAGAAAGAAATGAGAAAATGGCGAATTGAAGATTCCGCGGAATTGTACAACATTTCCGGTTGGGGACTTAAATATTTTTCTATCAACGACAAAGGACATGTACAGGTCACTCCCCGAGAGGACTGCGCGCCGGTCGACATCAAGGAGGTGATGGACCAGCTGCAGCTACGCGATGTGCAGGCGCCTCTGTTGCTGAGGTTTCCCGACATCCTTGACGACCGTATCAGGAAAATCTCCGAATGCTTCCGCAAAGCCGCCAAGGAATATAATTATAATTCGGAAAACTTCATCGTCTACCCCATCAAGGTCAACCAGATGCGTCCTGTGGTGGAGGAGATTGTAAGCCACGGCAATAAGTACAACATCGGTCTGGAAGCAGGCTCAAAGCCTGAACTCCACGCGGTCCTCGCTGTCAATACCCACGAGAACTCCATCATAGTATGCAACGGCTATAAGGACGAGGACTATGTGGAGCTCGCCCTACTGGCTCAGAAGATGGGACGCCGCATATACCTTGTGGTAGAGAAACTCAATGAACTCAAACTGATATCCAAGGTGTCCAGACGCCTCGGAATCATCCCCAATGTGGGCATCCGCATCAAGCTCTCCTCCTCCGGATCAGGCAAATGGGAAGAGAGCGGCGGCGATGTCAGCAAATTCGGACTCAATTCCAGCGAACTCCTTGAGGCGCTGTCGTTCCTGGAGAAGAACAAGATGCAGGAAGGGCTGAAGCTCATCCATTTCCACATCGGCAGCCAGATCACAAAAATCCGCCGCATAAAAAATGCGCTGCGCGAGGCGATGCAGTTCTATGCCCAGCTCTGCAAGATGGGATTCAACATCAAGTTTGTCGACATAGGGGGCGGATTGGGCGTCGACTACGACGGCACCCGTTCCAGTTCGGGCGAGAACTCGATGAACTACTCGATCCAGGAGTATGTCAACGACTCGGTGTCGGCGCTGGTGGACGTATGCGAGAAGAATAACCTCCCCCATCCCCACATCATAACCGAGAGCGGCCGCTCTCTGGCCGCACACCATTCGGTACTCATCATCCAGGTGCTCGAGACAGCCCAGCTCCCCATCTGGCATGATGATGAGGAACTAGGCGAAAATCCGCACGAACTCGCGTCGGAACTCTACAACATCTGGGACAAGATCGACCCGTCGCGCGTCTATGAAGACTGGCACGACGCGCTGCAGATACGCGAGGAGGCTCTCGAGAGATTCAGCCTCGGACTCCTGGACCTCCGCACCCGGGCACAGATCGAGAAACTGTTCTGGAGTGTGGCCCGCGACGTGCGCGACATGACGCGCTCCATGAAGCACCCGCCTGAAGAACTGCGCAGGGCCGCCCGGATGCTACCCGAAAAGTATTTCTGCAATTTCTCGCTTTTCCAGAGTCTCCCCGACTCATGGGGAATCGACCAGATGTTCCCCATAGTACCTATCACGAGACTCGACGAGAAACCCACGCGCCAGTGCACCATTCAGGACATAACCTGCGACTCTGACGGCAAGATCGACAATTTTGTGGCTCCCCAGGGTAGCAGCTATTGCCTGAACGTCCATGACCTCAAGGCGAATGAGCCATACTATCTCGGCATATTCCTTGTCGGTGCATATCAGGAAATCCTCGGAGACCTCCACAATCTTTTCGGCGACACAAACGCCGTCCACGTGGCCATCACAAAGGATGGTTACGAAATAGCCCAGGTGATCGACGGGGAATCGGTGGCCGACGTGCTCGACTATGTGGAGTACAACCCGAAGAAACTTGTGCGCAACCTCGAATCGTGGGTGACGGCATGCATGAAACGCGGGGCCATCACCGCCGAGGAAGGACGCCAGTTCCTCAACAACTACCGTTCGGGTCTTTACGGGAGCACCTATCTCGAACGCGACTGACGCTTACAGAAACTGGCATGAGATGGTTTCTTAAACTCAGCTATGACGGTGCCCCGTTCCACGGATGGCAGTCACAGCCAAATGCAGTGAGCGTACAGCAGACCCTTGAGGAGGCGCTCGCCACGGTGTTCCGCCGTCCGGTGCCGGTGACCGGTGCCGGACGCACCGACACCGGTGTCAACGCCCGGGTAATGTACGCGCATTTCGACACCACGGAGGATATCGGCGACCGCAGACGTATGATAATATCGCTAAACCGTCTTTGCGGACCGGCAATCTCCATAGCCGACATCATTCCGGTGGAGGAGGAGGCCCATGCCCGGTTCGACGCCACAAGACGCACATACAAATATTTTGTGGCGTTCGGGAAATCCCCGTTTCTCGCCTCGATGTCATGGCTCTCTCCGTCAGGACTCGATGTCGCGGCCATGAACGAGGCGGCAAAGGTTCTTATCGATACCGATGACTTCACCTCGTTCGCCAAGCTGCATTCCGACACCAGGACCAACATCTGCCGTGTCGACCGTTCCGAATGGAGCGAATGGCACAACAGCTTCGGAATCCGCGGTACTGTCTTCACAATTTCCGCCGACCGCTTTCTGCGCAACATGGTGCGCGCAGTGACCGGAACTCTTGTGGATGTGGGACGCGGCAAAATAAGTCAGGAGGATTTCCGGAGAATCATAGAGCGAAAAGACCGGTGCGCCGCCGGAACATCAATGCCTCCGCAGGCGTTGTTTCTGTGGGATGTGGAATATCCATATCTGAACCGACAAACCAGTGACGATGGACGCAATTGAAAGGATAAATCAGCTCCGCGAAGAGCTCAACAGGCACAATTACAACTATTATGTACTCCACGCGCCGGAAATATCCGACCGCGACTTCGACTTCATGCTCAAGGCTCTCGAGGAACTCGAGAGCCGGTATCCGGAGAGCTACGACCCTCTCTCCCCCACGCAGCGTGTGGGATCGGACCTGTCAAAAGGATTTGAGCATGTGGTGCATGCCCGGCCGATGATGTCGCTCTCCAACACATACTCCATCATGGAGGTCGACGAATGGTTCGAGCGCGTCAGCAAAGCGCTCGACGGCGAAGAGTTCTCGATTGTAGGCGAACTTAAGTTCGACGGCACTTCGATATCGATCACCTACAGGGACGGCCGCATGGTGCGGGCTGTTACCCGGGGCGACGGCACCCAGGGGGACGATGTCACGGCCAACGTAAAGACCATCAGGAGCATTCCGCTAAAGCTCCAGCCGGGAGACTGGCCGGATGAGTTTGAGATAAGAGGCGAGATCCTTATGCCATGGAAGGAATTCGAACGTCTCAACGCCGAACGTTCCTATAATGAGGAACCTCTGTTTGCCAATCCGCGCAACGCCGCCTCGGGAACACTGAAGATACACGACCCGCAGGAAGTAGCCCGGCGGCGCCTCGACGCCCGGCTCTATTATCTGCTGAGCGACCGGCTTCCCTGCGACAACCATTACGACAACATGCGGTCGGCCGCTGCATGGGGATTCAATGTATCGAAGGAGATGACACTGCTTCATTCGCTGGAGGAAGTGGATGAGTTCATCCGTTACTGGGACGAACACCGCCGCGAACTCCCCGTGGCTACCGACGGACTGGTGTTCAAGGTAAACTCCCTGCGCCAGCAACTGAACCTGGGATATACCGCCAAGTCCCCACGATGGGCCGTAGCGTTCAAGTTCAATCCGGAACGGGCATGCACTCCGCTGCGCTTCGTGTCGTTCGAGACCGGAAGAATGGGAATAGTGACTCCTGTGGCCAACCTCGAGCCGGTGCTCCTGTCGGGCACCATCGTAAAGCGCGCGTCGCTTCACAACGAAGACATCATGCAGGAACTCGACATCCATCAGGGCGACAGCCTCTATGTTGAGAAGGCGGGAGAGATCATCCCGCAGATCACCGGCGTGGAACTCTCTTCGCGTCCCGCCGGAGCCGCGAAGATTGAGTTTGTGCATGAATGTCCGGAATGCGGTACTCCGCTGCGGCGCATTTTCGGCGAGGCCTCATGGGTATGCCCCAACAAATATGGCTGCCGGCCGCAGATCACCGGCCGCATCGAACATTTCTGCGCGCGCAGGATGATGGACATCGACGGTATCGGTGAAGAGACAGCCGAACTGCTGTATGCGTGCGGACTGGTGAAAAACATCGGCGATCTGTACAGTCTCGACGAGGCAAAACTCTCGGGACTTGACCGCGTGGGAGAAAAGACCGCGCAAAGGATAATGGCAGGAATCGAGGCGTCGAAGCAGGTGCCCTTCGAGCGGGTACTGTACGCACTCTCGATTCCCAACGTCGGGGAGACCACCGCCAAGCGTCTTGCCATGGCGGTATCGGGCATGGAGCGTCTGCGTGCCATGTCGCTTGAGGAACTCACCGCCGTGCCCGACATAGGTCCCGTGATCGCCCGGAATATCCATGACTTCCTGCGCGAGCCGGTAAATGTCGCGAACATCGATGTCCTCACCGCCGCAGGCTTACGGATGGAGGTGGATACCGACCGTCTCGCATCCGCCGGCAATGCCCTCGAAGGGAAGACAATCGTTATCTCGGGCTCATTCTCCCGCCACAGCCGCGACGAATACAAGGATATCATCATGGCGCAGGGAGGAAAAAACTCGGGTAGCATATCGAAAAAGACAAGCTTCGTTCTCGCCGGCGAAAACATGGGGCCGGCAAAGCTCGAAAAGTGCGGCAAACTCGGCGTTCCCATCGTGTCGGAAGATGAATTCCTCGCGATGATTGACGGAGCCACGCCGCCTGAAAACGAAACAGAGGCTTCTGCAGAGGAGTCTGCATGAAACAATTATGACGAAGTAAACCTAACATCCATATAAATGAAAGTATCACCTTCACTTTTGGCGGCCAATTTCGCCAATCTTGAACCCGACATCCGGATGATCAATGAATCGGATGCCGACTATCTGCATCTCGACGTAATGGACGGGGTGTTCGTACCGAACATCTCGTTCGGTTTTCCGGTAATGAAAGACGTGGCAAAGATATGCTGCAAGCCGCTCGACGTCCATCTGATGATAGTGGAGCCGCAGAACTGGATACCGCAGGTGCGCGACCTGGGCGCCGAAATCATGAATTTCCATCAGGAGGCATGCGTGCATATCCACCGCACCGTGCAGGCCATCCACAATGCCGGCATGAAAGCGGGGGTCACGCTTTGTCCCGCCACACCGGTCTCGACTCTTGTCGACATCATCGGCGACCTCGACCTGGTGCTCCTGATGTCGGTGAATCCCGGTTTCGGAGGACAGCCCTTCATCCGCCACACGCTGGAGAAAACCCGCGAGCTCCGCGAACTCATTGACAGGACAGGGTCGCACGCCATGATTGAAATCGACGGCGGCGTCAACGGCGAGACCGGAGCCGAACTTGCCGCAGCCGGAGCAGACATGCTCGTGGCCGGAAGCTATGTGTTCCGCCACTCCGACCCCAAAGCAGCCATAGCCGGCCTCCGCGCCCTCTGATTTATAAAAATTACCACTCTGTATATATCTGATAATCTATCGTTCCCCCCCCCGATTCCAATTTAGGAAGCGAGGGGGATAAATGATTTGTTTCTATTTGGGAATATACTTGCAAAGTACTAACTTTGCATGAAACAAGACTGATGACAAAGCTGAAATGAGGGTTTTAACGAAGTGCTTACCCGACTTTGCATCCTTTGCATCTACATCCGAAACAGACATCGAATCATGAAACCCCAAGCGCTTCATCGAATAATATATGCGGAAACTCAGACAACTGTTTCTAACCGGCCTTCTTGCTCTCGTCTCCATCCCGATGTTCGCGGAGAAAGGAGAGATGAAAGCGAAGTTGCGTGACGGCACCACCGTGAGCGTCGAACTCGTAAACGGAATGCAAAGTACAGTATGGACGCTTCACGAAGATGGCGCATCTCTGAACCTCATGGTGTACACAGGCCGTATTCTAAATGACGAAACCGGCAAACCGTATGAAGATCCGGGGGATCCCGAGTCAGGACAGATTTCGGGGAAAATCCATTTCGATATGGAACTCGACAAAATCAGTGACATTTCATTCAGCGGACTTGCGTCGGTGAATGAAATCAGCGCCGGACCCGACATCCGCATCGATGTGAAAAACGGAATCATCAGCATTTCCGGAGTAGAGTCTCCGATAGATGTGACCATCCATTCCACGGCAGGAATGCTGCAGTACGAAGAGAGAGTGACATCCGACCGTATGATTGACGTCCGTGCTCTCGGCACCGGAGTTCATGTCGTAAAGGCGGGAAGTTCAACCTTTAAGATTCTTACGAAATGAAAACAACCGATATAACAGCAATAGTGCTATGCGCGGCAGGAATCTTCTCTCCGTTTATCCAGAGCGCTTCAGCGGAAACAAGAGCCGGAGAAGGCACCCGAATAGACTACATCAACGCCAAAGGGGAGAGATTCTGGTCGACGATAGCAGAACCGGGCTATGTATATTTCAAGATTCATGGTAATGAAGATGGATACAATGTGTTCTGTCCACAGACTATGGATGAAAACAGCACGCCGGTACGGATACGCTTCGTGAGACCGGGAGAGGAGAACCATTCGCTGACAGTAAGTTCAGAAAACGATAACGTCAAGGTCTCTTACGAGGTAATCGAAGGGGGGACCACCCGCGCAGGAGAATTGCCGTATGGGGCAACGGTCAGACTGTCGGTGACTGTTCCGAAAGAATCCTATCCGTTGATTCACTTTCATGATGTATACACCGGCACAAGTGCCACGGGAGAGAAATTCCTGGTATACGACACGCCGCTCGAAGTATACAGTCTTCCATATATCCGTATGGACCGCTGGCATGAATATGCGGATAATCGGCAGTTTGAAATAGATAATAGGGAAAATCCGGATGGCTGGGAACGGGACACATCAAATCCTGACAAATGGCACTTGACATTCCAGATGCCTAATGAGCCGCTGGAAATCATGGCATCATGCATTCGCCCGGATTATACCATGCTCCGGCAAGCGGCTGATAATGCTTTGTCTGAACTGTACAGCCAACATGCCGAAATATCCTTGCTTAGCGGCAACAACGGAGAAGGCTCCATAATGAATCTAATCGGCGATTACCTGTCGCAGGATTATATCAGCTATCATGCCTCAACCGATTTTGAGTCACTTATGAGCAATCCAAGGCTCGTCTATTCGGCACTGCCATGGTATAACGCATTCATATATATCAACCACGCCAACCTGATGCTCAGGTATCTTGACCGGTTCACGGCTGCTTCAGAAGCAGAGCGGCAGACAGTACGCGGTCAGATGCTTGTGCTTCGCAGCTACGGTTATCTCCGCCTGATGCAGTGCTACGGACCACGTTGGTCAGACAGGACACGATCCCGGCTTGTCGCTCCTTTATACGACACTTACTCCCCGACCGACGCGCCTTTAGCGACTATGGAAGACATATATCAGGCGTGCAGGAATGATCTTACGGAAGCAGAACAACTCCTGACTGACAACCGCACCAACTTCAACGAACCTGACAGAAATGTTGCCCGGGGTGTGAGGATGCGCCTCGAGATGCTTGCGGAAAACTGGGTAGAAGCAGCCGAACTCGCAGAAAAAATACTTGACGTCAAACCTCTCACCACCAATGATGAACTGAAATCCGGATTCTTTAATCCGGCAGAGTCATGGCTATGGGGATCCGATGGCAAATTGGATGGAGATGAACTGTTGTATTACTGGTCCTGGAATGCCATCAACGCATGCAACGGTAATTATCCGGCTACTTGGAATATTCCGGCGGGTGCAATCGACAAGGACCTGTATCTCTCGATACCGGAGACCGATGTGCGACGCTCGCTGTTTGTAATGCCCGACCAGCTTCCATTTAAGCCCTACAGCACAATGGGAGCCTGGTATAATCCTAAATACATGGATACAGACAAACTTTCCGCTTCCATATCCGGCAATTTGATTAGCTATTACTCAAAAATGAAACCGGAAGGGGTGGAATATCCCGCGTTTAAAAATGATGAAAACAATACAGTTCCCATTCAGTTCGGGGCTCAGATGAAGTATTATGCGCCCAACTCCATTTCATGGGAGGGAACCCTTCTCTTCATGCGTTCCGACGAGGCTTTGCTGTCTGCGGCCGAGGCATATTTTCATCTGGGCGATGAGGCGAAGGCCAAAGACTTCATTAATCAATTGAACATAATGCGGAACCCGTCATATTTCACGGTTGCATCGGGTGAGGAACTGCTTGCCGAAATCCGCAAGACCCGTAAGATTGAGTTATGGGGCGAAGGTCACAGCTGGTTCGACCAGAAACGCTGGTCTCTCCCTATTACCCGTCGTCACTGGGTAGAGGGAGATAGCGAATCCGGCAACTGGTATCCCTCAATCACCGAATCGATAGATGTCGATTCCGCCAACGGCTGGCGCTTCCCGATTCCGAAATATATTGTTGTCTGGAATGAGCTAATCGACATCAATACTCTCGGATACATAGGTGTGGAAGGTTACGAGGACACTTCTGCAAACGCTCCCCGCAAGGCAGCACCTCAAACCACAGCCAAACAGACCGAAATGCCGTCTGTAACAATAATGAAAGAAATGCAATCCGTTACGGAACCCCTCCTCAAGACAGTAGAGTACTGAAAGCCAGATGGACCAATGAAAAGGGAAAGGCTGCGCAATTGCGTAGCCTTTCCCTTTTCCCTATTCTGAAATAGATAGCGCTATATCTGTTTTCTTATTTTGGAGATTTCTTCCTCACATATCCCTGTGACCTCCTTTATCACATCATCGGGAAGTCCTTTCAATATCATTTTCGCAACGACATCCCTGACTCCTTCTGCCCGACCTTCTTCTCGGCCTTCTGCCCGGCCTTCTTCTCGGCCTTCTGCCCGGCCCTCTGCCCGGCCCTCTGCC
>OFFT01000582.1_pt1 | contig 26023 bp, 23 predicted proteins | sample 1521581 | NCBI WGS metagenome assembly OFFT01 (sample SAMEA3504084, study PRJEB24116) | mouse gut metagenome | biome: mouse gut; feature: mouse-associated habitat; material: faeces | place: Denmark | collected 2011
TAATACGGTGCCTTAAAATTATCCATCAGCTTTATCCCAAAGAACAATGCTGTTCCTCTTGCAATTGTTGAATATCCGTAAAAATCACAATATATTTGAATTGCAAAAAATACTGTAGCTACTATAATATAAAATCCCGTATAATCTGATACTTGTCCATATACTGTATCGACCAAAATTGCTACTCTATCTGCAATAACTAATTTTATAAACATCCCCCACATTATTAAAAAAAGACCCTGTTTAGATTTATCCCATGATAATTTTAAAGGTCTTGTCAATTGAGTTAAAAGATTTTTGGAGCGTTCAATAGGTCCGGCTACAAGCTGTGGAAAAAATGAAATAAAAAGACCATAGCGTAATAAGTTTTTTTCCGCCTTTATCTCCTTTCTGTAAACATCTATAACATATCCTAAAGACTGCAATACATAAAATGATATTCCAACAGGCAACTCTATTGATATATCCAAGTTGATATACCCCCCCCATTTTCCCAATATCCTGTTCCAAATATTGATTCCAAAATCCAGATATTTAAAAATTGCAAGCATGCCTAATTCAATTACACAACATATTACCAAACATATTCTTCTATATTTGATGTTTTCGGCATAATATTCCAACAATTGCCCGCATACATATGTAACCGATGTACAAGAAAACAATAATATACCATAGACTGCATTCCAATGCATGTAAAAATAGTAACTAATCAGCAATAGCCAAATTACTTTTAATTTATTTGGAATAAAATAATATATTATAAGTGCAATAGGTAAAAATAATATATAATCTATTGAATTAAATAACATTATTTATCCCTCTTTTTCCATTCCACTTACTTTAAACAGCTTTACAATTAACATATATTTCGCTTCCCAAACCGGGCATATACCTCTCAATATTATAAAACCCATCCAATATCTTCTCATCTACTACCCCTGATTTCAACATACTATACATTTGTTCATGGGTAAAAGGTTTTACAAAATATGAACCCTGATTTACAATATTAAATCCTATTTTTTTTACTAATTTCGTCAATCTATCTAAATCAAAGATGTTATGTTGCTGCAACAATTTATTACGATTTGACATATTATGCGTATCATCAATCATCCCGCTTTCATAGGCCAGCAACCGGTGCATGGAATTAGCATTCGGGACATTAATATGCACAATTGTATTTCTATTACACACCTTCTTAATTGAACTTAAAAGCTTATCCGGATTCTCCACCTCATGAAGTAGCGAGGAACATATAATCATATCATATTCCTTTTCCAGCTCCCCTTCAATATCTTCAAAGAAACCATGGAAACACCGAATTCTACCGTCACATATCTTTCTGGCATTTTCATAAAACTCATCTGACGGTTCAACTATTGTAAACAGAGCGTCTTCAACGTACTTAAATATCGGGTCAATTCCCACCCCGATTTCCAAAATATTCTGAGGTTTAAAACGCTGTATCTGTTCCAATACCTTTCTTCTTCTGTATGCTACCTGATAATCCTCAAACCCCTGAACAGAATATATCTTTGAATAATCATCAATATTTCTCAAAACACCGCGCTCCTTAATTAAAATCCTTTATAAAGGTTTGATTCACACCATATTTACTGCCATAATACTCCTTACTTTTCACCAAGCCCTCATTTAAATACTGTCCAAAATCTTCCGTCGCAACTCCCCATGACACCTTCTTATAGCCACGTTTTCTCATTTCAACCAACATCACATAATACATAAAAGTCATCGGGCTGAGCTGCTTGTAATCTGGCTCCGCACACAAATATTGTGCATGTGCAATCTCAACATTATTAAAATAAAACATCATAGATGCCGCAAGCATTTTATCATCTCCAAATACACCAAAACATTCACATTCCTCATGCAATCTTTTCGTCTGAAATTCATAGAGTTCCTCCGGTGTATGAACAGGTTTCTTTCTATATTTTGCCAGAGTAATTTCAAGCAAACGATGTAATTCGGTTATTTCTTCATAAGTAGTAAGTTTCCTGTAATATAACCCTCTTTTTTGACAATTATGGACATCAGTTCTTTTTCCCTGTGAAAACTCTGCCATAATATCTTCCTTATAGGATTCAAAATCCACATACAAATTTAATTCATTACAACACTGAAACTCCAGATAATAAAAACAATACTGAATTAAATCCGCACTTTCTGCTGCTAAAAGACTTGGGGTCTGCTTAATAAGCATCCTGGAAAATCCATCTGCCCTGCATTGTTCTTCTATGGAACGAATAATTTCTATCACCTTAACTGTCTTATATAATTTCCGGTCAATAAGAATACCACCATATGTGCTTCCGCTATGAGAATAAAATATCTTTTTACCGTCTTCAATTATTTCACAGGCCGGACACACCGCAACAAGATGCTGTTTATCATTAAATACTAAATATGAAGTGTCTGCAAAACGCCCTTCGGGGTGATAATTTAGAAACCGCCTTGATTGTAGAAAAGTTCCATTGCAGGATTTTTCTGTGATAAACGAGTCCCAAATATCTTCATAAGTACTTTCATATTTAACTATTTTCATTTATCGATTCCTTCTTACCTATTCCGACCAATAGTTTCTTAATATATACAAGTATTCCATATCTCCTGCTTGTGTCAATCTCTTACTACTTCTCCTTTTATTATAAAAGACAACATCTAGCACCGCCAGCCCATAATATATTTTACTCATAATCGTTCCTGCGGTTTTACCTGATAAATAATAGTTTTTTATTTTTTTTTCCAGATAATTATTCCGGCAATGCTCACATATATATTCAGTAGTTTCATCCCAGTCCCGCTTAATAGCTTTTTGAAACTCAGAGCCTTCTTTTGTTGAAACTCCGCATCCCCATTCGTAATACACCGCATTACATGCAAAATAGGTACATTCTACATTGTCAAGTATCATCAATCGGAACATATTGTCTTCTGCATATTTAACCTTATTACAAATGTTTTGTAAATATCTGTACATTAAACCTCTTTCGCATATAACAGCGGCAGCTAAAAAAATATCATTGAAAAGTAAATAATATTTCTTTTGCAGCTTCTTTTTTCTATTGTAAATCCGAAGATTTTGAGGATGCGCCACTTCAATCACACTTTCAAACTTCTCCTGATTTTCTCTGTAATAAATGGTATCACAAAAACTAATTCTACTTTTCTTTCTTTTAACATCGCCAAGCCACATATGAGCCGCCTGACTTGTACTAAAACAATCTCCCGGACCAAACGATTTTATATATTCTCCATCCGCTACGTCCAAAGCATCCTTAAAGTTCATGACAGTTCCTATATTTTGTTTGTGGTATATTGCTTTATATTCTTTAAATCCGACCTTTTCCATTAAGTCAATGCATTCCTGCAAGCAAGGATTAGAGGAACCATCATCAGAAAGAATAATCTGTATATCTACTTTTTCCTGTCCGATAGCAGATGCCAGCGTTAACAGCACCTTATATACTGGCTGCTCATACGTTAACACGATAATCGATATGTCATAATGTACTTTTTGCCTGTCGCCTAACTTAATTTCCGAAATCATTAATTTTTAACCAACCCCTCCAGAAAGTTTACAAACTCTACAGCATTCTTATCTATATTAAAATTATTTCTCCATAATAAATAAGACTTTTCTCTTGCCGCTTCTATTGATGTTACATTCCTATTGTATATATCCCGTATAGCTTCTGAAACTTCATCTATTGCAGGGTTTTCACTTAATAATATCCCATTACCATCTATCATATATGATATCTCTGCCACATTTGTACCTATAATTGGTATACCATACGCCATAGCTTCCTGAACTGATACTGGGCAGCCTTCAGATTCCGTTGTTGTGATAAACGCATCCACATAATTTTCTGAATAAAACCGCATAACCTCTTCCGACGCTACATAACCCTTGAATTCATAATTTATATTTTCCATGCTGTCCAGTTTTTTATATGCGTACTCATACAGCTTTTCATAATCACTTCCATCGCCAAAATGAACCCATTTAATTGGTAAATCTGTGATTTCAGCAAGGGCATCAACTATCATGTCAACTCTCTTTCTTGGAAGCACCATTGCACAGCTTACCAACAGGAATACATCATTTTCTTCTTTAACCATAGGTCTGTTCCCTGTAGGCTTCACTCCCAAACGAAATAATTGATACTGCCCTCTTTTATCTGGTTCACCATATTTACTAATATAATATTCCTTTCCATGCTCTGCAATAAAAATTATATTATCAAGCAACTTATTCATCTGTTTTTTAAACGGCTGTCTTCCGAATTGGCTGCCTTCATCATATAAATCGTATCTATGAGCCCTTGTTATTACCTTTAGATTAGAGCACTTTCTTCCATACTCTGCCACAGTCAGGCTATAATAGATAAACCAATAGCAATATATAATCGCCTCTCGTGTTTCATCTATAATATGATTTCTTAAGAGGAATCTGCGAAACCTCCTTGCCTCTTCAAAAAACAAAACACTTTCCAATAACCTTCCAGCTATTTTCTCCCCTGACTTTAAAATATCAAATATTTCCTTATAAGCGGCAATATTTCCAAAATAGCAAATACTATCGCATATTTTTTGCATCAGACAAGCTTTCCTGTCATAATGTATTACTTTCACATTTTCATCCAGAATTGTAGTTTGTTCTTTACTCAGGGAATTAGAAATAACGGTAACATCAAATTTCTCTGTTAAAAAGGGTAATTCCGGAAGTATAAAAGAATCCTCACCTTTCCCAAAAGGAAAGTCAGTTGTAACTAAATATAAAATTGGTTTCATTTATTCTAATTTTCCTTTTCAAATACCGCCCTTAACGAAATTCCATCTTCATTGACATCGATATTTATCCCCTCTTGATTTGAAATAACATCATTTTCCCATCCTTTAAAACAATATCCTTCATTTGCAACAGCCATCAAAGAAATAGGATAGTCAGTGTAATATTCTCCAAACCATTCTGTTTTATCGTCAAATCTTATTTCTGTTGTGTTCACCTCTATATACCCGGCCCCCATATCACTTACTTCAATTTTAACTGGTGCCGCCACACCCTTTAATTTAAAATTAGCTTTTAAAAATTGAACTGCATATGGTCTGCGTGCATCTAAAAATTCCTGCACGTCTGCTACTGCCCTTAAAAACTTCCCATTATCTTCTACTCCCAAAAACCTCCTGCAATGAGTTGTCATAGGCTCCTCCATCAAAGATAGGAATTCACCAATAGCCTCATCCACATTTTCTTTACTAAATGAATCATTCATTATATCCATAAATGTAATAACAAATTGTTTTTTAAAATTTTCATTTTGGCATAACTTATAAAACATAATACTCTTATCCATAGAATACGCCAAAGTGTCCATCTCCATAATATCGCTAGATAGTCCCCCCCCATTTACGTCAAACAATATCCATCTCCATTTACCATCCTTGAATTCCCCATCTCCAATTTCTCTTGTTCTCCACAATGCATAATTACTGCTCGGCCAATCACCATACCTTCCAATATAAATTTCCGTTGCAAAATAGTCAATAAAGCTCTGCATATCAATAAGTTCACATGCTCGCTCATAATGTTCCGAGTCAGAAAAATCTGTATTAATCATATATTCCATTAATTCAGTATACAGCCTATAATCTATTGCTTCTCCCTCAGCCAACTCGCCATTTTTAATCATAATAATATTATTTTTCTCTATATTATAATAATAACCTAGGAAAATATCATCATATTTCTCTGTAAGCCAGTAAACCCCCCAGTATTCACCATCCAAAAACATGATATATGGTTCAAAATGCATTGTAACTATATTTCTTTTCCGTACCAATTCGGCTACCAGCTTATCTTGAAGCTTTCCTTTAAAATCATTTCCTCCAGCGAACAAAGTTACCGCATCAGCCATATATCCTGTTTTAAACAAATCTATATAAAATCTATTTTCGCCATCATACTGCTCTCTTGCATATATATTAATACTTTTTGGTACAAATGCACGAGTAGCTCCTCCCTGAATACGTATTCCACATTCGCGATTAAGTACTACTTCTTTATGAGAGTTAAATATTTGAATACTTGCTTCCCGCTCCCATGCCGCCCCGCGCTGATGATAATTCGCATTCGCCTTATACCAAGGTAACTGCTCTTTGCTCGCACATTCGTCATAAATGTGCCCTGTTACATATATTCCAGTGTCATAGTCAAATAAGTTATCTGGCGCTGTTACGATTGAAATAACATTCATTCCTGTATAACCTTGCTTACATGCATACCCCAAAAAATAACTTTCCGTTTTTACTCTACTCCATCTCCCATTCGCGTCAACGCATTTGGCCCTGACCACTACGCATTTATCAATATTGTAAGATGGTATTGCTATATCGCCTGCCTCGGCTTGTGTGCAATGTATATTCTCATTCTCTGTAGCATCACTTATCACAATTGGTTTCGTGTATTTAATTGCATTTTCATTTGGTATCGACCCGTCTAATGTATAATATATCTCTGCTCCCTTTGGTGCATATAACTCTAAGTCAAATGTATCCTCATAAAATCCAGATTCTTTTGAAAATGTTAATTCACTATAGGTATCTTCTCTTATAATAAGTATGCTTAGCACAACAAATATTCCTGCTAAATATATTAAAGCTGCTCTTCTGCTCATCATCCTACTATTTCTCCAGATTCCACGACCCAATTTACAGATTCTACCCCGGGAACCGACATGAGCTCTTCCACAACCTTAAGATTTAATTCTCCTTTCGTTTTAATCTCCAAAATTAGTTCTTCGTGACCGCCCTCTCTATTTGCCGTTCTTATTTTCTGATTTACTATATATGGCTTTAACCGTGTCTGGAATATATCCATGTCAATCGGCTGCTGCCCCCCCCAGAAACTACCAAAAGATATCTATTCCAAATACCTGGTATTTTACTAGAAATAATAAGAACCACAGCAATAAAAAGTGCTGATGTAAATGTCAGACGATAGTTCTGTGAACTTGTACACAGTCCCTCCGCAATTGCCCAGAATATAAAAATTATATCACGGCTGTCCTTAATGGCTGTTCGAAAGCGAACAATTGACAAAGCCCCTACCATACCAAGAGAAATTGCTATATTACTACTGACCATCAACATAACAATAGTTGTTATTAAAAGAACTGCCACTAATGACCAGTTGAATTTCCTGTTATATACAATTTTTTCAGAAGTAATATAGTATGTCAGATAAATGAGCATTCCTGCCAATAATCCACATAATAAAATAACAAAAGTCCTTTTAACCCCATAGTTCGTACTATTTGTGTAAAAATAACTGATTATTTCGTCTTTTGACATAATTAATTCTCCCTCTAATAGTTAAAATCGTAATAATTTCTGCGTGCAGAGCAATACTTACTATAAGCACCTTGCGTCAAGCCAAATTGACCTAATACACTGGATATAAATCCCATAAGTTTTCCACTGTATTTAATTTCAAGTATTGCTTTCTCATGCATAACAGGTGTACTGTTACACCACTTTGAAAACAAATTCAGATTTGATTCTGATGCCCCTATATTCATATCCAACGTAATACGCGTATCATACATAGGATATTGATAGGCAATCCTGTCGTACCTTATTAAAACAACTGGTCTATATCGTCCTAGCATTACTATACTGTATATCTTTATGCTTGTTTCATTATGACCAAAATAATTTTTTAAAACACTAAAATTCCCATATAAAAGTCCTTCAGCATCAGGCTTTGATATCAAAAATCCCTGCTTTTGCTGCCAATCACCTGTTTTTTCTTTTAATTCCATTTTACACAAAGAGTCATTTTCATTATAGGTTCTCAGCCTTACCTTCTTTCTGCTTTCAGTCCCCATAATCTTTTCTGAAAAGTCAGTATTGTTAACTGAGTCAAAATAAAGGCTTTTCACAGTATAAATTCCGTTTTCATTATACATATCCTTCGGCAACAGGTTATCCAAACTTTTTTTTATGCTCATTGCTTTTTGTAAGGGGATGATATATTTGATTTCTTTTCTGAGTAACGAATAATCAGAGTTCATTTCAAATTTCACTTTCTAATAATTTATTTGGGTTAAAATATCTGATTACTGCAAAACGTCTCTTTTTTGCCTTTCCACCGCTTCCCCATTCTTTATTTCATAAATCTTATCACAATTCCTTATAGTAGTCAGCCTGTGTGCAACAATAATCATAGTTTTATATCCCTGTAAAGCCTCAATTGCCTTCATAACTTCTTTTTCCGTTTCATTATCAAGCGCTGCAGTGGCCTCATCCAAAATCAAAATTTCCGGATTGCGGTACAGTGCCCTTGCAATTGCAAGACGCTGCCGCTGCCCTCCTGAAAATCTCACCCCACGTTCGCCCACAACCGTATTAATGCCTTCAGGCAGACTCTTTACAAAATCATCAAGCTGTGCAATCTCAAGCGCGCGCCATACCTGTTCTTCATCAATTGAGTCTTCTCCAAATGCAATATTATGCTTTATCGTATCATCAACGATATAAACCGACTGTGGCACATATCCGATTATCTTACTCCATTCCTCTCCTAGGTCTTCTATATCAATTCCATCCATCAATATTGCACCTTTTTGAGGTTTCAACAATGAAAGGATAATATCTGACATCGTTGTTTTGCCTGAGCCGGATGGCCCAATAAAAGCAACTGACTGTCCTTTTTCCACTCTAAGGCTGACACCGCTAATCACATCTTCTTCCGTATTTGGGTATCGATAAAATATTTTCCTGATTTCCAGTTCCTGTTGGAACTTAATATCACGGTATTTATCGGCTGTTACCTTTTTTCTCACTTCCTTACGTTCCAGCTCCTCCACCCCGGCAAGCGTTTCATATGCCGCTGAAAGTTGGGATGTATGCATAGTTATAACATTTACGCCGCTGGTAATCGCCCCCAATGCCGGTAATATTCTAAAAGCTCCAATCGCAATAGTTGACAGTTGACTCAACAGGGCATAATTACTGTCCATATTTCCCATTTGTATAGCTACTACTAACATAACACCCGTAATGCAAATCGTTTCTATAATATAACTTGGTGAGCTTGCCCCCAAATCTACTTTGACACACACTCTATACAGCTTTGCAAGCACCTTGCTATATAGCTGTACAAAATAATCCTGCTTGTGCATTACCAGTATTTCTTTGCTTCCCTGAATTGCCTCTATTGATATTTTACTGTTTTCAAACAACAAATTTCTTCTTGTTATCCCATTCTCCCGCATCATCTTTTGAAAAATCAGTTGAATTAACGCAAGACAAAGTACGGCAAGCAGTATCAGTACAAACGCCATTTCCCAAAATTGAAAAATAATAAAAATACCGATGCATATAATCGTCATTATCTTTGTGAGAATTCCAAACACATTATTAAGTATACTGTATACACTGTCAATATCTCCTCCTATCCCCTGCAATAATCTGGAGGAATTATTACCCACAAAGAAAATATATCCCTGCCTCATATAAGCACGCAGTACTCTGATAGAAAGTTCACGTCTTATCTTATATGCATATTTTAAAGATACCCAGCTATAAAAAGCAAAATAAATATTTTTCAGAATATAAATAACAATAACAGCAATACATACAAACCATATCATTTTAGCCGCGCTGTTTAAGCCTAATGGCTCTATAAACGGCCTTATAAACCATTTACTCTCAAGGGCTTCTGTATCCAGCAGCATATCCAGTATCGGAAGAATCACCGCAACCCCTAATAACTCCAGTAAAGCTGCTATTAATCCCATTATTAATACCAGTATTGCATATCTTTTTTGTTCCGAGGACAGGATAAAACTTATTTTTTGATAAACATCCTTTATTTTTCGAAGTGTATTCATTCTTTTCCCTTCATACTTACAGTCCGTTACATAATTAATGAAAGAACTTCTCCAATTGTCTTATGACAGCCGTATTTTCGTACTTATCCAAAAAAAGTTTCCGATTAGTTTCACTAAAAGTTCCTTCTTTTTCTACTTCATAAAACTTTTTAATTGATTCGACATATTCATTTTCTGTATTGCACTCATGTATGTCAGGCTGTCCCTCTTTTTCATATCCTTCCAAGGCTTCTTTTGTTCCGAAAATTACTTTCCCATACATAAGCGCCTCTGCTGTTTTAACTTTCATGCCATCCCCATAGAATATTGGTAGCACAACCGCATCAGCTTTCATGTAGTATCTGGAAACATCCGAAACTGTTCCAATCACCTGTACATTCTCACGCTCCCATTCTGACGCCTTCTTTTCCAGTCCCTTGCCTACTATTAAAAGCTTAATACCTGTCAGCTTTGGCATAACGTTATTTAAAAACCAATCGATTCCTTCTACATTGGGTTGAAAAAAAGAACCTACAAAGAGAAGTGTCCTTGTAATCTCAGATGTTAAGCCTGAAGCAGGCAGATTTTTCTTTTGTAATATATCTTCAAAAGAAATAGGTAACAAATAATCTGCCCTTCTTCCATAAATATTATAAAGCAGCTCCGAATCCCGCTTATTTAAACATATAATTTTATTCGATTCCTTAACCGCTTTTCTTTCATTAAGCCAGAATGCCATATAAGATACCGCATATCCAACGTTCTCATGCAATATCTTATTTTTTATATATTTTATTTCTATGTTATGAAAGAATGTAATTGTCTTTGCTTTTGCCTCAAAACGACTGCAAAGCTTTCCTAATGTGGATCTGTCTAGCCACAAGTAATCATATTCTCCATAATTCGCAATCTGAAGAATCTGCTTTTCTGTTTTATGGCTGTACCCGACACGATTTCTCAACGCCCACCGAACTTGTTGCATTTTATTTAAATAAGCCGGTAACAGAAATATATTATCCTGCTTTTCCATCTTGTCATTGGAAATCATACATACATGAACATTCTCTTTTCCAAATATTTGGCACAAGGCACTATAATTTCTGTAGCTGCATTGACGCCCGCCGTCATTTGGATTAATCAAGAAGTTACATGTAGCAACCATCAATATTTTTTTCATTTTGCGCCCTGCTCACATATATCATCAGTTATCTTATTCTTGTCATAATCCAGTCTTCGTGTATGGTATTCCACATCTTCGAGTATCTTCCTGTTGGCTGCAATGACATCTGCCAGCATTCCAATCACAAATGTAATAAATCCTATTATTAACAGGGTACATGCTAATATTAAAGACTGAACATGTCCTTCTCCTCTTCCTGACCAATAATATGTCAAAAAACGAATTCCTATTATGAAACCTATAATGGACGGGCATAATGCTACTAAAGAAAAGCAATAAAGGGGTTTGTACATAATAAGTGCTCTTAAAATAGTCAACATTGATTTTTTCACATACCCCAGCATGCTGTGAAACAGTCTTGACTTTCGCAGTTCTGGATTTGTTCTTATCGGAACAGATGTAATTGCCATCCGATTTCTTCCTGCTTGTACAATTGTTTCCAATGTATAAGTATAATCATTAACCACATTAACACGCATTGCTGCATCCCTGCTAAATGCCCGAAAACCACTGGGCGCATCCGGGATATCTGTATGAGAAGCTTTTCGAACCACCCAACTGCCAAAATGTTGTAGTTTCTTTTTCGTCCAGGAAAAATGCTGGGTTTCATCTATCGGACGCTCTCCGATAACAATATCCGCTTTTCTATCAATAATCGGCTGAATCAGCTTTGCAATATCATCCCCGCAGTATTGATTATCTGCATCCGTATTAACAATAATATCTGCACCATTACGAAGACACGCATCTAACCCCGCCATAAAACCTTTTGCCAGTCCTTTATTTTGGGCAAAGCTGACTACATGATGAACTCCCCACTTTTTTGCTACCTCTACAGTATTATCCATACATCCATCATCAATAATCAGGTATTCTATTATATCCACTCCTTCAATCTTTTTGGGGAGTGCGTTTAAAGCAATTTCCAATGTTTCTGCCTCATTATAGCAGGGAATCTGTATAATCAGCTTCATTCATTCTTCTCCTAAACTTTCATTATGAAAATTTCACAACTATTGTATTGTTAATAACTTTAATAGAGCCCTCAGTCGGATATGCCGGCATCTGTTTCACTTCTTCCATTTCCTCATATTCTTCTCTCTCCCATATTTCTTCCGGGGAATAGCCGCAATGTCTTTCTACATATGCTCTCCATGCATAATTATTAACCAGTTTTTCTAAACTATAACCAAACCCATCCGCTGTAACGGCTTCAAAATGGGGCATTTTCGCCAGTCCTATGTCCTCTACCGCCCGCTCTCCAATATAAACTACCGGAAGTTCATCGCTATATCCTTCTGTGCTTTTTATCTCAGATACAAGTTCTGTAAACCAGGCAGAAGTTTGCTTTGTCAGAAAATCCATTTTCATATACGATGCATTATCTAAATAAATATACGTGACAGGAAGTAGCCATATTAACATTAACAGACAATAGCATATGCCATTTTTGCATAAACGCGCTCTCTTTTTGTGTATTTCCAACCGCTCTATATGTTCCAATAGTATTATTGGCATTATAAAAATGAATACCAGTGAATATCTCATTAACGTATGCACACCGAAATTATCGCTTGCAGACATTAAATAAATACTGTTTACCGCTACAGGCAAGGCTAATGTCATTACTGTTAAAATTATCTTATTCCCAACAGTTCCCTCGCCCTTAATCAAAGCCAAAATGATTAACGCAACAGATAGAAAAATGATTCCTGCAACTATCAACCTTTGAATCAATGTATTATTAATTCCACACCAGTTTAAGTCGACTCCAAAATAGTAAAAAACATTTTTTAACATACTTGGTATTTTCGACAGTTGCGTCTTCCCTACTTCGTTCATTCCCATATAAGAAGATAAACCAATTTTTCCGATTGTAATTATTACTTTATTCAAAATAAGATAAACAATAAGCCCCAGACTCATTGTAGAAAGATACCAAATCCCTCTGACTATAATATCTTTAACCATAATCTTCATATCTTCGAGCAGTTCTTTCATTATGGCCAGAAAAAACAATGTAATTGCAACAGTAAAATATGCTTGATAAATACCAAGCCCCATAGCTAACAATACCGCACCAATCACAACGTTTTTTATCCTCTGCTTTTTTACCATTACCCTGACCGCCAATACATTTAAAAGTAATGCACTCCAATAAGCACTTGCGGTATACATATAAGCAAAAATGCTCGCTACCACTGGAAAGACTGCCATAACTATTCCTGTGTATATTCCACTTAAAACTCCCTTAATACGTAAAATATCCAGGATAATCATTCCGGAAAGTGCAATAAAGAAAAGAGATAAAATCCCATGAAATAGTGGTGCTGCATAAACCCCAACTGTATATTTTCCTGCGATTTCAATAAATCCAAGTACAAAACGCCCTAAATTAAAAGTTGCCCCCAGGGAATTAATTGAAAGTATTCCATCATTATAAGTTAAATTATTTAAAAACATATACCCATGCGCAAAAAAACCGGAAATAAATACACTGAGAAATAGTGCTTTCTGCGGTTTAGATATTCCCTTTAATTTTTTTATCAAATACGTTTCTAAACATCCCATTTGATTATTCCCCCAAGTCTTTTTTTCGATTTATAAATTTCCTGAATTCAGAATAATCCCTTATATAATCACTCTCATCATAGTAATCAGACGCCAATACCATAAGAACTGCATCCGGTGTAAAATCATACATTTCTCGCCAGATACCCGATTCCAAATATAATCCCTCCGTAGGTTTATCTAAACGGACACACTTTTTCTCTGAACCTGAGTCCAATAAAATAGTACATGCCCCGCTCGGGCAAAATAAAATCTGTTTTAACGTTTTATGCGCATGAAACCCCCTATGCACACCCTGCTTTGTATCAAACATATAATATACTCTTTTTACCGTAAACGGGATATTTTTGTTTTCTTCCAAAGCTATCAAAGAGCCTCTTTCATCCCCATGAATCTGAAAGGGTATCATCTTAACATCCATCTGGTTCTCCTTAATTAAGCCTACTCTCCTGTCAGGCATCCTTCCATGTGTTCAGTGCTTCAATCACATAATTTATCTCGTCTTCCATCCCGTAATACAACGGAATACTTAACTCCGTGGCACTGATTTTTTCACAAATAGGCAACTTCTCTCTTTCCGCTTTTTCGTCTATATACGCCTGTTGGCAATGAATAGCTGTTGGATAATGAATAACTGTCTGAATTCCTTTCCCCTCCAGATATATGGCCAGTTCATCTCTATGCTCTGTTCTAATAGCAAAAATATGCCATACCGGTTTCATATGAACAGTATCAACATAAGGCAGAATAATCTTTTTATTATGGATACCCTGCAAATACTTGTCCGCAATCATTCGTCTGTTTTCATTGACTTTATCAAGCCATGGTAACTTCGCCCGCAAAAAAGCTGCCTGCATCTCATCAAGCCGTGTATTATATCCCTGATAAATATGATGATATTTTTTATCAGAGCCGTAATTTGCCAAAGCACGTACTTTTCTAGCCAGTTCTTTGTCATTAGTGGTAATACATCCGGCATCTCCTAATGCCCCCAGATTTTTTCCCGGATAAAAACTGAAGCCTGCGGCATCTCCAAGACCACCTGTCCGTCTTCCCTTATATAACGCTCCATGAGCCTGGGCCGCATCCTCTATCACCTTAAGATGATACTTTTTCGCAATCTCCAGAATCGCATCCATATCGGCCGGCTGACCATAAAGGTGCACCGCAATAACTGCCTTTGTCTGTTCTGTAATCTTTTCTTCTATCAACTGGGGGTTAATATTATAAGTATAAATATCCGGTTCCACCATCACCGGAGCCGCTCCGGTTCTGCTGACGGCAAGCGCTGTTGCTATAAAAGTATTTGAGGGAATAAGCACCTCATCTCCGTTTCCAATGCCATATGCCTTAAGTATCAAAAACAAAGCATCTAACCCATTTCCGCAACCAATACAATAATCAACATGGCAATATTCAGCAAACTCTTTCTCAAACTTATCGCCTTCTTCTCCAGCGATATACCAACTTCTTTCGTAAACTCTCTTAAATGCTTCCCGAAGCTCATTATCTAATTCTTTCTCTAAAGGCTTAAATGTAACAAAAGGAACTCTCATCTTCTCTTCCACCATTTAAAAAACAAATCCAGTACCCATCTGACCCCTGCCGCCATAAAAACTGCTATCGCTGCCAGTGCCACTACCGCTAAACAACCCACTATACTATGCGTCACAAGGCCTGTCGAAAACACCATAAGTACAATAAAAAATACATATGCCGCAAGCAGCACATTTCTATAACTGATATTCTTCTTCAGCTTCTCTTTCTCCCTGTTTGCCCTGCCGTAAATCTCCCACTGTCTTTCCATGTACTCCCGGAAATAAGGGCTGTTTTTGGCATATTTCCACCAGTAATAATATCCTGGCATTAACTCAACAGGATTCCACGGCTTTCCGTAATCTTCATAAGAAGAAAAATGCAGCAATTTGCATGTCTTTTCTGTTTCAGTAATATAATCCCATCCCAAAATCCTGATATATTCCCGGTTTTCATCCAGACAGGATTCTTTTCCCGGTATATACTTAATGTTATTTTTAAATAATATTCCGAAGGTAAATTCCATTTGAGAACGGCCGGCCGCCTTTCTCACAATCGCGTCCGCCTTAAAAATATCCTCTAATGTAAAATCCTGCTTAATTCTTTTAACATCATACACGGAAAGAACAAACGTCACGCATTGCCCTCCCAGGCTTTCAGCAAAATTTATATGGGAGTGCGGTTTGTGCTCCGGCCCGGGGCACGCTATATATGCATCTCCAAACTCTGTATGATATACATCATATAACGAGCCTATCGTAACAGTATCAGATTCTATTGCCATAATACGGTCAACATCATCTGGAAGCAGTGTATGGAACATCCAGTAGCAGGACATAGTTGCCATCGGCCAATGTTGCTCGTCAATAGAATGCGTATAACTTCTGGCCATTTCATCATCAAACGGAACAATAATAATATGATGGCCAAATTTATCGGCAATCTCATATTCATTTGACAGGTCTGATTCTTTGATATCTTCCGATACAATATACAGGTACACCTCGGAATCCGTATTATTCTCAAACAGGGAATAAATTGCCACGTAGGCGTATGCCAAATGTTTTATGGAAGTAGTTATATACACATTCATTCTTTCTCTGGTCATATCATTCCAGCCTTCCTATCGTCCCGCCAGTGCTTTCATCTTCCTCAGCCCCCCAATCAGCCACTCATACTCACAAACCTTATAATACGTCCTCTCATACAATTTATACAGCCGTATTCCCAGACACATCTTAGTATAAATTAACCTGTTCATAAATACAACTCTTTTTCTCTCAGGATAAAATTCCATCTCCTTATCCCGAAAATACTCCATAAGCCCATTACTGTCAAGCAAAAACGGACCGCCGCCATAGGACACAGGAAAACGTTTATATGGCTCCTTATAAATATCCACATAAGTTACTGGTATTTCCATCATCTGGTCAATCAGTACCTGATGGGTATTTATAATATGTGTCTTATTTAAAATAACCAGCTCCGTATTCTTTCCTGCAAACAGTATATTATGGCACAAAGTCCCGCTAAGCGCCGCCACCACTTTTGCATGACTGATATAGTACGCCTGCTCTGTCAGGCTCAGCTCCTCCATATAAACCACCTGAAATCCGTTCTGTCGGAAATTATATTCAATATTTTTTTCCCCGACCTCTTTTCCCTGAGCCTCTTTAAAATGTCCTCTTGACAAATAAATTTTATCATATGCCATTATGGAAAGTTCCGGCAAATTTTCGATAATCTTCCGAAAAACATTTTCGTACTCCTCTGTATAATAATCACAGGCCATATAAGCCGCTTCCGGAATAATCACCTGTTTAAATCTGCTCGGCTTTTCTATTCTGTACAATCTCTCCCTGTCAATTCCGAGAAGCCGGAAAAACTCAAGAAAAACCCCACTGATTTCCGGACCTTCGGAGCAATATACGATTTTGTACATTTGTCTATTTTCTGAAAAATGCCAGAACCGGTAAACCATATCTACCAGAAAATGCCCCCAGTGTTCCGGGAATGCCCCTATATATATTACTGTTTCGTCAAACTCCTCAACCGCAGTTTTATCATAATCATACTTCCCCATAAATCTCGGCAGAGTATCCCCCTTGCCAATCTGAGCCGATTCGTCCACATAGTTGTCATTCTCATCAAGAACACCGCCATATCCCATAAGCGGGCCGCCGGGCGCGCTTTTCTTTAAAGGCAAAACAAGCCCCCTGTCAACAAATACGGCAGCGAGCTTTCCCCTTTTCTTATAATCCTTTGAAGCAAATTCAAGGAATTGTCTCGTATAATCATTAGAATACATGTATTTGCTATTAATCATTCACAATTCCTCTCCGCTATTCGTTTGCTTTAATATACTGCAGGAACTCTTCAACATTTCGGAACAAACCGGCATGTTCCGAAAGCCATGCCTCGTCCTTTTCCCACCACTTAAACTGCATCAGGGCATCTATCTGTTCTTTCCCGAACCGGTATCTGGAAACTTTCGCCGGAACACCGACCGCCACTGCATACGGCGGAATATCCTTGGTTACCACAGCGCCTGCGCCGATTACGGCGCCATCCCCGATAGTGACCCCCTGCATAATCAATACCTGCTGTCCTATCCAGACGTCATTTCCTATAACTGCATCATATTCCGGGTATTCCCTGCATTTTTTATAAGGCACAAAATTATCCGAATCCACATAGCTTTTTCCAACCGGAGAATTTTTCAGATAAAATGCCGGTGACATGGACACGAAATCGCTGGTAGGGTGAGCTCCCCTTAAAATCTTCACATCCGGCGCTATGGAACAAAATCTTCCGATTCTGCAATTTCTGAAAAAACAACGGTCTGAAATATAGGTCCCGTATCCCACATGGCAGTCTAAGACCTTACCTGAAATATAGTTATTTCCCTCAAAGACATCGCTGGATGAAATGGAACTGTTTTTTGTGAACACACAGCCCTTTTTCCTGTGCTTACATTTAAAATATAGCAGATAAAGGCTATTTAACAGCTTTTTCATCACCTTATACCTCCAGCTAATCTGCCTGTCGCCTCAGGCATCAGTCAATACCTCCGCAACAAGCTGATGAAAAATCAAATAAAAATCGTCACCTTTCAAGTAATTTTAACAGATTTTCCTTCCATGTCTTACTGTCGAATTCCCCCTGGTAATGGTAATTTGCTTTTGTCCCATCTTTAAGCCAGTTCCAGTCAATATCCTCCGGCTTTTCAAAATAATACATATATCTGGAATCATAATAAGGAAGCCTTTTTATCTCGGCGTTATTCGTAAGCAGCCTTTTATTATATACAATTGCCTCCAGATACCTCTGGGTGATTCCCACAAAGCCTTCATGCATAATCTCAAGAATACATTCCGCCTTCTTTATTCTCTCCACATTTTCCTCATATGGCATTTCCGAATAGTGGACATGGATATTTTTTATTGCATCATTCCCGTAAGGCTTTAACCAGAAGTCAAAACCAATCTCATTTTCCTCACATTTCTTTACAATGTCGCTGATAATTCCCTGCCTGTGCTCTCCGGATACCCCGCAGAAAAATAAATTTGTTTTCCCGTTAATCTGAAATTTTCCGGTTTCCTCAAGTTTGGCGTAAATATAGGGAAGATATTCAAATCCATATTTCCGGCAGTTATAAGGATGAATCGTCATTACACGCTCAAAAACATCCAACACCTTTTGAATCTCCGGCCACAAGCCCTCTGGCATGGGGTCTATAATGTACAGGATATATTTGATATTAGGATTTTTTTTCTTCAACCTCAGAAAGTAGTTTCTGGAATAATATTGCAGTAACGCCGAGTTGAAAACAACTACATAATTTACATCATTATCGGCAAAATTACAGTGAGACAGCGCATATTTATCATCAAAAATCTTGGTTTTTAAAAGCCATCTGAGAATACCAGCCCCATGGCCTCCTAATTTTCGATTTATAAGTTTCCATGCCTTCGCAATCTGGTGAAAGTATTTAAAATCATATTTTAAATATTCCACATCTGAATCATTACGAAACCGCTCCATAATGCTTCTATTTCCAAATCCCCAAACACCTGCAATGAAAATCTTATATTTCATTCTTTCTCCAAAATTTATTATTTATTTTTTCTCCGGGCATTCTCGCTGTCGCTAAAGCGGTTGGTATTATGATACAATCCATTATTTATCAGAACATAATCACTCCAGTCATTTTCAAACCACGCCCGCCTCATAACTCTTGCAATAAACGTAATATTCGAATATCCGCACACAATACCGTCGCAATGCGTCAATGTATACTGGTCTCTCAGTACTTCCAGGCCAAGTCTGTAATGATGATTATCACGGTCAGATTTACTGAAAGCAATGGACTCTCCACTTCCATCATCACGGAAAGTATCCTCAAAAATTTTAACCTTATCCCCGAACGTGTCCCTGAATCTGTCTACCACTGAGCTTTCATCCGTGGCAAGAAAAATCTGCTCATAATCAGACTTCTCCATCAGTTCCTGAATCTTTTCAATTTCCTGTTCTACCTCAACGGGAATAGGATGATTATTATACTGTTTCCTGAAATCGGTCCCTCTGTAATGTACGCCCAAAACCTTACGATTTCCTAATAGCTCCGAATACTGCTCCTCAAGATAGCGCTTTGTGTCGTCATTATACTGAATATATTTTTTCATCATTCGTGCCATGGCATTCACGTAATCCTCAGAAACATCGTAACTCACCGCGCCATACAGCCCCTTTACCTGCTTAAAATGGCTTTCCTCAGGAAACACCACATGGCTTGCATGTTCAATCGACTGTACCTCCGACACCGGCTTAAAATAATACAAAAAGGCGTTTTTCTCTCCCTGTATTCCCTCCGGCTCATAATAAAGATAGTTCTCTCCCCAATGTACATAAGGCGTAAGCCCTCTGTCATCCGCAAAATAAAGCTTAATCAATGTCATTCCCAATTCCGCAAAAAAACCCACGCCATCGCCTGTCTCCGATGCATAATAAATCGTGCGCCCCTTATAATCTTCTCCAAAATGGCGTAATTCCAGAAAGTCCGGGCTTCGATAGCCTTCCAGTACCATTCTTCTAAAATCCGCCTTGCCGGCATGTACACGGCAACGGTTCCAGAAAACCAGTTTTTCCGACTTTCTCAGCCAGTCTGCAATCCTCATGCATTATCCCTTTCTAAATACCCACCTCGTAGGTCTGCTCTATGGCCTGCTGCCACTGTCCTCTTTCTTTAAGTATATAAGCTATCACATCCCTTACCGCTCCGGTTCCGCCTTTATTTTCTGAAACATAATCTGCAATTTTCTTTACTTCCATACATGCGTCCGCCGGACATCCTACAAAACCGCACAGCATCATACTGGAATAATCGTTCAGGTCGTCGCCAATATAGGCAATCTGCTCTCTGACTATTTTATTTTCTTCCATAAAACCGGTAAGATACGTTTTTTTGTCCTTAATATTCTGGACAATATAATCCACTTTCATCTCCTGCATTCTTCTGCGGGTAGCCTCGCATTCTCTGCCAGTCAGCACCATGGTTTTAATTCCCATTCTTTTTGCCGTAAAAAAACCAGCCGCGTCCTTCGTACAGAATTTTTTTAATTCATTCCCGTGTTCGTCATAATAAATTCCAGCATCTGTCATTGTCCCATCGACATCAATGACAATATACTGAATATGCTTTAAATCTTTCATCAAATACCTCAACTGTTTTCTTTAATCCTGATACAGAGATTTGGTAAGATAGTTTATCTGCATTTTCTGTTTTATCTGTTTCATATATTTTTTGATACGGATATTTTCAGCTTCTCCCTTGGTATGCTTATTGGCCATATAATCTTTCACGTAATTTTTACCGTTTATCTGATAACCGTCAAAACCTGCCACCGCTGCGTTCGGAGCATCCAGCTTCAAAAGCAGTTTAAAGAGCATAATGACGCTATTATCGCAATTACCCTCCTCGTCAAAACTGAGTTCAGAATAATTTACCACATTTTCGCTCCCTGAACACATATCAAGCAAATTGGACGTTACTATCAGATTACTGTTACACGGCTTTTTCTGCAGCATTTCAAACCGCATGGCATTACAGCAGAACACATAATCCGCTTTTATATGCTCCGGCTGAAAGTTCGCCGCTATAATAATGGGATTTTCCTTTTCAATATAGTCCCTAATGGCATTTTCCTGCTCAAGAACACTGGCCCCAGGTGCAAGAATCAAAATATTTCGTCCTGAACATTCTTCTCTCATTCTGTGTAGAAACTCTAAATCATCAATTTCATTACTCTGAAAAGCCTGATACAGTTCTTCTATATATGCTTTATCGTATGCTGTTTTCTTATTATCAGCCACGCTGCTTAATATCTGATTTATCTGTTTTGCCCGAAGCCGCCCCTTATCCAGCAAAAATTCCGCATAATTTCTGTGCAGATTATACTTGGCAGACAACGCATATGCGGTATTATATCCCCATGGCTCAATCTGCTTTAATTCCACAATATAGTCGTCAATCCCGTCAAGCACGGGATTTACATTGTAACAACTCTCCTGCTTCTTATTCATGTAATCCATGATAAGCTCCATACACAGGTTACCAGGGGCACGTCCCATTCCGAGCATAGAAGCGTCAATCACACATTCCCTCTCGCTGGCTTTCATATTGATAAAATCCTGTGCCAGCGAATAGGACAACGCAAGATTTTCATGCAAATGCAGTCCGATTACAATATCCCTATCCAAGTTATGCTCCACGAGAGAATAAATTCTCTGCAAATCCTCCCGCATCATGGAGCCAAAAGTATCTACTATGGAAAACGCATAAGGATGAATCTGATTAACCTTCTGCAAAAGTTCCAATATCATTGCGTCAGAATATCCCATAATGTTAATAGGATTGGCAAATACCTTATACCCTTTACCAATGACTTTACGGATATAATCCAGTCCTTCTTCAATATCATAATCATGGAAAGTTACCCGGATTGCATCTATGGTCTTACCATCATAAGGCTCCAACTTATCAATATCATAGGTATTGTGAAGCGCCATAGCGGTAAATTTAGTTCCGCTCCGCTTTTCGGGCAGAATATGTGAAATTTCTGCACAATTATTAAACACGGATTTATCCGGCGTGTACTCACAGTTTCTCAAAAATCCTGTTTCCACGTAATCCACTCCAGATTCCACCAGTTTGCACAGAATATCCTTTATGGTATGATTCCCGAAATTCCATTCATTGATATAGCCTCCATCCCGAAGTGTACAATCCAACAGTTTAATCTTTGACATATAATGACCATACCTTTCCAATCCCACAAAGGCCAAATTCGCTGACCTTTATTTCTAATCAATATGATTGTTTAAACCGTCGGATTCGGGTCCTTCATTGCATACAGAGCCTTGGCAATTTCATAATCATATAAATCGTCAATATCAGCCGCCTCCCGTTTATTTACCAGCAGGCGATACGCTTTCGGACCATAATTATAATGCCACTCCCTGACCTTATCCTTCGGCGCCAGGTCAATTCCGTTGGTAAAATGATATAACATGGGAAGCTGTTCAGAATTTTTATGCTCCAGTCCCATGGTAAAATTCAAAGGCCCTTTTTCATCCATAAGATAAGTTTGATAAGGCGCGCAGGTAATCAGAGAATCGTACCCTTCCTCCAGCTTTTCAAAATAAGTCTTAATGGCCTTGTTATAGAGATAAGGCTCTACCAACGGAGACGTCGCGCAGGCATAAAGGAGATGCTCACCCTCTATAATATCGCACAGATACTCAAGGAACATACCAAAAGGTACGGATTCATTGGCATACTGTTCCGGCCTCTTAATTGCCTTCACCCCGCATTTTTCTGCAATAGCCAACATTTCATCAGAATCTGAAGACACAATAATTTCATGCAGTCCTTCCACCTGCTGCAATTGTTCAATTTTGTGTTGTAGCAGATTGGAATTTCCAAATGGCAGAATATTTTTATTGGGTAATCTGGTGCTGTTTCCTTTAACCGGTATCACTGCTGTAATTGTCTTATTCATTTAATTTTCCTCCTCTGCATTTTCTAACGCATTTCTGATTTTATCAATAATTTCTTTTATTTCCTTCTCACTGGTAAGCTCATGGGCATCATTTTTTTCATCGTCATAAGGCTTCTGCCTTATTTTTCTCTGGTGCTGCAAAAATTTCCACTGCAGCTTTTCGTTAGCTAAAAGCCGCAGATATATGTTGTACAGGCAATCGATTCTGGAAACCGCCTTAATAATCTTTGTCCCTGTACCGTATTCCTGATATGAATGGAGCTGCGCCTTCGAAAGTTTATAATAATCGTTCGAAAAAACCTCCTCAGCCATATCTGCAAACCGTATATAATTCGGTTTCTCCCAATCAATCAGGTAAATTTCTTCAATACTTTCCTCCGGCGTCGGAAAATCCTCTTTTTCTGCATATACGGAATGTTTAAATTCCTCAAATGTTGTCATTTTATCAGAATCCGATATCAGCTTTAACTCAAACCCCGGTGTAGTCGGAAGCGGAAACAGTAACTGACACATTTTTTTCGCAAAAAAAGCTTCCACCACCACGGAACTGTTTCCCGTATAAACTTTATCACATGCTGTTATCCACTGTTTTACAGATTCCCCATCGATAATTCTGAAATTATCATAGGTTTTCTCCAACATCCCAGCCATCCGGCTCGGGTGCCCGGGATGTGGTCTGAAAATCATATAAATATCTTTATCTTCTTTACAGATTTTTTCCATCCAGTCAAGTACGATGTGCTGTGAATCACACATGAATTTATAATATTCACGCCAGTTTTCCCCAAAGCGCATGCACATATCGTTAATATATGTCTGACTTAATGCATCTCCATAATAAGGCGATGCAAACAGTACTACTTTTTTATTCTGCGGAATTTGATATTTTTCAAACAGCTCTTTCTTAGATGTATAGTAACGGCTTAGCGGATACCGCAGAAAATCCATTCCCACATGTCCGGTCAGCTTCACCTTCTCAGGGTCCATATGGGCCGCTTCAAGTAAACGCTTCTGATTCTGTTTTCCCCAGGATACACGCACCACGTCTTTCCCGATTTCCGTATAGTTTTTAAATGCACCTTCTCTGTTTTCATCCTTCGGGTATACAATATTCTCCCACTGCATATCAATAATTTTGTCAAACTTAATGAAGTCTTTTACGTGCCACCGCAACGTCCGGTTACAGTAACAGGACATCATACACAACACCTTTGTGTGGTAGAGGGGCTTTGGGGAAAGCGCGTTTTTTGCGTCGTTTATAAAAATAATCTTTGTTTTATATCCTCTTTTATCTAATTCATATTTTATCAGGCATAAATTTTCAAGTTCCCGAACCTTATGCTCATAAATGAAAAGGAAATCAAGTTCTGTCATATTCTTTATTTCTCCATTTTGGGCCTAACCCTCCCGAAATTCCTTTGTAATTCTGAAATAAGGCTTCGGTTCCCCTCCAAATTCCCTGAAAGCATGATTGACATTTTTTATTACGCTGCCCTCGAAATCGAATTTAAGTCCTCTCTTATGCGCTTCCATAATAGAATAATCAATCAATAAATTATTTCCCTGAAACTGTTTTAAATCCGGATTCGTTCCATTTAAAAGATAATAGACCGACATCTTATCCCATACCAGCATGGCCACGCTATGAGTATTCCCCTCACCATCTCTGGCGCATAACAGCTTACCCGAATCTCTTTCCATACAGGCGTTATATATCTTTTTAAAGTACTCGAAAGAATATGGTATTTCTATTCCCTGTCTTTCAAAACTCATTTTATTTATACTGTAAAACTCTTCTATATCCGTTTCTTCTTCTATGTGCAGATATTTTTCTGCCTTTCGCAGGACGTTTTTCAATTTAGAGGAGTATTCCTGTCTTACTCTTTCCATGTCTGAAGTATCTTCAATTACATAAGTATATTTTATAATTTCCTTATACTGTCGCCAGAAAAAGGGGAGATAATTTTTAAAATTATAGTGATACTGCTGCTCATACCTTATCAAGCCAAGACTTTCAATAAAATTACATATCTCATTTACAATTTTTTCTTCATAACTTTGCCTTGAAATAATTCCCTGCCCATCAGGATACTTTATCCAGATACCATTATTTTGGGTTAACATAATACGACCAATATATTTTCCTTCACTATCTTCCTGAAGAAAATACGTAAACGCCGCCTTAATATCCATATTGCTTCCCACAATATATACATCCCAATTGTTTTCACCACATACGGCATCAAGCCACCAGCCCTGAGAAAACAGTGGTATTGTACTTTCTTTTTTACATAACTCCTTATATCTTTCCCTGTTCCTCATATCCTTCACCGCTTTAGCTTACAGTTTACATATATTTCACTTCCGAACTCGGGCATATACTCCGTCAAATAATATAGACCATCTAAAACCGCTTCATTCAAAATACCTTGCTGCATCATATTATACATCTGCTCATGGGAAAAAGGTTTAACAAAAAAAGAACCGCTCTCTAAAATTTCGAATCCACTCTTTTCCATAATCTTTTTCAAGCTCTCACTATCAAAAACATTATTCTGTTGAAACTCTTCATTATTTTGAGATTTTGCATACAAATCAGCTAACATTCCCATTCGCATTCCTAAAAGGCGATGCATTGAATTCGCATTTGGAACAACAATATGGACAATTGTTTGAGGGTTACATAGCTTCGCAATCAATGAAAGAAATACTTCTGGTTCTTCCACTTCATGCAATAAAGATGAACAAATAATCATATCAAACTCCGGTGAAAG
>OFFT01000593.1_pt1 | contig 25619 bp, 21 predicted proteins | sample 1521581 | NCBI WGS metagenome assembly OFFT01 (sample SAMEA3504084, study PRJEB24116) | mouse gut metagenome | biome: mouse gut; feature: mouse-associated habitat; material: faeces | place: Denmark | collected 2011
CTCTTTATCAGCAAACTGCCTGAAAACTGGAAAAATCGTTTCCAAATGCCCAAAGCGGCGTAATTTATGGTAGTATGCCTAATTTTAGTATGCGAAGTATGAGTTATTATCTGTCTCTATACTATCTTCAATATTATAGATATAATGTTTTAAAGTTGTTGACTCGTCTGCATGACCTAACATGTCTTTGACAATGCTCAGATTAACACCATTATGCAGTAAAGTTGACGCATAAGTTTTTCTGATTTTGTGCATTGTCTTTACCGGAATACCTATATACTCACATCCTCTTTTTATCTGTGTATCCACGGCGTCCGGTGTAAGACACCTACCATCCCTAACAAACAGGAAATCCTTATACTGATGACCATATTCCTCGTTAATTGCCTCAATCCTCTTGATAATCCTTTTCGCCTGTTCTGTTAAAGGCAACCACCTATCACCATCTGCTGACTTGGTATAGTCCACAACTTGAAATCCCTTGCTCTTCATATTACTGAGATTACTTGTATCGAATTCCTCTACAAGCTGTCTATGTATGTGAATCCTGTTGTCAACGATATCTGATCTACAGATTGCAAGGATTTCTCCTTTTCTCGTTCCCAATTCAAAATCAAGCATGACCGCCAACGGTGCCGTATTGGATGGATTATTTCTCAATCTTCTCTCCATTTCATCAAGAAGCCTTTCCTTTTCATCAGCCTGAAACACTTCTTTTGCACTTGGCTTTTTACTGCTACTAGCAAACTTTTTCTTATTTACCTTAATGCGGTAAGGATTTTTCTCTATATATTCAGCATCAACTGCATATTCTAATGTCTGCTTTAAGATACCACACATATTATAGAAGGCTTTCTTTTTAAGATTGTGTTTTCCTAATACCGCATTGAAGAAATCATCAACATTAACTTTGGTTAGGTTTTGCACCGATATAGCAATAAATTCTTTCTCTGGCTCATAAAATCTTGTCCAATCTGCCATCATTCTTTTAATCGTACCACTATTAACCTCATTTGCCTTATGTGTCATAAATTCATAAAACATGCTTTCTATAGAATAATCTTTTAATTGCTCTGTTTCTTGTGATTCATTTTGTACAGACAAATAGAAGTCACAGATCACATCTTCTAGGTCTCTTTTCCTTTTTCTCTTGATCTTCTTTCGATTATTCGCTTTACTATCATCTGGCAAATAGCTATACCATACATCCTCTTTATTACTATGCCATATTGAATATTGATGACGTTTTAATATCTCCTCTCTTTTCTTCATCTCAACTTGCTCTTGCACATATGCTAAATCAATCATATCGTTTTCTGCTATATATTTCAACAAATCTTCTATATTATTTCCTTTTATGAAAAATCACACTCCAATTCACATAAAATTTATTCAAAAAGGTACTGCTACAACCACAACAGTACCCTAAAATCATATCAGTCATATCAATATTCAATTTTTTCATTATTTATCATCCAATCAGTATAAGGAATCTGACTCAGTGTAATATCCTGTCAGGTTCACATCGACTTGGTTTACAGTTACATTTTCGTATTATCTTCTTCTACTTGTATTATTTGTATTTTCTATCACACCACAGATATGAAGTTTCTTCAAATTTCCCATAGGCTCCCGTACCCATACTCTTTGCATTTTTCTTAACTCCAAGCCGGGTATACAACATGGAACCGTCCTCTCACTGCCTGTATTGTCCACGACTGCATACCCTTTTGGTGTGATTTCTTTTATGACAGACTCATATGTACGGTCTGCTTTGTAATTCCTAAACTTCCTATTGATCATAATCTGTATCGCTTTTAAAAGTTCATTTCCTAAATCCATGTTATTCTTCCTTCCATATATAAACCACACCCTAAAACTCAGAGTGCGGATAATTTATTATTAAATCAATAATCTCTTAATGGTTCTTGATATGCCCTTAAACTCAAATTGCCTAACTGCTTTTGGATATTCTCTACTCCAGAATCATTCGTGACATTCGGACAATTTATTGTAACATTCTGATTAATTACAGGCTGCACATTCCGATTATTCGTAATGTTATTCACATTATTAGTCACATGCTTTTCAAGTTCCGTCATATCTTTTTCATATCTGGCTCTTGCATTAACAGTAAGAATGTCAAGATTATTGTCAATACTATCTAAGTAAGCATCAATTTTCTGACATAGATCATATGATCTGTCTCCTGGTCGATGCGGTCTCAATCTAGTGCCATCTGCTGCAGTAAACCAGTCTTCATCATCAGCAGTCCCGTTAGCGTGGGCAGTACCATTCACATCAATCTTATTGCTCAGGATCTTCTTTGTCTGTTCTTCATTATAGATAACAGTATCTTTAGGAAGATTCATCATTGTTGGTGTATCTGTAACAATAGTCTTGCCATCCGGCAGTACTGTCATTTCTGTCTGGCCGTATTCAGACACCAGTGCATTCTTTTCAGCTTTAGGAAGCCCGATCGTACCATTTGCAAATGCTTTACCATATTTCGCATTGTAGGTCGCACTCTCGATCTGCATGTTACCGAGCACTGTACCAGACGCAAATGCAGGGATATCACCATTTACTTTTATATTGATGGTAATGGTACATTCAACTTCTTTACCGTCTATTTCATCAAGACCATCTGAAATACTTGCTACCTGTTTTGCCGCATCCTCAATGACATCTCGAAATTCTTCAAACCTTCCGATGATCCCATCACCACCGGATTCACCTAACTCTTCTTCGGTCGTGTCTCCCAGATCAATGATAGAACCGATAAGGTTTCCATCTTCTTCGCCACCGCCAGAACCTTCCCCGCCTTCTGAATCCGCACTGCCAATAGCAGCGGTAACATCATTAACAGCGGTTTCCAGCGCACCAAATTCACCGATGACAGTTCCATCACCTTCTGCATCTGGTTCTCCAATGATTTCACCAGCAGTTTCTCCCATCTGTGTAATTGCATCAGTGAGTGAACCACCACCGCCGCCTTCACCTTCGGAATCTCCGCCGCCTGATTTACCAGAAGAACCGCCTTTGGATCCACCACTGGAGCCGCCTGATCCTTCACCACCGGATGAACTTTCGCTGTCTCCTCCGCCACCACCACCGATAGCAGCAGTAACTTCATCAACAGCTGTCTTAAGATTCGTGAACTGCGCAATGATACCATCCTCTAATGAAATCTCATTTAATGCCTGAATAGCAGATGCAATGCCACCTACAGCACCTTCTTCTGCACCCTCCATACCTGCACCTAATGTAGTTGATACAAGTAAGAGCTGGTTGTATAATAGCTGAAATGCGGTAGTGAGATTATTAACAGAGGTAGCATCTAACGTAGTAACTGTATTGCTGATAGCATCAAGACTTTCTTTTACTTCAAGTATCTTTTCTTTCAGCAGCATATAACATGCCATTTCCGCAGTCGTTGCAACAGCTGTAGTGGCCTGTGCTGCCTGGGTTGCTGTGATCTTTTCATTGATAGCCGTAATCACTTCATCAATCTTTTGTCGTAAAGCATCAAATGCTGCCTGTTCCGCTGTTATAATAGTACTTGTCTCAGAAAGATTGGCATTTAAGTCAGCAACATTGGAAGTCACATTGCTGGTAGTAGTCGCTGTTTCACCAAGAGAACTGTTTACATTCCCTACATTCTGGTTAGAAGTATCCAGCTTACCGTTCATCTCATCCAGCTTACCATTGGAATCTTCCAGCATGGCAGGAGCAGTACCGTTATATCCAGATAATTCCTGTAAGGCCGACAATACTTCATCGTTGCCGGAATTTAACTGCATTACAACATCCATGTATGCATTTTTTAGTTTCTGGAATTCTTCCTCTGAGCCATTTAGAAGGGCTTCTTCATCAATGCCTAACTGTTTAAGTTTCGCTGAGAGTTCAGCTTTTTCTACGATCTCGGTAAGTTCTTCATACTTTGATTTTGACTTTTCAAGACCTTCAATCAGGGATTCATAGTATTTCTCTGTCTGTTCCCTCTGTTTTTGTAGAGCCTCTATCTGTCTGTCAATCGACTCGATCTGAGCGTCGATGGCTTTGATCTGTTCATCATAGAATTTCTCAACTTTTTCGATTTCTTTGTCGTAATATTCATTGATACGTTCTATTTCTTCGTCAAGTAAATCAATCTGCTCATTAATAGCTTCCTTCTTCTCGTTGAGCAGGTCGATCTCTTTTTCGATAAGGTCAATCTGTTTTTGCTTATTGGCAATCTCGATTTCGAGTTTGGCCTGATCGACTTTTTCTTTGGCATCTCTTGCACCTTTAGTATCATTTACATAGTGCATTCCTTTTTCGTACGAATATCAATCTGTTACTTTCACTTATTCCTAAGTTACTGACTATGCATATGCATAGCGGGCAGTCATTTCTGACTACCTCTCACATTTCTTTTTTGTTTTGGGATTATTGTGTGAGTTCGGACTGGATCTTCACCCTCTCTGAATAGAGTAGGGGAGTAACGGAACCTGTTATATTACTATAGCAGGTATTACAGTCTCTACGGATTCTGATTTTAGATAATATGAAAAAAGAGCAGTTGTTCTAACTGCTCATAAAAGATAACTTTTTTTTAATAATTCACTGGCTTACGCCAATCAGCGTTGGGTAAAACCTTAACCCCAACATATCAATTCACTGTCTTTTGACTATTTAACTTTATCATAAATTATCCTCTATGTCAACTGCATTTTCTTTTTCGACACTATTATATGCAATTTGCACTAAATTATCGCATATACGCTTCATTTGTTCATTCGATAATTTTATATCAAAGTATCCTTTTTCTTCATTTCCATACCGTGATAGTCTTTTTTTACTGACAGATTGCAACATAAATGTACATGCATAACATTCTTTACTTTCTGATGGAAAACCCTCAATAATACCTAAATCAACAATCACATTCTTATTTTCCTCAATCCATTTAGGATCATATTCTTTTTTGGAAGTCAGCGGTATGACTAAAGCTGTATATTTTGATTCATATATTACAACGGCAAAATGCAAATCTCTAAATTCACTGCCTATATTTCGCCCAAAATCTATCCAATATACATATTGCCTACTTTTCTTAAACAATTCTTGGTCAATATCTTCTTCAGATTTTTTGCTCTTATATATAGCTATGTTTTTTAAAATAACTTCATTAAACCAGTCAAGCAGATTTGCACAATAATAATTATCAACATCCAATCTTTTCAGTTTTAATATATTCTTATAGATTTTATCTAGTTTGTATTTCAGCTTTTCATCTTTTAGTTCGCGCATATAATATCCCCAATCTTAAATCGAATTGCAAAATATAATATATCATAAGGGATAGTATACTACATTTATTGACATTTTTCTATCAGAACATACATTCATAGTTGAATCTTTATTAAAAGAGATACTATATATATAATCTAAAATCAGTCTTTCCTCGGTCTTACCCGTCCCATCAGGCTTTAACCGATATAGTTACTTTATTTTCATTATATTACTATAATGTAAGGCATCTTATTTTACCAATTTCGTACGCATATTTTGCATTTTTTCTAACTCATATTGAGCCTTCTGCAAGTCGACTTGACGCTGTCTCTCAGCATTGGCATCCTGCATAGCCTTGATTTCATCTTCAATACTCTTGATGACTTTTTCCTTATCTTTGATCTGTTTGTCGATAAGTTTAATCTGCTGTTCAAGCTGTTTCTGCTGTTGCTCAATGACTTCAATTCTGGCATCCCGCTCTTCTTCGAGTGCATCAATGGCTGCTTCTTTAGCATCCTCCAGTGCTTTTTTCTGGGCTTCCAGAGCGGATTTCTGTTCATTCAGCGCATCAATCTGGGCATCAATAGATTCTAATGCAGCTTCTTTCTGGCTTCTGATAGTTGATATCTGGTCATCAATCCTGCCTGTGATACCTGAGATGACGCTGTTGAGATCGTTTAATTCCTCTTTGAGACCGTCTTTATAGGATTTCCCTGCATCTTTCCCTGCAGATTTAGCGGATGATTTACCTTTACTGCCCAGTTTGACAGTGGGCTCGATCTCCATACCCTTCACTTCACCATTGGCAAGTGCTTCAAGCTGTGACTTTATTGCTGTAGCGGTAGCAAGTGCTCCTGCCCGTGCAACAACATTGTTATCATACACGCCACTTTCAAGACTGTTATAAATATTCATTAACTGGATCAGCAACTGAATAGACTGGCTTGTCCTGTCAGTATCACCAGCTAAAGCGATGAGGTTTTCACAATCAGCTGCAGTATCAATCGTAACTGCCTGTTCAGCGATCTTTGCATCATATAGTGCCAGAATCATATTTGCGGTAAGCTCAGAATATGTTCCCTCTTCAATCAGGGCTTCTATTTCATCATAAGTTGCATTCCCCAACTCTAAACTTGACTGTGATAACACTTCTTTCGCTTCATTAAGGGCATGTGCATATGAGATCAATTCCTCATAATTCTCAATACCCATTGACTCTAATTGAGTCTTATAGTATTCCTCATTCTGCTCCGTTAATTGAGCAAGGAAATCACTGCTGTTTACCCATTCTGTAGCAAGAGCATTTGCGGCTTCCTGACATTCTTCATAATAAGAAGCAGTGCTGCCTAAAACTTCCTGAAATCTGTCCCATGATTCTAATCCACGGACTTCAACGTCAAATCCTGATAAGGTATCAGCTTCTACAAAACCATTCTCCTGTTTTGTGCCAAGGGCTTCTGCCATGGAAGAAATCTGACTTGACATAGAGGACAACTGACTGGATTCATCTACTAATTTATTGATCTTTAATACAGCTTCATCTGCAGAGATATCAAGGTTTTTGAAATAATCACCAACAGTAGAGTCGGCTTCTTCGAATGTTTCCTTTGTGAGTCGGCCTTTCTCTGCAAGTCCTAAGAGGGTATTGCCCAGTTCGCGTACTTTGTCATTTTCTGAGGTGAATGAGTCTGACCAAGCGTCCTCGAATGTTTTGATTTCTGTTTCATTTAAGTCTACGATATCCCCCTTCGTCTCTGCTATCTTCTGCTGTAATTCTTCAAAACCAATAACATTATCCGGATCAAATGAAAGCGCGATACGCTTATCATCATCTGAAAGAGAAGCTAAATCATCACGGGAAATTCCTCTGAATTTTTCTTCTAACAGGTCATTTGTATTATCATATCTACCACCCATTTTCTGGATATTTGTCACAATACCTAGAGAATCCTGATACATCTGGTTCCAATACTCAACCATAGATTCAGCTTTTTCCAGATCACTACCCGTTAGAAGTCCACTGTCAACAGCTTCCTTTGCTGTCTGATAATTTTTCAGATATTCACCCATGTTAACTGTCAACTGGTCTTCTATTGCTTGTTGCTTTTCTAAGAGATTATTTCTTTTTTTCGTCAGTTCGGCTATTCTTCCTTCAGTCACGAATCTGTTATGACCAATCAGATCTTCACTATTAAGTTTTTCCTGCAAAGAAGCTAACTCAGCATCAATATCATTCAATGATGATCTGTATGTGTCAAATCCTCTGGAAAGGTTAGCAAAATTCTCTTTATTATTATGGTCATATTCTGCCTGTTGCTTTGTAACAAGGCTGTCTCCATCAAAATAATCTGAAAACTTTGTACCAATCTGATTCTGGTACAACCGCTTTTGTTCAATCTCCAAAATCTTTTCTTGTAATGCTAATTCTCTTTCAAGCTGTGAAATTTTCTGCTTATCAAAATCGGACTTATATTCAAGGCTGTTTAATTCTTCAAGCTGTGTTTTCAAATCTGAAATTTTGGAATTAGTAGCATCCACTTTTTCTTTGGATTCCACGACTGTTTCATTGAATTTATCAAATGCATTGGCAATTCCTGTTATGACTGCCTGCACTGCAATACTGCCAAGGAAAGTCAGGGCTGTATTTAACAGGATTGTTTTCAGACGCAAATCTTCGGTGGCCTGACCTGTTTGCTGAAGATATTGCTTATATCCATTTAATGAAGCTGGGGCATCTTTAGAACAGGTGGAAAGATATTCTTTCAAGGATGCACTGTTTTTAACACATGTATTATCAAACACCTCTAAATCAGCTTTTCCATTTTTTAATTCTTTGTTCCAACGCTTTATTGCTATACCTGCTTCATCATAGTGTTTCTTCAAATTCTTGAGATTCTTAATCGCTGAGAAATCTATACCAAAAATATTTCCTTCGACATCAATCTTCTTGGTTTCTTTATCCCATATTTTAGTAAGACCATAATCCTTGTTCATCCCTACCATGGAACTATTAACTGCGGTCAAGATAGTTGGAATTACACCAAATTTTTCGATTAATCTTTCTATTCCTTGGATCATCTTATCCCCGAAAGTAAGTCCATTCAGTACAGTATTCTTGCTTATAATGGAATTAACTAGCGAATCCCATGAATTTTGAATCTGGTTGATTTTTCCGCTCCAGTTATTAGCAGATTTCATGGCTTCTTCCATCGCTGAACCGGCACCCTCTGAATAGTCTACAAGCATCTTATCAAAAAGTTCCATGTTCTGAAGAAGGGCAGCTAATTTCGATGCCTGATGCTTGCCGCCTATATTAGTCAGGATTTCAGCCCGCAGAGCATCGTCTTCATCTAACTGGTTAAATGTTTTCGCTAAATCTCTCAATATAGAAATCGGGTCACGTAACTTCTCAGTACCATTGACGAATTCAGTCATGGAAGCATTTGCCGCATCTAATGTATCTGTTATCTTGGAAGATGTAACATTCTGCAAATTAATAAGGATTGCTTTTATTCCATTCCCAACTTCACTACCGCCAAGTTTTGTAACAGCTTCCATTGTACCAATCATTGCTGATAAATCTTCTACCGATACACGATAACTTGACGCAACTGTTCCTGCTTTACTCATGGCAGTAGCCATATCGGACAATGCCACACTATTACGGTTCGTTATGCTGTTCTGACCATCAAGCACAGTATTTATTTTCTCTGCCTCACCATTAAGTTTATATGCCGCATTAGTAGCAAGAATATAATTATTTGCCAAATCAGCACTCATATCACCTGCCGCCTGTGCAAGCAAAGACTGTTCAGCCATGGCAGTTCCTTTTTCACCATAGAAACCGGAACGTGACATTTCCTGAATGCCTGTCAGATAATCACTTGCTGTCTTTCCATATTTACTGGCTGAATTAAAAGATATATTGCCTAATCTCTCCAATTCTTGTGCGGTCAAATTAGAAGTTTTACTAATTTCTGTAAGAATATCGTCAATATCTTTTAATGTTCCTAATGATTTCGTAAAGCTATTAACCGCTAATGAAGTAACGCTGAATAAACTGCCTAATTTGGTGATATGACCAAACATATCTTTGATACGGTCAGTAGTACTTTTTGTTGCAAATCCGGTAGCATTCACCTCACTACGGTAGAGTTGAAATGCATCTGTTGCATCTCTTAAAGATTTTTTATCCGTAATCGCACCAATTAAATCTCTGACTTTATTTGCCTCACCCATAAGTACACTGCTTTCCGTTATTTTTGTGTACTTATTTAAGTATGTAGTCAAATCATTATCTAACTTATTTTTCTTAGACTCAATATTCACTCCTACTGAAATAGGATATTTCTCTACATATGATTTTGTATCAGAAATTACTTTCTGTATTTTCAGCTTTGATTTATTTGTATTAATGTTAAGAGCATCAATATCTTTAAAGGATACGTTGTTTAGTGCCTTATCAAGTTCACTCTTTAAGTTTTTGCTGTCAATCTGGGCTTTTAGTTTTATTGTTGATAGCTGATTGGAAAGTGTTTTGATATAAGCATTTAGCTCTTTCTTACTACTGCCCTGTGCTAATGTTGCCGTAAGCCGTAACATATTGATTGTCTTCTCAAGCTGCTTGATATCAGCATTTACCTGTTTTTGTGATTTATTTTGCTCAATACAACTCACTAAATCTAATAAAAAGTTTTCGTCCAAATTTGAAAATCTCCTTTTCGTTTTTACATAATAAAAGAGAGACTACTTTTAAAATAATCTCTCCTACAAATCAATACTCAATATTTAGTTTTTCATATTATCAAAATCTCTTCTGGCATCTTACACATACACGGTCAATCCGATTTGTTGCAAATCCTGTCAGAAGGCTAAATTTCCTAGGCACCATTTGAATCTGTGTACTTTTACAGCGTGGACATTGGACTATATCGGGCGAATTATCATTTACAAGTGGGCTGCTAGGTAGGACTTCTTTTAACTGTCTTTCTGCATCTTTCATATCTGTGGCTTCAAATGTGTATAATGGTTCTTCATCATCATACAGTGTGGTTGTCAATGTTGCGCTTCCACCATCATAGTAATACCACTTAGTCTTTTCCTTTACAAGTGGGCTGTTAGGTAAGACTTCTTTTAACTGCCTCTTTGCGTCTTCTACATCTACTGCATCAAAGGTATATAGTGGAGTAAAATCATCATATAGCATGTCATCTAACCCTCCTCCACCTTCTTTATAATAATACCACTTAGATGTTACTTTTTTAGGTTTGTCGAAATTATCATGATCTCCAAGCAGTGATCCACCGCATACCAAACATGTATTTTCACTATTTCTTTGTTTCAATATATCTTCATTTAATGTTGACTTACAATGCGGACATAAAATCACTCTACCCATAACGAAATCCTCATAAATTTCTTACCTTTTCTATAGTTATTTTACCACACCATCAGTCTTATCACAAGCAGAATTCGAACAAACATTCTCATTTCCTTGTTCCATTCTTTCATATAGTTTGTTGTCTATCACTGGCAGCATATCATACAGCCGATTCATTCCATTATAAATATCTAACTCTCTATGCAAAGTTTCAGAAAAGTTATTTTTCAACTGTTCTCTCTGTTCTTCACTGGAAACATTGATGAAATCTAAGATAGTACTGATTTTCATATTTTCCAAAATATTTTTAGCTTCATTTTCTGGTAACTTACTCATAGCCACCAGAAGATCTTCATGTGTGTAAAATTTTTTCTCTGTAATCGTTGTTATCGTTTTCACTTCCTCCGTATTTCTTTATTCTCTATTCAGTTTTTCATTATTCAGTTGTCTTTTTAAAATTTCAATTTGATTTTTGCAGTTTAGAATATCATGCTGCTTTGAATGATATTAGATTATAATTTGAATTTCTAATATGTGTGTGATTGGTTGACGGTTACTATTTTTTCACTACTAATACGATTAATGAGTATCCAGATAATCATTAAGAGCCTGCAAGGATGAATCCCATAATTCACGCTTGCCTGTCTTGAAATTACTGAGAATCTGCTTTGGTACTCCAATTTGCTTAGCAATATACTGTTGCTGTCCTTCCTGCATTTTTCTAATCAATTTCTGACGTACTTCGTCTTGTGTAAGCATTTCATTTCTCCTTCTTTAATTATAATTTACTGTTAATATATGAACTTTAATTCATAAAACAAAAATATACTTCACTACATCCTTTATTTTCATACATAACCGCATGATGTCTGCTAATCACCATGCGGCTTGTATCTCTGATAAAGTGTGGAGCCCTTACCAGATCCCATATACATTGTGGAGATGTATATAGGGTTTTGCATCTGTTATTGTTTTGTGTCCAGATTGTGGAGTTTCTGGACGAGTGCCGGTATGAGTTTTGAGGCTCATACTGGCTGAAAAACTGAATTTTTGGAGATAGTAGAGCGTATGGAAGAATCTATGTCAACTACAACATGTGCAGTTATGAGCGTAGCATTGGCAGCTTTCTATGATCTGGATTTTCCACAATACCAGATACCGCCAATGCCTGATATTACGATATTTATATTTGGGGAAGAGAAAATTATATACACTACACGGCATACGGTCTTTTCATGTATATATACTTCTCCTTCCCCTTATAGGGAATTTCAAAACGCCGTATTTATGGGCTTTCTAAGCATTTTGTGCAAGAGTTTCACCCTGATTTTGACCATTTTTTATAAAACAATTCATGAATTCATCTTTATGTAATTTAAAAAGAAAATTCAGAATCGTTGCACGTACATCTGAATTGTTATCATCTGTCGCATAGATCACAAGCTGCATAATAGTTTCTTGATCCAGTTCTTTACTGACTTTCGCAAGAAACTGTGTCACATTACGGTTTTTTAAAGAGAAAAAAGTTTCTTTCCTCATTTCTGCTTCGTGCTTTTCAAGCCACTTATCAGATTTATTATAGACTCTTACCTCTTCCACAAATTTATCCTTTTTATATCTATTGCCTTTCGCGATAACACTATGATTCCAGAAATTACGCAATGGCAGATGTGATTCACGATCCGCATACTTAATGACTTTCTTTTCGATTATCTCTGCCATAATATCCATTGGGCAATTCATGGACACAACTTCCTTACCCTCAAAATCTTTATTATTTCTGCTCTTCTTATTACTTGCAAAAAATTGAGGGATTTCATTTCGTTTCATACATGGAAGGTTTCTTATACGGCTAATTTCCTTTACCACATCTATATCAAAGCATTTCTTCGCAAGATCAATGCTGATCTGCCCTATTACAGATAAAATAATAAAGCAGTCTTCTAACTCTTTACTCTCCATACCTCCGTCATAATAATAGCTTAATGCAAGCTGCGCGGTATCCGTAGAAGTTCCTATTGATTCCTGTGCATCAGCAATCTGGTTATCCATTTCTGCATAATCCTCTAATGTAAAATGATAATTATTTGCACCATTTTCATCTACATCATTTATTATTGTAGAATACTCTGTATATGCCTTTCTTGCAAGGTCAGCTAAATCTTTCTGGTTAGTAACATATACAAAATCACTATCACAGTCATGTCCTGAAAGTCTAGCTTGTGTATCTGTTTTTATCGCATTAAATACAATCACATTCTGTCCAATATTCGGAAAATATTTTACCAGCTTATCCGGATATACATTATAAAGATGGATGATATTGTTTGGCGAATTATGTGGACTTCTAAAGGCTGCAAGGCTCTCTCCATTATTAAATCTTGGCGTATAACACTGAACCCCATCCTGCATTAATTCAAAGCATCCTTCCTCCAACGGCTCTTCACCAACTGCCTTCATTAATAATGCAATCGGATTATCCATGATCGTTAAATTATCTGCGATTTGTGGCAATCTTCCCTCTTTACAATCTTTGACGAACTCACTAATATCTCTGCTCTTATTTTTACGGAAAAATTCTGTTTTTAGAAAATCCTGATTCCACTTTACCAATTCTATTAACAATTCATTGATATTAAAATCATTCTTTTTCTTATCCAAATACTTTAAATACGCCGTATCACTGGTTTTTAATCCATTGCAGAGATTTACTCCGCATTCTGTAATATGTCCCAATATTTCCCTGTCTGTTGTTGGGATTGAATTATCCATCTGATACGCCATCAACTGTAAGTCACCCCACTTACTTGGATGAGCAGTCTTGACAATAGAAAAATAATCATCAAACCTTTTCATATAGTTGTAATAATACCTGTATGCTTTCTTCTTTGTTCCTCCCATCATATCTTCAAATTTATTAATCCACTTAAGCGATTTGTCTGTAATAATAACTTTTATATCTTTCATCTTTAAGTTTCTGCCAAACATATCACTTTGGACAACATATGTATCATAATCTAAACTATGTTTCTCACAATAATCTTTAAAAAATTCTTGTATATTGCCACGGAACAAACAGCTTTTAAAGAAATGAGAACGGCAATATATAAATCCATCTTTATTCTTTGGAAATATAGATTCATCAATCAAGCCCATTCCATCCCACAATATATTTTTAATCTTTGCATCCGTAACTCTGTTTACTGTACACTCCTTTTTTATATATTCTACCTGCTTATATTCTCCTGGATATTTGCCATTAATGCGAAAGCCTTTATCCTTTAAAGCATCTTTTGTCTTTTCCGTAATCAATGTTAAATTCTGCTTTCCTGCTTTATCTTCGTCAAGTGTAAATCCCTTCTTATTAATGATATTTTCTAACCTTGGAGAATCAAAGTCAACCACAAATTCATCCTTAGTATATATTTTATCCCCCACCCTCACAACCACCGCATTTATCCCATCAGAAAAGACTTCTTCGTCTTTTACAACAAGAATATTTTCTAATGGAATCTGAATATATCCCTTTGCTGTTGCAGTAGTTAAAGTCTGATATGCTGATAATTCTACCAGCTTGAAGACCTTCTCTGGATCATTCTTAGACTGCTTGTCCATTAGGTCATATAAGCCCATTGTAAGGAAATTGATAGCCTTATGGTGTAAACTGTCTCGTATAAATACACATTCACCCTGTTTTGCTTTGCCAGTTGAACGCATAAGCATTTTAAAGTGAACAGGTATTCTTTCAACAATCTCACCTTTTCTATTCTTCTTTTCAAAAGTATAAGTCACGCCATTTTTATAAAACATCTTTCGCAAATCATGTTTAGTTACTTTCTCTTCTGTACTTTCAATCCTATATTCTGCATCATAATTGAATTTGACCACAATAAAATCTCTGCAAAAATCACCACTATATCTAATGATCTTATTGGACATATATCTTAAAAATAAGCTATCAGTTAAAACAGCTTTTCTTGTTTTGATCTTCTGCAATTCAAACCAACTATTACCGATTTTAAACTCGATTCCTTTGTCAGTGTTTTCAGCAACACCATTTATATAAATATGATTTGCTTCTATAGTATCAATGTAAATCGGCTTTAATTTCTTCATATAATCAATTTTATTACCCAAAACTTACTTCCCTCCACAATTTAAAAATCTATCCACACAATAACAATGCCTACATTTACTATTTCTCCATCCACTCCCACACTTTTCTCAAAAATACATAAAACCTTCAAAAATTCCATAGAAATTTCAAATTTTCCGCAAAAATCAGAAATAATCCAAAAAATCCGTAACAAAAATAAAACCTAAAGCAATCCCCATTCAGGGACTGCCGTAAATCTACATACTTTATCAATTAATTCTTTCATCGAATCTGTTAGATTACCCAACTCTTGAAAGACCAGTTTCATTGGGAAAATTATTTAATCTGTAGAACCTATCATTCATTGCCATATTATGTTTTCCATCTTAATTTCACATACTTTTTAAAAATATTTGTTGCATAATTTATATATATTGCATACAATATTAGGTTAAGTATTTTTGATTATAGTATTTCTATAATTAGGAAACATATATTGAAATACTATTATACATTTGACTATTTAGAGGCACTTAAATGATAAACCCTATATCACATGAAGCCACAAAAATCAACAGTAAAACCATTGTTATTTTTTACAAATTTTGGTTGTTGTATTTGTAATAATTGACGAATTCTGTATAATGCTATTGAAATCTATTTTCATTTGTGTTATGTTTCTTTTAACAATAATCATCCTTAATGATTGATAAATATATCAATCTAAAAAATTAAGAAAGGATGATTATTATGTTAACACTTATTTCTTTTTTTGTTTTTGTATTATTAGTTATATTATTAATACTTCTGTTTTGTAATAATAAGAAAAAGCAAAATAGAAATAGTATTACTAATAATCAAAAAGTTCATTTTAAATTTAGTATATCAGAAAATTTGTACACTGAATTTGATTATGAAACCAATAATGATAAACACGATAGTTCAAATACCTGAGCATTCTGTTTGGGTATTTTTATTATACAATAAAAGTCCTAATTTATATTGGTGTTAGTCAGAAAATAGGGTGATAAGTTCTATAAGTCCTTTTTAACGGACAAGTAGAATGCTATCATAGGGGCATCCAAAACAAGGAGATGATCTTTTATGGCAGCAGAAACCCGAATAAAACTGGCAAACATCATAACAAGACTTTCGGAAGAAGCAGTTGATTCCTTATATGAAACGGCCTGCAAAATGTTCGAAAACCATCCGGATGATGAAAGACCATGTTGTCCATTCTGTGGTGGAAAAGCAATCGTACGCAATGGCCATAAGTGCGGTAAACAGGAATACCTCTGTAAAGACTGCAGGAAAACTTTTGTCTCCACAACAAATACCCTGATGGCCAATTCCCATCAGCCACGTGAGATTTGGGAAGCGGTTATAGATGACACCCTTTCCGGGGATGCCATCAACTTTACCATGAAAAGGCTTGGACTGACCCATGACCTTGTATTCCGCATGCGGCATAAATTCCTGATCGCCCTTGCTGCCCTGCTGGAAGAACAGTGTCCCTGCCTGCAGGATGTTTCTGAGGTGGATGAGACCTATGTCCTGGAATCCTATAAGGGGAAGGAACTTCCCGAGTCAGTCTGCCGTAAACCCCGCAAACATGGTGCAAAAGCAGAAAAAAGAGGGATCTCTAACGAATATATCTGCATTTGTACCGGCGTACAGCGGAAAGGCGGAGCAATAGCGGGAACAGTAAACCGTGCCAAGCCAACTTCGCAGGAACTGCAGGAAGTCTTCAGCGGCCAGATTTATGAAGATACGCTTGTCCTGTGTGACGGGCTGAAAAGCTATAAAGCTCTGGAGGTAACAACGGGCTGTATTGTAAAAGATGTTACAAAAGAAACAGGGAGTGGCTTTTATAACCTTAATACAGTAAACTCGTTCCATTCATTTATAAAAAGGCAGTATGAGTTTTACCGCGGGGTTGCCACAAAATACTTGAACAGGTACAATGCACTGTTCAGCGCTGCATATAAATGCACAGAAGCAGGGCTCCGGCAGCTTATGTCCTCGCTCTTAACCGTGAGCGGAACCAGACGCAGCCCTTCCTGCCGGGATATAAAGACAGCAGGATTACTGTTAATTTAGTCAGAAATCATTTATCACCCTATTTTCTGACTAACACCTTTATATTATAAACCACAAATTTCAGTGCCTTTGCCCTCCCACACTCAAAGGCACTATTTTTATCAAATTAATCACTACTCCCTCACGCCATTACACAACCTGATCCTAAATTCCCCAAACTCTTTAATCGGAAATACTTCATTCTCCGGAACATCTGCAATAGACAAATCCGTTTCACTTGCTTCTATGATCAGGTTGTGAAAATCAATATTCGTGACTTTATAGATTTTTGTATCTGTCACTAATAAGTATTTTATTTTTGTATCGTTAATTGTTTGCCTCCTCCTTCAAACCACTTGGTTTAAACCAACCGACCCTAAATCCCCCACTGTTCTTTCAACTTATTTAAGAGCTGCATCGGCTCATTATCTTTTATAACATCAGGATAGAATTTCATAGCTAATACCTTATAAAATTTCTTTAAATATTCTTTTTCATTATCAGTGTAGTTACCGCTCAAACCAATCGAGTAACTACTACTTGAATACTGCTTATAAAAATCATCCCATTGCTTTTGCCGTTCCTCACGACTCCTACGTTCATACTCTCGCTTTTCTTCATCTGTTTTTTTCTTCTCATCCCTAATCTTTGGAAGTTCCTCATATAAATCTTGATTCATAACCTTCAAATGAATATCATAAATCTGTTCAAATATATCTTCTCCATAAAGTTCATCAAATACCACTTTCTTAGATTCATATTTTCGTATCATATTCAAATGTTTATTATGTACTTTATACTCCTTTGAGCCATGCCATTTATCGCATTCCTCTCGCTCAATTATACTTACTTTTTTATCAATCACGTCACAAACAGTATTTATCTGATCTTGTGTCCTATTAGGAAAAATCTCTTCTAATTTAGCGTAGAACCAATCATCAGGATAAACATAATGGTCTATGAAATCAAACCAGTGAAATGTTCCCATTACCACCTGTTTTTGTTTCACTCGCCCATTTTGGCGAAACGATTCTTTGACAGTAATCTTGTAAGAATAATTCTCACGTTCAAATTTTTCTTCCGAATATTCCCATCCATAACGTGTTGTAGTACCTAAATCAGTTTGAGTAGTAACTACATCTTTTGGATATCCATATACCTTTGACTTTCCAAAAATCTTCTGCACCGATACATACATTACTAATCCTTTCTGTGTAGTTACTTCCGTTAAGCAGATGGTAACTACAGTCCATGTTTATTTTTCTCCTTCTTCATCCAAAAAATTATCAAAGTGAGCAATCGTCAGATTGCGAACAATGGCATGAGCTGCGTTTTTTGCAGCGATTGCCAAACTGTCAGTAGACTAAACTGATCTCCCATAAAAAATATTTCCTCTCATTTATTAGCAATCTCTTTCATTCTTTCTATAAATTCTTCTCTATCAGCAATTAGAAACTCATTAGCATCTTTATATTTCCCATATAAATCACTAATCACGATATACTTCTGAGCTAGTTCTTTCTCCGCATGTTCTTCAATGAATTTGCCTGTTGCACGTTTGCCAGCTTTATCATTATCTAAAGCCAAGACAAGTATTTTATTACTTGGTTTCTCTTTTAGTTGCTCTACCAGTTTAGATATCTCATTCACACCACCAAGTCCAATAGCACTTAAACCTATTTCTTCAAGAGACATTGCATCAATCTGACCTTCACAGATAAACACATAATCTATGCTGCCAAACAGCAATGCATCTGTACTGGAATCATAAAGAGCATCAATTTTAAAAATCTCACTCCCAAACTTGCAATATTTGTTATCACTGTTCCACAAAATTCTGTGCACATATCCTTTACAGCCTGGATTATAGGGAATAGTTACAAGGTTCTTTTTTGGATCATACCCCAAATTAAATCTATCAATGATTTCTCTGCTTAAACCACGATTACTGAAATAATCAGTTTGTGCCACATTGCTATGGCATTTATGTAGATACTCTGTATAATCTACTGGTATAGTGAATTTAGGAATATATTCTTCTCTGCTTTTCTTGGGCTTGTTTCCGTCTAAATAAGGACGCATGATCTTCAATGTACGATTGTAATGTTTCTTCCAGTCAGAAGGTAATTTCTCCATATGTGCTACCAGATCAAATATATCTCCATGCTCAGAACATGCGAAACAGTTATATCTTGTACCGTCTACATGAAATGCTGCCGTATAATTCTTTTTGTCTCCTGAGTTGCAAAAAGGACAAACATAATATCCTTCTCCTCTGCTTTCAATCTTGCCTTGTTCTTCCAGTAGATCCAGAAAATCAGGCAATAACTGTTTTAGCTCTTCTTTATGTTCAAATCCCATTTGTTCACGATCTCCTTCTGCATTAGTGTATAGCCTACGGCGTTGCCTAACGGTATGTTCGCTATCGCTCACATACCTTGCCATGAAATAAAAAAATGATATATTGTTTTGAAATGTTTTAATCGAGAAAATTTCACTTGATAATCAACGAAATTATTAATAATCCAGACAAATCAGCTTCAAATCCAGCGAACATCATTATAAACACATACACATTTTTTTATTTCAAGGCAGACAACGGCGTAAGCCGTTGGATGGCAACGCCGTAGGCCATGTAATCAGCTTATTTACTTACTTTTTCAAACTGTTACCCCATTCCTATTAAATATATTATTATATAGAGATGGGGTATCATTTCAAAAGTTTTTCGAGTTGTTACCCCATTTCTTATAAAAGATATCATTATATAGAAATGGGGTATCATTTTGAAATCAACCCGTTTCTGGAAGTTTAATATATTGTCCTGTAAATTGAATGTTTCTTGCTTGACAATAAGATATTACTTCCGATTTATTCAATACCTTATTACTAAAATTACCACTACTTTTTATTCCCAAATACTCTCTTGCCATTATTTTTGAAATCCTATGCTTTTCATCTACAAATTCAGCATGAAGACCATTTTGTACTTCTGCAAGAAAATCTATAAACTTGCTTGCATAACTGCTTTGTTTCAGCGTTTCTACATAATCATCCTGCTTGCTTTTTTCCACAATAAACATATCATTATCAAAGTCTATAGTTTCAACAGTACAATTTTTCATTTGCGACTTGATCAATTCTATAATATTTTCATTATTGATAAAAATAAGCACTTCTGTATCATATCTCATATTTCGATTTACCCTTTTTATTGCTTGATATATTTCAGAAGCAATCCAACGTACACGTATTTTTTCCAACCTTTCATCTGTAAAACTGTAAATCTTTCTAATAGTTCTTCCATTACATTTGCATGTCAACGGAAAATCTTTCTCTATAGTATCCTTTGCATAATGAAGGTATTTTAGTATGTAATCCACATCATTCAAATTATGCGTCTGAATAATTGCAACATTTTTCTTATCATACCACTGGTTGCTTCCCGTAATATTCCCAAAATACCCTTTATTCTCCTCTGGAACATCTATCAAGCCCATTTCCCCTTTTTTCCCTACTACTAAAATATCATCTCCGTATCTTTTTAACTGATTATTGATCACATCATAAAAATTTAATATCTTATCCTTAACGGCGGTCGTTGTTGTAATTGGAATATTTATAATTTTCCAACGGCTATGATCTAAAACCTTTTCACAGTGTTGCAATGTAAATTCATCTTGGTTTAAGGAATATGCAATCTGTAATTCCCCTGAAGCATCTAACATTATGTTATTATCCAAGAACCAATAATTATATCGCTTATCAGTAGTATGTAATTTTTTATCACTATATAAGCACATGCCAGTAAATAGCTGTTTATATTCTGAAATACGTTCACACAATACTTTAACTGTACTTAATTCATTTAATAACGCATAATTAACTTCTATCTCTGTATCCGCGTTACTGTTAATTATTTCTCTCCAGATTTTCAATAACTGATCCGAAACATTGGCTCGAATTAATTTAATCAATCTGTCAAAATCTTTAGAAGGGGATTTATCTGACAATGCAGTAAATCTTCTGGTACTATCTTTTTTATTCCATGTACTCAAGTAATCTATTGGCTGATGCATCGCCTTTTCAAAAGCCTGTGACAAAACCTTATCATTCTCAAATAACGCTATATACGTTTCAAGATCACTAGCACCAAGTGTAATAATGTTAATTGTAGAAAGAAACTCATCAATTATTAATGTATTTCTGTTCCTTGCAAATATTTTTCTTTTACTGGAATCTTTCATCAATACCGTATATTTTTGATGGGTAATAATCACAATCGGAATGTTAGGCAACCGCAAATTAATTTTTGCAGCATTGCTCACAGATACATCTTCATTATTATAAGCAAACGCAATCTCTGTTCCTGCCATTGTATTAATATTTTGCATGGATTCTCTGCAATCATTATCAGTCCTTCTTACTAAAATCGCTTTTTTACCCATTTTATATAAATCAACTAATGCTTTTTCAGCCGTCCTGGTTTTCCTGCATCCTGCTTCTATATCAAACACTGCAAAATGACCTGCATTTTCACCATATACAATTTCATAACTTAATTGCTTTTTCTGTTTTTCAAGTAACTCTGTATTACAATTTTCAATATTAGTATTCATCGTTAGTGCCTCCCAATCTATCTTCTATTACCGAAATAGATTTGAATGCTCTCACGAATTTTTTGTGACTCCATAAAATAGAAAACATTCTTGCCTTTATACTTTTTATTTTCCTCTATGCCCATCAATCTATAACCAGACATCATTAAAAATCCTGCTAACTTTTGATTGTATACTGGAAATGCTTTCTTTTATATCTCTTTCATAGTGCCATCCAATAGCATCCGCAAATACATCAGATTCACAGAGAACGCTGAAATCCTCTGTAAATTTGTTTGTATCTATAATTTCCGTTTTGCCAGAAGTCTTATAATAAACTTCTATTTTTTCTGCTTTCACCAGATTGTTGGTGATTGCTTTATTGATTTTCTTTGTTGTAGTTACTTTTCTCATGGTTTTATATTCTCCTTTTCATTTTTATGTATGAGCAGCACCCATGACACGATACTGCCCTATGATTGTTACTTCTACATTGCCTATCTTATTCATTCTCTTTTTCAGTTTTACTCCTAATTACGTTGATCTTTATATCACCACGAATGGCGCAAACAATCACAAATACTGTACACGCTACCATAAAAGTAATCCCGATTATCGTACTTAAAATCAATAAATTCCTAACTATGAATTGTAATGCTGCTAACATATAAATCCTCTCTTCTGTTTTTTGTTGGGTGAGACGGAATATCCCACCCGTTGTTTACTTCTACTTTTTAATAGTGATACAACCAAATTCATCAATAACCATCTTCTCCATTACATCACTGATACTTTTGAACTTCTCCAAGCAGTTCTGTAATTCTGAATGCGTCTTACCAGAAATCTCTTCATCATCACGATAAAAGTCTTTGTCTGACAACCATTCAATATCCTGTTGGAAAGTTAAAAGATAGTCATGATATCTCTTTTGGATCTGATTAAGCATTGATTCAATCTCACTTGTTTGAGTATCATGTACAGCATTTTCAATTTCATTGATCCGTACTTCTACATTTAATTGTTCTGCCTTTGCTTCTTCATATTCAGGACTTTCAATCCCATATTCTTCTCTGACTGTTTTTATCTTTTGTGCTGCTTCTTTTCTCTGTACTTCTTTTAAGTCTTTCAGTTCTTTATCTGGATCAGAAATATTCCCAGATTTATCAATATCAGCATTTTTCTTCAATTCATTAAATGCCTTATTAATACTTTTCTGTCCGTTAATTGTTTCGTTTATCAGTTCCTCATTACCCGATTCCAGAATTTTCATGCCTTTTGAATAGGTATTTGTAGAAACATCAGCATCCTTTGCAAGTTCTTCTCTTACATCAATCTTCTCTGGAACCTTCGGAGAAGCCTCTAAGCCTTGATTCTTTTCAGGAAAGGTTGTAGAATTCTCCGAACCTTCCTGAATAGCTTTCGTAGAATTCTCCGAAAGCTTTTGACTGCCAACACCATAATTTTTTCCCGCTTTAGATTGATTCTCTTTTGCCTTTTTCTTATAAAAAGGACGGTACTTTTCTACAATTGCAATCCTCTGTAACGGCGTCAGCGATCTCCTTCCAAGCTGTTGCCTTACCATCCAGATTATCGCCTCTTCCTTACACCCAAATTCAATTTCTTTTACTTCATATGGGATATTGTGCTTATTGCAGATCTCATACCTGTTATGACCGTCCACAATGATATCTCCCCATACCATGATCGGCGCACCTTTATAACCTTCTGTCAGTAAACTTTGTTCTAATGCCTTATAATCTGCACCTGATAATTCTGGTAATACTTCGTTTAATTCCGGATCGATCTTATACTCTTTCATTATTTCACCAACTTTCTTATTTCTTTTTCTACAAATTCTAATCGTGCCATCACTTTTACTCTTGACGTTGCACTCTGTCCACAATAGAACGCATACTCACAATCTGGTGTATAGGAGTCCATTAATTCCTGAATCCATTCACCGTATTTTTCAAGCGTTATCCCCAATTCATCTATAGTCTGAACATGATAAGCCAAGATCGGAATGCTTGTCTTTTTCATCAGCTTGTTTGGTTTTTCAGATGCTGCAACAGCCTTATTCAGCTTGCAGAACAGTTCTTCGCAATATTCCAGATCACTATTCTTATGATTAGCACGGAACCATTCCGCAAATTCCATAGTCGCATCATTATTGAAATTCTTAAACGGATAATCCATGACAAGCATCAATGTCTGCAGGATACAGGTCTGGACTTCTCCACGCTTTCTCTGTAATGATGTAAAATATGATTTTTGCGCTTTTTCTGAGAAGAACTCACTTGCCTCTACCCTATCAATAAAGGCTGACAGTTCATCTCCAAGCAACACTCTTGTTTTCTGGTCTTTAGTCAACGCTGTACCATTATTAAGGCGATAAAACTGATCCTCGATTTCTTCATCCGTACAGCTTGCAAGTACGATGACAGAAAGTACCTTATCTTTGAGTTTATCTTGCAACTTACAATCAATCTCTGAAAAAAACTTACCAGCGATCTCATACTCCTCTACTGAAATCTTTTGTTTGCGCTGGCCGTTTTCATCAATAACAGCCACTCTTTTCTGTATATTTACTGTTGGTGTATCTTCTGATAATTTGAATCCATCTTTCATGTATTCGTAGATTGTCGTAAGTCTCTGCTTGCCATCAAGTACAGAAAATGAATCATAATCACCATCAAACATTTGTAACGCATATGTCTGTGGAACTGCAAAATTTGCTAAGATACTATGGATCAAAAGGCTTTGCTGTTCATCATTCCATTGTCCTGGCTTTCTCTGCATTGGGTGATTGAATACGATATTTCCGTTTTCAATCCCCTCGTTGATAGTTTTAATTGTGTACTCTCGCTCAATAGTCTGCATAATCTTCTCTCCTCTTCTTTAATAATTTGCTTTACAAAATAATTCTCCTGACTCGGATATGAAATAAGTTAAAGCTAGACCATCATCTAACCCTCTTTTTACATATCCAAGTTCAGCCATATTTAATAAATGGCGAAATGTAGTACTATATGATTTACGCCGTTTTTCTCCCATAAGTTCTATGATCTGGCTAACACTCAATGCACTCGATGGAGTTTTTGCACTTTTGTCATTTAGCACAGTCAAGATTACTAAACTGAATTTTGTCATTGACATTCACCTTTCCCTTTCTCTTGTCATTTGATGGTAAAAATATCAGGCTTTCCAGCCCTATAATCCCGCAATAAGCATTCCCCCTTCGTATATCTACTACTTTTCCAAATCAACTTTACATTTCTTAAAAACAACAAATAACCTTCTATAAATAAATTTTCCATGCAAAAAAGACGATCCTCATAATCTCTTTACTACATTTAGAAATAATAAAGTCCATCAAAAAATCTCTATGCAATTAAATAATTCTCTAAAAAATATCCAGTTACGAGTATTTGCTAATAGGAAACACAGCGAAACGCTTGAAATAAATTGAAGATAATGTATAATAATTTCAAGCGCATTCTGCGTTTCAAATTCTAGCCTTTATGGCATTGAATTTGTGTGTATGTATAAGAAGGCTTATCTGATTCAGAGGTGTTGCCAGCACCGTTTGTATGGTCAGATAAGTCTTCTTGTGTTTCATAATGATAAGTATAGAACATATGTTCTTGTTTGTCAATACAATTTCCGAACATGTGTTTGTTGCTTTGTCTGGAAGGTTTTTATCTTTTACATTCTACCAGTTATCTTGTCCTATAAATTGTACTCTCTCCAATAAGAAAACCACCAACATGCATCCTTGTGAATTGCATATTAGTGGTGGTTTGGTTCATTGATATGGGATTATAGACTTATGCATTATCCTGAGAAATCATCTTTAATAACTGTTCCGGAAGAATAGCATTGACTTTCGATCTCTCATAATCTTTAATATTTCTTGTTACAATATAATCTATATGATTATGAACTGCACAACAGGAGATCACTGCATCTTCATAGTCGTTCATATCTGATAATAGAGCTTCTTTGCACTCGCTTGATGTAACATCCAAAATGTAGAATAGCTCATACAATTTTGACATAACACTCTTAGCTTGCTCTGTACTATGAAGATACTTTCTCACAAGATAATATACATCTGTTGCGGAACTTGCAGTAATATACATATCTTCTATCCGGTTAGCAGCAAACATGAAGATTTGTTCTGCATCTT
>OFFT01000598.1_pt1 | contig 25287 bp, 23 predicted proteins | sample 1521581 | NCBI WGS metagenome assembly OFFT01 (sample SAMEA3504084, study PRJEB24116) | mouse gut metagenome | biome: mouse gut; feature: mouse-associated habitat; material: faeces | place: Denmark | collected 2011
AGGAGATGATCAGGCTGATCAGGATCAGCACCAAAAATACGGTTCCCATGCCCATGAGAGTGTTAAGGGCCGCCTTTGTCATATAGGACTCCTCGCCTTGGGTCAGCGCCATGTACATATGCGCTACATTGTTGGCCATGACCGGGTCCTCTGAAATCACATATGCAGCAAACTCCCACATGCCCAGTGAGGAGCTCTCTTCCAGACGTTTTATCTGGGTTTCAAGTATCTCCAATGTATGTTGGACACCATAGTTCGTATAGAACTGTGTGATTCCCTCATTACTGCCCAACTGGGCAGTCACAGATGCGGAGCGAGAGAATGAGACCCCAAAATTCACCCCTATATTCGCTCCCATTGTGGTCGTCTCCGACGCTGTATCCTGTATAGGGCTGTAGCAGCCGGCAAGGTTGGCCACCATACCAACCACCTTTTTTCCCACCTTTTTCCCAACCCCATCTTTTTCATCTTCCTTGTACAGTCTCTGCCGGTTCTGGCCTTCTGACATAGCTGCCGAAGCCTGAGCACCAGCGCTGACACCCAAGTTAACGCCCAAATTTGCGGAGGAGCCGACAGAGTCGGACTGGGTAAAGGTATAGTTTGTCTGCCAGGACGCATAGGGAGAAAGGGCGGAATACAACTCAAAAAGCCGGCTTTTATAGGATAGCTGATTTTGAACTGGCTTAGCCAACAATACGATGGTATACTCCTCAGTCTTATCCTGGGGCACCATTCCGTCCAGCAGCTTCTCCATACTCTGGCTGATAAATCCCTCTGACTTCTCAGAGGCCAGGTTGGAAACCACCGCCACAGAACTTACACTGCCTCCATCCTGCACATCAGCTGCCGAGAGAAGGCTGCCTGGTATCCCCCGCCCAAAATGGTCCTTTCTGCCTTGATTCTTCCTGATTTCTACGCCAGGAAAATTCCCTCGGAGGGCGCTTATCAGCCGGTCATGGTAGGCTGTGGCCTTAGCCGGGTCCCCCTGCTCCTCATCGATATTGACCACCCCCAAGGTGACAACACACTTTTCCTTGGTCCTGTTGTATATCAGGGCAATATTGCAGTCCTCCTCATTTAGAACCTGATATACATTCACCAACTTGTCCAGGCTCTTCTCCTCAGTGTCTGTAACCCACTTTGTGATATCAAAATACCTGATACGGTTCAGCACATCAAAGCAGCTGACATCCATATGTACCGGTGTATAAAAGCCTTTCAGTTGCTCCAGGTAGGCCTGATACACCTCAATGCCAACAGCGCCGAGGTTTCTGACGATACAATCCTTGACTTCCTCGCTGCTCATGTCCGGCTTCTGGGCCAAATAAGCCAGCCTTTTTTCCTCCACTGCGGCCAGTTGTTTAGGAGTCAGTGCCGCCGCACTGGTCACCTTTTCAGACGCCATATTGGTCAGCTTCTGTTTGACATTTGCAATGATTCCCATATTCCATCACCTCTGTTCACTTTCTTGCTGTCAGTTTCTCTCCCTCAAAATGCGATTTATGGTACAAATCAAATTGTCAACAACAATCTGCACATCCTTCAACTGTTCCTCTGTAAATTTCTGCCACACTTCTTCTATCGCGTCAATATAAATATATCCATAATATGCGACCATGACCGCGACACGGTCAGACTTTTTAAGGTCATCAATGGCGACCTCAAATCCATCCTGTTTGCTTGCCTTCAGCTTACCCATTACCTTCTTATAGTACTTCTTCGCAAATGGCGTTATCAGGCCGTCAAAGGTGTTTTCCCAATCTATCCGGCACTCCTTTGTAATTCGTTCCAGACCTTCCTTGGAGATTTCCGTGTTATATATCTTTCCAATTTTCTTGAACATATCAAGCACACGGTCATTCGCAGCTATGATATTCGCCACTGGTACTCTATCCCAAAAACCGTTCTTGGCCTTCTTTACACACTCATAGATGACATCTTCACCCTGATTCCGCTTTTGGGTCTTGCTGACACGCTGAGCTGCCGCAAATCCGCTCTTTATAAAGTCTGGCAATTTCAGCATCGTCGCATCTACCAAATCCTCCAAACCAAAGGCAGGCAGTGTGAAAGCACGCATTTTATACTCCATGGCACACACCTGAACGATTTCAATCCCTTTCATCCCCATTTCACCGTTAATTCTTTTTATTATTTCAGCAAAGTCGTCAATTTCTGCTTGTTCTTCTACACACTGCGTAAGAACAATAATAAAGGGGACCCCCAGCGAGTAAAGTTCTCTGATGAACTCCGACTCTGCCGCTTGATACTTATGGGTTGTTGAATTGATACAATACCAAATGGCATGAATCCGGTCAAACATATCCTTTGACATTGTCTTCTCCGAAATCGTGCTTTTTATCGCCAGAATTGATTGTTTCGTTTTTTCCGCGTCCAATTCCAAACCGACTGTATCCCATATATGTACTGGCATCCCCTCCTGCCCATACTCTGCCATATGTGAAGTTACAGCCCTGCCCTTTCCTGTTTCCGCAAGCTCGCTGCCAAAAATTGCGTTCAGTAAGGTGCTCTTACCAGCACCTGTTATACCAGCAACAATGATATTGGCCGTCGGTAGCTCCTCCCGTTCCAAATTTTTGAGCCGCTCAGCCAGTTCCTCTTCATCGAGCTTCATCTTTTCTGCGTTCGTATACTCAGCCATCAAAATTACCTCCTGTTCTCTTTTTTATTTCCTTTTGAAGACGCTGAATCATCAACGCGTTATTCCCCATCTCTGTGGCAGATGAGTCCTGGACAACACGCAGAAGCGCATTTAGATAGTTATTGCCCACAGTTTTTATATACGTCTCCGCCACAGCTACGCTTAATACCGGTACTGCCATCAAGGGGGTTGCAACGACACTTACAATTGTTCGAGTATAAATATCCTCTGCAATTTCTTTTGAGCTCTTTATCCCAGCAATTTTATTTAGCTCACTTATCATCTTAATACACTGCCTATGTACAAAGGGGATGCAGCCTACGGGTATGCGTCCTATCTTTTTTGCTCTCCTTTTATAGGTGTGAATACATATTTCCCCCGACTCTTGCAGATTCTCAATCTTATTTTGGTGCATCTGAATCAATCTATCTAATTTGGCCTCTAGAACGCGGACCTTATTTTTGTCATAGTCAAGAACTGACCTACTTAACAGCTCCTCAACCCCGAATGCAGGCAGCGTTCCTCCTCGGGTCTTATAGGCCTGCGCCAAAATTCTTATTATCGGAAGCTCTGGAACATCTGTCTCTATTTGCTCTTCCAATTCGCCTTTTTCCTCAGACATACACTGCGTTACAACCATGACGAACGGGATTTCATATTCAATAGAGAGCTTTCGAATCAGCTCCACCTCGTAGGGCTCAAATCTGCTGCTCCAATGATTCACACAAAACCAAACCAGTGTTATGTCCCGCTCTTTCTCCTGGTTTTGTGCCTGCTGGATAAGCCCTCTAATATCTTCCAACGTCCTTTCCGTAATCGCCTGGTCAATTTCAAGCCCCACAGTATCATGAAGACATACCGTTCTCGCAACCATGCTAAAGAGACCAGTCTCCATATCCCTCACCATGGGTATCATCATTTCCCTGGAATAGACTTTGCTTTCTCTAGTAGCCACTTTCACAGGGGCAACATTTTCGCCCATAACCGTATTCACCAACGTGCTCTTTCCCGCTCCAGTCTTACCCATCAGTATCAAATTAAGCTTGTCCATCCTTTACAGTCCCTCAAAAATGTACTTTGATACTTTCTCCAAGCCGAAGGCAGATATTACGCCACCCCGCGTCTTTTTGTCTTTGGCTAAAATCGGTATGACTTTGATTCCATCAAACCGCTCAGTCAAAATCCCCGCATATCGCTCTGTTTCTATATCAAAGCCCTGCGTCAGAAGGATAAGCGGCCGCACAGAGCGATAGGTATCCCGCATATGAACAATGACTTTTTCCTCAAGGGGCTCAATTTTAGGTGACGATACACAGTATATAAATACGGAAATGTTCTCTAGTGCCAGCCTATCCAACATCTCCTGGGTCCCGCCTATGTTTTCCTTCCCGATTTCAATGCCCTCCAGGACATACCACTCGATTGCGCCCAATTTATCCTGATAGACTATGTAACCGGGTCGTTCATCCTGATAGAGTTGTATGCCGTTCAGCCGGCTCAGCTCCTCAACGAAAGCCTTCTTTCCAGACCCGCTCTTACCCGCCACTGCAATCTTCAGCTTGCTTTCCCGGCAAACCATATTTTCTTCTGGGAAGTGCTTGTCCAGGATAGAGCAGAGGACCTGGAAATCCTCATTTGACCCCTCGAACAGGACATCGACACCCCTTTCCCCATAATTATACATCTCATTAATTGCTTCGAGAATTGCCTGTCCTTTTTCCGCAATGGCTGCATATCGAAATTCTCTCCTCGACAATAAAGAGGCGCTAGAGACCGGCATCCATTCGCCCTTTTCATTTTGGAAATAGTATGATATAGTGCCAGCCTCCTGATTAGAAATAATTTTAACTCTATTTCGGCCCATACAATTCTCCCCCTATGTCAACTCGGATTTCAACGCCACCGGTAGTGTCAAGCAACAACTCCAAGTACATGTCCTGCCATCTACTCGATTTTACAGTTGTAATTATATCATAACTTAGTGGAAGCATGGGGGCTTTTCTGCTTTTTCTTTCTATTTTGAGGGAAAAGTCGTGCTAAATTCAAAATCACTGCAACACATCCATTTTTGTGATAGATACGTACTGTCTTTTAGGAATTTTTCATACAAAAAACGGCAGTGGTGACACTGCCGTTCAATGCTTTTAAAGGTCATTCTAGTCTTACGACCTATCTATCAGTTCAAGAAGGGTATCCACGGAAACATTCAAAAGCTCTGAGCCGATATCAAGTATGAGCCCTTTCACTTTCTCATCCCTAGAATATGATTTGTAAAATTGCTGGACCACATTTATCACATCTTCTTCGTTGGGGGTTGAATCCTGACCTCCAACTTCAATAAGCTGAATAGCCGATTCATCACAGCCTTCCTGCTCCATCGCCTGCCTAGTGGCATCCAATTCTGTTTCTGCAGTAAGAATACCAATGAAAACTTCGGCATCCTCTAAGTCCTGCCAATACTCGTCGTCCCAAGGCTCGCCCGGAACTGTATCTTGATTGACCTTGCAAATCTGGGCATCACGGACAGCGCAATTATGGTAAATAGCTACATATTTTTTCATGTATGATTCCTTTCGTTTTCCTACCCTATTCGTCTGTCTCTTGGTACAAACTGATGTCAAATTTATCAGTATAGCTTTCGTCCATCTCTTCCGCCCAAATGAGCAGCTGAACATTGTGTTTCACTGGATTGGGTCTAATCAAAACTAAGTCCTGGATGAAAGCGCCATCCTCTTTCCCCACTAGGCTGGCTGTGATATCTGGCAAATTGCAGCCCGAAATATAATCTTCTGTTGTAATTTGAAGGTTTGCAAAACCTACATCCAACTCTGCTAATACTTTCATAATTTTCTCCACATATAATTTACTCTCAATGGACAATAATACACATCGGAATAGAGGCGATAGCTATTTTCTGCTCAGCACCAGTTTCGCTTTTAGCGGACAACCGAGTCGGCATTAGGTAACACATCGACATTGCTTACTCCCCTACTATAAATCATGATAGTCTGACTTCACCAATCGTAGGAAAGCTCCTACCGCTTCTTCAATGGAATCGTAATATTCCTTACTCGTAAAAGGGACCAAGGCTTCTGTGCCGCAATTACACTCAAAGATAAACTTTCCTGCATTTTTCGGAATGCGTTTTGTAATCAACATCTCCCGCTTAAACTCTTTAAGGTACACTATCTGCCCGCTTGGATATTCTGCTATATGTGTCTTTTCAAATACGCCACATACTTCTGCTGGAATTGCCCGAAGTGCAATTCCATATTTGACCATAATTTCCCCCAACTCTGTAACGTCCATTCACAACTTCCCTCCTCCACGTATGCGCCTAAATTATTGTCCTTACTTTTTACCTGCCTACTGTCTCCAGTAAAGTCCTTCTCAGTACTACATCTTGTTTCTGTAGCCTACTCCACTGCAGAAGTATCTCTGTCCAACAATTTTTTCCAAGCACCGCTAACAGTAGTTACAATATCGCAACGCGATTGAACCACAATGTCATCACTATCATATTTCTTACCTAAGCGATAAAAAGCGACATTAGGATTCTCATTTCGGGTTTGCTCATCGAGGAAATTGAGCCAGAGCTCTCCGCCCCCTTTTTTCTCATACTCAATCTTCAGCCGCTGAATTGCACTATTCTGGTAGTTAGCCGCTTCACGGGCTCGATTATGTGCCAGCAAAGCCGACAGCTCTGTCGAAAACAGGCGCTCATACTTATTGGTTACTAGATTCCTAACATAGCCTCCATAAATGGTCACTTTCTTCATTTCAGTCACGTCTTTACGCAAAAAAATAAGAAGTTCTCCGTCCTCTAAGGATATGACTTTTTCTACAGTCACTTGGAGATATTCCGCAACCATTCTGGCCACCACCTCACCCGTTACGTCCAGGGAACAAGTTGAGGAATTAAACTCACTTGCCGTTTTTCCCAAAAATTCGAGCAAAATCGAGGTGTCTCCCTCAGCTAATCCATCAATGCAATAGGGTTTCACCGGATTTTTCTGAAGGTTGTACCGCAGGCTTGCATCTCTGAATCCCAATCCTTTCAGCATGGCCGACTGCTCACTTAAGCTCATACACAATACGCTACGCATTATTTTCCTCCTTAGATTGCATGGGGGGCTCCGTTTCCAGAACGCCCCATATTTTTATAGCTCCTCAAAACAATCACACTTTTCCAGGCCCAGACCGGTCACGTCTTGCCCGTATAACTCGCAGTCTCCACAGCAGCAGTAGTAATGCTTCAGCAGAGGATTTTCCGGGTCAATCAAAATCTTGTCATTGGGAAGCGGAAAGCTGAACTTGTCCCCACAAAATTGGCAGTCACAGCAGATAGGATAGCAGTTGGGGTCTCGGATAATGTTTTCGTCCATAGTTTAGTCCTCCTCAGTCTTTACTGCTTATTGTTTACTATAGGCTCACCGTCTTTGGCAAGCCAACTTTAAGCATCTCATTTGCCTTTCTCAAAGACTCACTCATTTGTATAAGCACGGCCGCACTGTCGGCCTGCTCAGATATCGCATCCGAGTAGGCCCTTACAAACTGGTCGAGTCGCCTAAGCTCTTCACGCGCTACAAGGATAGGCGGGTTATCATATCGCTGCATTTTTTCTTTTGACATAATTCCTCCTTTTTTCGTGTCCAAACGACACTCGGCCAATTTAAAACCACACCATGAAAAATCCGCCTAAAGCTTCAATGCGCTTTGTAATTCTTGTGATGGCTTTCCCACTTTTCGGCAACTGCTCATTCCGATTCCATGCCCGAATCATCGCCTCCAACTTTGGGTCGGCCTTCGGAACACAGAAACTGCAGCTAAAGTTGTATATCCTTTCACCGTCATATTCTTTGTAAACGCTTTCTCTGCCGGCTATTATTTCAAGCCGTTTCTCGCCATTAAATGTGATATCACCCAGACGCATATCCTCGTAGCAAATCTTAAATGCTGCAATTCTCTCCCGATTTAGGTCGTTGTAGACCTCATCCGCCTCTCGCAGCGCATTCCATCCACCGGTGCGCAGAATGTGCTCTCTTTGTCTCTTGCCAATCAATGCCACTTGGATAGCTCCCTTTAAAATTTCACACCACCTGTCGGAGCGAAGGTCTATCTTCCCAACGTTTACAAAATCATAACTGAGCACGCCATCGGCATCGCTATTCTCAAATTGCCAGAAATAGCTTGGCGCAATATCTCTGGGAATAATTTTGTCACATTTCGGAGGTCTAAGTTTTTCAGCCATATCAGCAAAGGATTCTGACTCCTTCTCATTCATCAGAAAGCTGTACGCTGCATCTTCAAGTGTATATACCATGACTGTATTCTTATCGCCCCCTACCCCATGATAATGCGGTCTGTAACAGACAACACCAAGTTCACCGGCGATTTCATCAAGTGCAAGCTGCTGCTGCTCATAAGCCAGACCCTTTGATAGCGGGTATTCCACCTTCTCTTTTATTTTTTCCGGTTCGTTTAGTGGTGTCATAATAGCGACAATTTCCTCAATGGTATTCGGCAGTCTGGCTTGCAGATTATTAAACCCATTTACTGCGCCAATGGTATTGGGCTGATGTCTCTGTTTTTTCTCTCCAGTATCATAGTAGAGTTTCAGCCCATTATCTTCAAAGCAGGGGACTACCGTTAAAGAATAATTGGGGGAACTAATTACAACCTCTGCTCTAAGTCCATATGGCCCGCCTATCTCAAACCCCTCACCCACATAGCTCTCAAGGTCCACCGCAAGCGCTGCAACAGCACTGTCAAGCCAGCTCACCGCTGAACCTTTTGCTCTATGAGCGGCCTTCAGATAGATTTCCTCATATTTGTTCACATCATTTTCCTCCTATGCTAATTTCAGAACTCTTTAACCTCTTTTGCTCTATATTCCTCCCTACCTGATTTTTCATATAGTATGTAAACGCACCTCGGTGATTAGAAAAGCGATAAAAACCGACACAGGTTTGTTACCTGATTCAGATAGTACCAGTACAACCGCAGGTTACACGCAAATTTTCCGTAAGTTAGACACAAGTATAATCATCTCAAAAATATCTAGCCTTTGGAAGCAAGTGGAGCAGATTAACTATTTAATCAATCTTGGGGTTGATTCCAAGTCAATGTCGCATGCCAAACTGCCGAAATGCTGCAATTAATCCACGTAATATTAGCTATTCCAAACTATTTCCAATTATTTTTAAGCTAATCTAAAATAGTTTATAGGCAATGCCAGATAATCCAATGCTGATTGTTTGATGTTTCTAAATACGAACGCACTGCGTTCGCATTCAACCAAAGAGCGCTATTTAAATCCTTCTACTTTTGTCTCAAATGAACGGGCAACACACTGGTTATATGAACGAAGGCACCGCTTACAAGCATTCAAATTTCCCATTAGTGCAGTGGGCATTTACATCTCACGGTGCGGCTCCATGTTTAATATTGGGCTACAATAGACTACTATTTGCTGAGCAACAAGGTGATTACAATTGCAGGTAATAACTCAACAATAGCCTGATAATAACTTCTCAATAACCGATGTAATAACCTGTTTCTTTTTGCTTTTACTGTCGATTATTCGTTATATAAATGCTGTCTCTTAACATTGCATAAAAAGAAGCCGCCCGATTTAGGACGACTTTAGGTTGATATTATCGTTTCTCTTGCCCCAATACTGATTTCAACCAGGGTAATCACGTTTACATCTTTTTCTCGATACCAAATCGCCTTATGAGCTCCTCCCGCAACATCGTCCTGCGTCTTACTGGCATATCATTTTCAATTCCTCGCATAATTGCTCGATGGCTTCCTGTCAAAAAGAATGTGCTTTGGGCCCTCGTATACATCGTATAAAGCAGTTGTCGGTTAAGCATGATATGGTCTCTATCCATAATTGGGCACAAGACTATGGGCCATTGAGAGCCCTGCGCCCGATGAATTGTGATAGCATAGGCATGCATAAGCTCTTTTATTTTATTACCCTCATAAATTAAATATCCACTCTCGTAGCGCACAGCGATTCTCTGGATAACCTTTTGCGCATCCCTTGTACGATATATTTTCACAATCACACCTGTCTCTCCATTTACAATCCCTTGCCGGCCTGTTAACCTGAAGCCTTCCACTGGGTCCTCCCTATACCACTCCATTTTATAATCATTTTTGATATGTATCACTCTATCATTGACCTGAAAATAGAGCCGCTCTGTATGTAATTTTCCCGCAGTATCCTGATATTTAAGTTCATCGGACGCTGGATATCTGTCTTCTCCGTCACTGGCTTCTGGGCTGTAGGGGTTGATTGCTTTTTGAATCAGCAAATTCATAACATAGGTCCCTGTCTCTCCTCTTTTTTGGGGGCAAATTACTTGAATTTCATCTTGATGAAACCTTCTAAGGCCCGCTCTTTTGACCACTCTCAAGATTTGTTCCCTAGCCTGGATAGCACTCTCCATGACAAGTACATAAGCGTTTCCCTTGTCTCCATTCTGATTGACCCGCTCTGTTTTTATTGGTATCCCCTTTAATATTTTGTTGGCATTTATCAAAATTCCAGAGGAATCTTCCTGTCGCTTTACTACATTTAAGTTGATACAAGGTACACATCCAGACTCAATAATATCTCTTAAACAGCTCCCCGCGCCAATGCTAGGCAGCTGGTTTCTATCTCCGACAAAAATCAACCTGGCATGAGAGGGAATCAGGCGTAACATGGTGGATAGCAACTCTTCATCCACCATAGAAGTCTCATCGATAACATATAAATCCGCCTCATCGACCAACCCGTCCGCGCCGCCTACATATCCAACAAATCGATGTATTGTAGATGCTGCCAACCCAGTTGCGCATTGAGCTACCTTTGCCGCCTTACCTGTCGGGGCCAAGATTTTTGAAGTAAAGTCTTTCATTCTATCCTGATATAGTAATTGGAACACCTCAATAATAATGCCCAATACGAATGTTTTACCAGAACCAGCCACACCTTTAATTCGTTTTCTTGCCCCTTCTTCACTTTTCGCCAACAAATCCTGTTCTTTCGACAATTTGTAACCAAGTCCTTCTTCTATTGTGTGGTAAGAAGGCCTTAATATGCGTGCAAAGCTATTATATAATTCTTCTGTAAAATAACTGTTCTTTTTACTTATCCATTGTTTTTCAAAGATACGATCCATACTTTCTTTTCCCAAGGAATCGTGTCCGATTATTGTGAAATTTTTGCTGAGGAAAGTCTTATACTTGTCCGATGGTTTCTCGCCTTCGCAGAATTTCTGTGCATATTCGGTTGTATGGCAGTGGAAATATACAGCACATTTGACAACATACCAATATTTATAGTCTTTCAAATGTAAGCTTAATAACGAATCAATATGTAAATCATATAGGTTCTTTTTATATTTCAAAACTTGGTTTAAGGGACTGTTTTTATATACAGAGTTATTACAATTGACAATCCAATTTCCTTTTTCATTCACATGATAATTTGATAGATCCCAATCTTTAACTTCAAAAATCATAACTCCTCCTCCTTTGTGCATCACTATGATGTCAGGTAAATCTCCATTTAGAAAAGGTTGGAAGAATATTTCATATTCATCATCATAAGCGTTTAATAAGAAAGCCAATAACGTTCTTTCACCCGGAGTAGCTTCTGGTTTTCGTTTTCTTATTATTTCGATAGGAGGATAAAGAATTGCCATACTTTATATTTTTTTAGTTACATGTGAATAATAAGGATTATAATTACAGAAAACGTGAGCCAACTATGCCACGTCTAAGTGAAGGTCGTAGGAAACCTTTGATGCGGATGTAACAATAGTAGCCCACGCTATATGCGTGAGAACCACTATGCTATCTCTTGCATCAAATTTGAAAGGCTCTCAGGTTTTCAAGTTACAAGATGAGCATAACGCTTCTTTTTCCAAAATGTCGTGGGATGACTTGTGTCAACCCAACCACAAAGGTACGAAATTTTTATGTGATTTTAACGATTAAGCGTGGTGACGTAACTATTCAGCGAAAACAAAGGATACGAAGATTTAGCTCATCAGTTTCTTAGACGAGTGCCAATATAGAATCAAGAGGAGATTGTCCGTTTTTCCAGGCCGTGTCAGCAATGGAATGTAGAGCGTGGAATGCATCGGCACCGGTATCGGAGCGGAAGCATCCGGATATTTTCTGCTTGACCTTGTCATATATCACTCGACTTTCATCCAGACGATGCTCCGAAGATGACGGACGAACTTATGACCGAGATGGCGCAGGAATATATGAGGCAGATGGGGCTGACCAATACCCCGTACATAGTGGTACGACATTTTGACAAGGCGCATCCGCACTGTCATATAGTTTTCAGCCGGGTTGATTATGACGGCAAGATTCTGACTCAGACCACCAACTTCAAGAAGAATGAGCGCGTCTGCAAGGCTCTCAATCTGAAACACCGTCTCACGCAGGGCAAGAGCAAACTTAATACAGATGTATCAAAACTGCGGGGAAAAGATAAAATCCGTTACCCGCTTGTCCACAATATAGCCGGAGTGTACATCCGTCCGGAGATTCAGGACTGGAACTCGTTTCTCATTGCTCTTAAGCAGCAGGGTATAACGGTCAAGGAAAAGACCGGACAATCAGGGAAAACGAATCTGTATTACTGCACAGGCAGACATGAATTCTGGTACAAGAAACTCGATCCCTTTTTCAGCCGTGAGAATCTTGAATTGAAATTCAAGGCTCGTCGAGAGAAACAGCAAGTGGCAAAGGCTCAATCCCGGACACCGACGCAGCCTCAACCTCAACGGAAGCCACAATCTAAGCCACAGCAATCTGACCCGATTGTCATACCACCGTTGCCCGACACCGTTTATGGCGCGAGGATTGACAGCTTCCGACAGCGAGACTATCAGGAAGGCAAGTTCATCAGCATCGGAATCTGTGACCCCGGAGGCGTTGTGCCAATCAACCATTGGATTTGGTACGATTTCGACAAACGAGAACCCGTAATGAGTCGTACATATCCCTCTGACCACAAGATTCCGGAAGCCTTCATGCGACAATTGGTAGCAAAGCAATCCTCAGCATCGTCATCGCCGAGTGCCGGAATCCGCCTATCATCGCCTTCTCTCGGTGGAAACATTCCCGAAGAACAAGGCTTCGCTCACAGTGACGGATTGCATGACGACTTCAAGCACTTCCTTGAATTGCACCCCGGCATGAGCATCGAAGAGGCTTTGCACCGTTTCCGTGACGAGCAGAAAGCAAAACTGCGACGAAAAGGGCCAAAACTACACTAATCAAAAAATCCACCGAGAGAAAATCACTTCTTTCGGTGGATTAACTTTGTTTTTTGTGTAATAGTTCGACGAAATAATTTCGTTCTTAGCTCATAAAGTCTGTCCAATATCTATTTTCCTTTGCCTACAAGCCATTGCATACTCATATTCAAAGCCATTGCTTTGATACTATTTGGTGCCTCCGATTACATTAGTTAAAATTATCAATGACAAATGCCTGTCCAATATTTGATGTCTGATTATTTATAATTTAGACGAATTTTTGCTCTCCTTTTTTTCTTTGTTTCGTAGGTATCTCGTAGCCAACTCATGATATGATGAGTCTGATTTACTTAAAAATAATTTGCGTGTGTCGCTGTCGATATCATATTCATCGATTATATCGAAAGTGTTTTGGAGCATTTTAATCTTGACATTGATTCGATTTATTCGTGACGATGTAACCCCCTGCCTTGAAGCCATATCTTCAATTACTGAAAAATCGAGCACTATTTCTTTAAATAGTTTAAGTGCTTCAGGGAGATTTGTCAGAGACAGTTGTCTTTGACATTTTTGTATCAGGCTATGGACGAAAACAAGCATTTCTGAAAGTTTTTGCCCTTCAGATGTTTGTGGGAGTTTATCCCTACGCAAATCCCTAATCTTATACCAAGTTTTTTTATCACGGATATCATTAGCCACGGCTTCCCCCTCATTGTCTACGCTGGTTACATGCCAGGCACAACAAAATGAGCAGTAGTAGCTTCTGGACGGGACTTTCCCAGACAAAGAGGCTATTTCATCTCGATTGAACTTGATGAAATTATCTGCCTTTGCTTGAGTTTCAAAGAGCATCTTTGGATGTCTGCATCCAATGCAGTATACACGGTTCTTCGTTGGCTTCATTGTTTTAGAATCGTTTCCCAGCGGTCTATTTTAGCGTCTAACGTAAAATGGGTGTTTGTTGAACTGGAACTTGGGAGAGAAACGACACGTATATGTTTCGGTAGTTCATCTATATTTATATATGTTCTAAAATAAGTTGAAGCTTTGTCTCCGTTTAGACCGATGACACGAATATTTGGATGCTTTGAAATAAACCCTAATATATCATTGATAGTTAAGTTTTTGATGTCTGAATCGAGACTACTGATTCTTTCTGCTGATTTGAGCACATCCCACAAAGCGATATGGTGTTTCTCCAAAAATCGTAGCCTATCTTCGTAAGCGAGTGGCATACTTTCGTCAAACAGACTTGACATGATTTTCCAGAATTGATTACCCTGATTCGCATAGTAACATTGTGTCTCCAATGATACTTTGCCCGGCAATGTCCCTAAGATCAGAAATTCCGATTCTGAATCGGCGATGGGCGCAAGACCCTCTGTGACAACGCTGGATGTCGGGACTTTTGTCATGATGACTTCTGTCTCTGACGTATGTGCCGGGGTGGAAAGCGATGTTTTTTTACAATTTGAATGTCGGATATACCATGATTGTTTTTTACCGCCGGGTTGCTCTGCATTAGGAATTTTGCCATCTCGCAGGTGTTTGCGTAAAGTTTTTCCTCCGTCGGAAGGCAAAGCCCCGTTTTTAGCTAAATAGGCGGCGACTTCACTGGGCCCCACATGATTTAATCTGTTTGATTCGAGGTATTCATCAATCAGATATATGATTCTGTTTATGTCTGCCATAGCTGAAATATTTGTTTTACGGTATTATCATTTTTATGGGGTTATTTAAAAATTCGGTCTTTATAAGGCGTAGATTCAACGCCATTTACTTGAAGTTTACGAACAAGTCCGTCAAGTAGAGCAAGACAGATTCTCTTAAAGATTGCAGTGTTGCCAACCCATTTTACAAGGGTCGGACTAACAGCATAGTAGGTGCGTATGAAAGCGCGCCCATACCAAGTTTCGGCGAGTGTGTAATCGCGGAATCTACGAAGAGTCCAAACTTCGGGACAATCATACGTGCCATATACCACTGTTGCAATATAGCATGGACCGGAAGATGGATTTGATATATGTTCTTCATCAAACGCATCAAGACTTGCAGTTGGGAGTCCTTGCTTAATTCTATTAAGTATGGAGCGGAATTCCACAACTGTCTCTTCGTTAAGGTTCCATTTAAACACATTAAAACGAGCGTTTACAGCCTGTGTGAAGTTTATCCAGTTAGTTGCTGCAAATTCTACAAGGCAATACAGATCCTCGTTTGCTACTTTGTCATCAGGAATAACATAGCGTAAATTAAGCAGCAATTCATACTGGTTCATTATAAAAAATGATATTTCATCGGATTCGGCTGTTAATTCTGATGCTTTAAACGGATTTGTCATACAATTCATTTCATATATCTGCTTTAAAGCCCCTGTGTTTTGTAATTGCTCTGTAAACGACTGAAGGTTTACGTTGAGAACTGTTATATAGAAGCCGTATACGTCTATTTCCAATTCTCCATTGGATTTTTCGATAGCCTTTTTCCCGGCAGATATTATCTCCGTGACTCTAAGGTTGTCAATACTTGAGGATAATCCGATGGCTTTCATCTTTATAAACCATGCCTGGGCATTGTCGCAGTCAATTTCAAGAATACGATTAACATATGACTCCGCTTCATCAACATTTAAACTGTCAATGGCATTCTGAGCAAGAGACAACAAGTTTGGAATTTTGTCCGATTGATCAATCTTGACTTTCCCTTCAATGTTGACAACTCCTTCGACCATCATTTTCTTGGCTTCTTCAACAGAGTATTTGGTTCCGCATGACTGACATACGAATACACCATCTTGTTTAAGGATATTTGTGCTTCCGCACATTTCACAGGTAAGTGGTTTCATGAGGATTTACAGTCTTGTGAGGGTTTATTTTTGACTTGATTTTGCAGAACGTTTGGCAATAGCATAAATGAGACAGCCATTAAATGCCATTAGACAGAGGATAGCAATGATTCCCCAATTGTCTTCTAACTGAGAAGGCATTAATAGTCCCATAATAAATTCTATTAAAGTAAATAACGGGATGATAAAAGCTAGAGATATTGTAAATGCAGATTTAAAAGACCCTTTGTTGACCCAGTAGGAAAACAAGGCTGCAACGCAGATTACAACTGTATTTATTCCCATATTGAACATGGGATAGCAGGATAATATCAATCCGGCTACGATATTTATCATCAGAAAGATGACATATAAGATTGGGGATATTTGTGTCATATTATAGCAAAGGTGGTGGTGTAATAGAATTGATTAACGATGCTAATGTCGGAATCTGAGAGATAGGAAGCCAAGCAGACATTCCAATCGTCCACGCAAGCGTGGAACCATCGACAACACCACTTGAGATGTAAGCCGAAATACTCTCGGTCGTTAGATTGGGGACTTGTTGACCATCTATCAGCAAATAGTATGTCGGAGCGGACTGAGGGATGGGCGGCACATGAGGATTGGTGTTTAGATACTGGCCGGCAATATTGCCGGCTGCATTACCCACGCCCATCCCAGCTCCGAGACCTACGCCTAACCCCATCATCTGACCTCCTGCGCCATCATTGTTAGCAGCGGCTTCAAGGACGTTGAAACTACGTTCCATTTGGTATACATCGCGTCCGGTAATACGAAGACGCGCAGCAAGATCTTTGGCGTTTTTTAGCTTAATAACACTTTCGTCATCCTGAGGGAAAGTAATTGACATTATCGAAAATTCGATAATTGAAACTCCGTATTTCCCAAGTAGTTGATTGAGTTGCTCATTAATGGAATCAGACATTGACAACAATAATGTATTGATGTCAAGAATTGATATGCCGTTGGTAACAATTTGCCTCGCGAGCAAAGAGTTTAGGGCGGAAATGATTCTGCCCTTATAAAATTGTTCAATCTGTTCAGATGTAAACGCCCCCATGCTGCCGATAAGAGTTTCCAAGAAGATACGGGGATTAGTGACACGGATACCATATTGACCATGAGCTCGAACAGGCACAATAATATGATACCGAGGATCTTCAATTTGAATTGGGTGCGGAGTGCCCCAGGGAAGATTGAGTTTTGCTGTTTGATTTATAAACCATACCTCGGCTTGGAACGGAGATTCCGAGCCAAAAGGCAAGTTTATAATCTTATTAAGTATCGGTATATTTTCAGTATCAATTCTATATGTTCCCGCAGTAAATTCATCACAGATGGCACCTCCTTTTACAAAGAAAGCTGTTTGAGCTGGGTGTACCACAAGCTGAGTACCCATACGCAGGTCATCGGAGTCGAACCTATGACAAAGTTCACCATCAACCGTTTGATATTTTACAACGTCTATTATTGCCATATACTCAACTTAAAACTGACCAAAAGCCCACTTGGTCATAAATAAAAAAGAGGCGTGGGCTGCTATGCCACGCCTTTACGGATAGGTGGTAGGAATACCTGTATATGAAGATGTGGAAATAACAGCTCCACGCCGTATGGCATGGAGACTGTCATGACTTTCTCTTGCATATACTTGGATGTAAGTTTCCTACGCTTTATCCGTACAAGCAGAAGACATAACGCCTCTTTGATTCAAAAATGTTTGGACAGACCACGGTCTATCCGACTGCAAAGTTACGAAAATATTTTGATATTTTAACCCTAAGGTGTGGTGACTCGGCGAAAATTTGGCTGAGGTCACCACATTTTTAGCGCCGGGATGTAGTTAAAGTATATTAAAGTTTGGGATTGAGAGGCGGTGATGTGTGACCCGAATGAAGCTGGACGGATTTGGGCGAATTTGAAATATATACTGATTATCAGCGTATTAAGTCGCGATGACAAAAGATATGCGCTTGCTCTGACACGCATAACAGGCAATATTTCAGTGTGTTAGCGTGGGCGTGGTGACTTTTGTGGTGACTCGGAGGGGTATAGTTGAATAAAAGACCGCTAACTCATTGAGAATTAGCGGTCTTTTGTGGTGCCACCAGCACCATTTTTAATGAATTATAATGAATCGTGGAGAATGGTACTAAATGCTATTCTACTATATATCAACGCAATTAAACTGAACTAAATTTGTTTTCAGGCGTTAATATTCAAGAATTATAGGTAACTTTATAGGTAACTTTTGAGAAGCTCACTATATTTGCAATCGGATTGGTTCGGTTTTAATTTGAACCACAACCCAATCCTGTATATCAGATAATTAAACGAATTTGAATTATGGCAAAGACTCTCTCCAGATTCTACTTCCTCAAAAAGGACGAGAACAAGGATAAAGCGACCCTCTTCGTGAGGGTACAAGACCCCATACGCAAGATTGATGTTCAGTTTACCACGCGGCTCCGTGTGTCGGTGCCGGAATGGAGGGTGGCTGTGTCGAGCGAAGACGCATTGGCACGGCATCGCAAGGAGTATCCGAAACTGCATGACAAACTCGGTCGCATCGAGGTCATGCTCAAACGAGAAATGGAAGCTCCGGAATTTGACCGCGAAAAGGTCAAACAGGAAATAATGGCTATCGCGGATCCGGAAAAATCAGAGATAGTACGCCGTCAACAAGAGGCTGAAGTTATCGCAAAGGAAAAAGAAGAACGACAACTACGGGAAGAAGCGGAGAAGGCTCGCATTGCCGCAGAAGCCGAGCGGGCTAACATCTGGAATTTCCTTGACCGCTTTGTCGAAGAAATAAAATCCGGCAAACGTCTCAATGGTAACAACCGATACACTGCTGGTAGCTGCAAGGCGTGGAGCAGTTTCCGAAAACTGTTTAACGGATTCGACCCACGCCACAAATTGACATGGGCAGATGTTGACCGCGCATTGGTAACGAAGTTTCTCGAGCACCTTCAGAAGCTCGACTACATGGGCAGCTCTGTCAACAAGTATCTTGTATCGTTCCGCGCTATGGTTGGCTACGCTTACGAGGACGGATTGCACAACAATGACCGCGCATTAGGCTGTTTCTCCAAACGTAAGGTTGAGGAAAGCGACAAAGCGGCTGAAATCTATCTTACGGAAGCGGAGTTGCAGGCATTGGCAGATATGGAACTGACGGGACTTAAAGACCAAGTGCGGGATATTTTTCTTGTCGGTTGCTACACCTGTCAGCGTGTCAGCGACTACAACAATATCCAGCCGGAGGACTTTACCACAACCGCAAAAGGCACTCCGATTATCCGTCTTGTCCAGCAAAAGACCCGCAACGAGGTCAAGATTCCGATAATGAACCCCAACCTCGAAGCCATCTGCAAGAAATACGACTATCATCTGCCCTCGGTGGTTGACCAGATTCTGAACCGATATATTAAGGAGATACTGAAAAATCTCTCCGAAAACGTGCCTACACTTGCTGTCAAAGTGCCGACCAAGCTCACGATGAAGCAGAAAGAGAAGGAGAAAGCCGGAGAACTGACGGTAGAACGCAACGACAAAGGGGAAGTGATGATGCCTCGCTATGATTGCGTAACGACTCACACCGCCCGGCGCAGTGGCATTACCAATATGTACCTGTCCCACAAATTCACCATCGTCCAGATGATGCACGTCAGCGGACACAAGACGCAAAAGACCTTCCTTGACTACATAAAGCTATCATCAGATGAAATCGCCGACGAGATAGATGCAATCGTCAACGGCGCAAAAGAAGAAGTGTTCTGAGAGGCTAAGCGTCTGCACATAACTGAAAATCAAAATAAAAGTATTAACTTTGTGTATGGAAACAGTCGTCCGTATTCATAACGAATCAGAATATAATGAAATATTGCAACAGGCTGTTGCAGTAATTGAGACCGCGAGAGGTAATGCCGCCCGTGCCATTGTCAGCACATCCAATGAAATGCACTGGCGCATTGGTCAACTGCTATATGAGCGCAAACTCGATAGCGCACACGGGGATGGTGTTGTAAAGCGGCTCTCGGTAGACCTGAAAGCGATGTACCCCAAAATGGGTATGTCGGTAAGTAATTTGTGGGCGATGAAGAAATATTACGTCAGGTTCCATCTCTCCGACCCAAAACTCCAACGCAGCGTTGGAGTTTTGCCATGGCGACACATAAATCAGTTGATGACCAAGCTGAAAGATGATGACAATGCAATTCAATACTATGCTGAAAGGTCTATCGAAAAAGGATGGAATTGCGACTTGTTGGTGAATGCCATCAAATTAGGGATGCACGAGCATCAGCCGGAAAACAACACCTCAAATAATTTCGCCATTGCTCTCCCAGAGGCTCAGGCGGCATACGCCAACGAAGTTTTCAAGGATTCCTATTGCATGGGATTTCTTGGTGTGACCGAGCCACTTCTTGAACTGGAGCTTGAGCGGAGATTGGTAGAAAAAGTAAAACAGTTCCTTCTTGAACTCGGTCAGGGATTTACATACATCGGCAATCAGCACGTCCTGTCCTACAACGGCAAGGATTACAAGGTGGATATGCTCTTTTTTCATCGGGGGCTACGGTCACTTATCGCCGTCGATTTGAAAATTTCGGAGTTCATGCCCGAATATATCAGCAAGATGAACCTCTATCTCTCGTTGCTAGACAGACTTGAACGTGGCAAAGATGAAAACCCATCAATCGGCATAATTCTATGCGCCGAAAAAGACAACGTGGAGGTTGAGCTGGCACTTGAAGGATTTACAAAGCCCATCGGTGTAGCCGAATACAAACTTATCGTTCCTCAAAAAGAGCTGAAACAACTAATCACCGATGAAATAAAAACCTTCAACCAAGAAGTTGCCGACAAATCAACAGAACAATTAGAAGGAAAAGACTGAGCATAGCCTGAGTTTTTCTTTTCACCAGCCCACATATATAGTTTGGTTTAGTTTGTCGGGCATATATAAAGCCCGAACCAAACCGATTGATTGCAATTATCCACGACGGTGCCAAATGTGTGAAAAATACATGCGATTTGGCACGCTGATGTAAATATACATAGGCACGTAAACTCCACGTGAGTGCCAAATCGCTTAATTTAGACCCACATTTGGCACCCTCGTGGATTTTTATTAAATTTGTAGCCTAATACAAATTCTATGATAGGAAGAAAACAAGAAATAGACCTGTTAGAGCAAGCATATCATTCTAACCGATCAGAGTTTATTGCCATCTACGGTCGCCGCCGAGTTGGCAAGACATTTCTTGTAAGGCAATTATTTGCAGATAAATTTGCCTTTACATATTCAGGAATGCCAAATGTCTCGACAAAGGTTCAGCTATATAATTTTTATAGAGAACTACAAGCGCAGGGTTGCAAGGCTCATTCTGCGCCAAAAAATTGGACTGATGCGTTTTTTATGTTAAGGGAGCTTGTGGCTTCTAAACCGGAAGGCAAGAAAGTCATATTTCTTGACGAATTGCCTTGGATGGATAGTCGTCAGTCAAGTTTTCTTCCTGCATTTGAAAATTTCTGGAATGCGTGGGCATCTGCACGAAACGATATCCTTCTGATAATATGTGGCTCTGCTACATCATGGATTGTGAAGAAAATTCTTCATAATAGAGGGGGGCTGCATAACCGGCTAACGAATCAAATTTGCCTTCAGCCTTTTAATCTGAAAGAGTGCGAGGACTACGTAAAAGAAATGAATTTGCCATTAGATCGCCAGCAGGTAATCGAGGGATATATGGTATTTGGCGGAATCCCCTTTTATTGGTCGCTTCTTGAACGGAACAAGAGTCTCACGCAGAATATTGACTTACTATTCTTTGGAAGGAATGCGAAGTTGAAAGATGAATTTCAGGAACTCTATAGGTCATTGTTTACCAAGCCGGAAGTTTATGTTGAGATAATAAAGGCTCTTGGAACTAAAAAAGTAGGCATGACGAGAGACGAAATTATCAGTTCCGCAGAACTTGATAGCGGAGGGAAATTGACCGGTTATCTTGAAGATTTGGAAAACTGTGGCTTTATCCGCCGTTATCAGGCTATTGGATCTAAGACAAAGAATGCACTGTATCAGTTAGTCGATAATTTCACGTTATTCTATTTCCGTTTTATGGATGGAAAGAATATTACGGATACAAATTACTGGTCTAAGATTCAGACTGCGGCAATATATCACAACTGGTGTGGACTCGCTTTTGAGCGTTTATGCCTTTTGCACTCAGAGCAGATAAAGAAGGCTCTTGGGATAAGCGGAGTAATCACAAACGAATATTCATGGCGCACCACTGCCACTGACGAACATCCCGGAGCGCAGATAGACTTGCTGATTGACCGCAGTGACAAGGCAATAAACCTTTGTGAAATAAAATATTCCGACGGGCCATATACCATTGACAAGAAATATATGGAAAATCTGCGCAACAAGGCAGCTCTATTCCGGCAACTGACAAAGACACGCAAAGGAATCGCCTTGACAATGATAACAAGTTCCGGACTTGTGAAGAACTCATATTCAATGAACAGCATCCATTCGCAAATCACAGCCGATGACTTGTTTATGGACGCATAAATCAACAACAGTTTTCTTTCCACCAGCCCACATATATAGTTTGGTTTAGTTTGTCGGGCATATATAAAGCCCGAACCAAACCAATCCGACTTATAACATCCATCACGGTGCCAAATCTGCATAAAAAGTATGCGATTTGGCACCGTGACGTAAGAATTTTATAAATATACCAATCCGAGGAACCGTTTTAACCTATTGACTGTTTTGATTTTGTAGAGTTAGAAAAAATCGCTAAATTTGCACCGTCATCGATCGAAGAACGAAAGACTTGGTTGACCGCATTACCGCAAATGCGGTTTTTTCTTTTTTGAAACTTGCGCATATAGTATGCGCGATTGGCTGGTCAACGCAGAAGTCGGTAATTAAGCACTTTTTTTAGGCTATGTTATTGGAGGGGATTGTGGACATAATGACTGGGAAAAAGAAACTGCATTATCCGCATTTTTATGGTGGTAGCCGTAGAGAAGCGGATTTTTCTTGCCCTATTATCACCGAGTTACGAAATTTTTGTTGTAACTTTGCGTATGGCAGATAACCGACTCTTTGATAAGCATTGCGCCAAAATCATAGGCGTGGCGCGTCACCGTATTTCTACTGACGGCGACGGCGTGACAACTCTTGTGGCTTTTCATGGTTGTCCGCTCCGTTGTTGGTATTGTCTGAACCCGTCGCTGGGTGACGGGAGCCGATTCAAAGAGTATTCGCCGCAGTCGCTCTATGATGAAGTGAGGATTGATGAACTTTATTTTCTCGCCACAAATGGCGGCGTGACTTTCGGCGGCGGCGAGCCTTGTCTGCATCCTGATTTCATCCGTGAGTTTCATGGGCTTTGTGACCCGACTTGGCAGATTAATCTTGAAACATCGCTCAATGTTCCCTCTGAGAATATTAAATCCTTGCTCCCGATAGTGGACACTCTGATTATTGATGTCAAGGATATTAATCCTGCTGTTTATTGTGACTATACTGGGCGTGACAATGTGCGAGTTGTGGATAATCTGAAACTTATAGCGGACCAAGCCAGGCAGATGGATTGTGTGGTGAGGCTTCCGCTGATTCCAGGATACAATAATGATGCCGATCGCATATCGAGTCGGGCTGTTATTGAGGCTCTCGGCTTTACCCGGTTCGATCTATTCACTTATCAAATCCGCAAGCATTGACTTTGGCATGAGGGAAACAGACAAGCAAGATTCTGAAATAGTTAATTCGATGGCAGAAAATTGAATTTGTTGAATTTTATCTGTACTTTTGCAATATGACGAAGATTTACTATGAAAATTTCTGAACAAGGATATGTATACATATTGACTAATCCAAGCTTTAAAGAGGATTGGGTTAAGATCGGAAAGAGTGCTCGCCCTGTGGATATAAGGTCGAAAGAACTTGACAACACTGCTGTGCCGTTGCCTTTTGAGATATTTGCTGCGATTAAGACATGCAAGTATAATGAAGTTGAGAAATTGGTGCACAAAACCATTGACCGGTTGACGGATCTTCGTATACGCCAGAACAGGGAGTTTTTTAATGTCGCTCCCCAGGTAGCTCTTGACATATTCAGAGATATTGCGATGACTATTGATGATGCCGAGGTCATTTTGTATAAGGAGAATAAGCCGATATTGGGTGAGAGTGTTGTGACTCCTGTCAAAAGAGAGGTCAAACGTTCTCGTTTTAAATTCAGCATGTGCAACATAAAGATCGGAGAATCAATAACATTTGTTCCATCCGGTCTGGTAGTGAAAATAGCAACGGATGATTCCATAGAATATGAAGGACGGATATATAAATTGTCTCCGTTTGTCGGCACATTCATGCCTGATGACATGCGTAATTCTTCAGGAGCATATCAAGGATCAAAATATTTCTCTTACAATGGAAAAATCCTTGAGGATTTGAGAAAAGAGAATGAAAATGCCAATGCCAATGAATAGGGTATATGGGGGAGACAGATATAGTTTTCTTTCGTCCTTGCGAGTTGTTGCAGCCTTATGTGCGATATTATTGGGTGCTGAAGAGTCATGATCGGTTCAGTACCCTTACTTTTCCCATTGGCTGTCCTCAGATTATATTTCATAGACAGTCCCCTCTGTTTATTCCTGAACTTGATACTCGGCAGGATGTCTTTACCATCAGCGGGCAGGTCAATTTTCCCGCTCATATTCGTTCCGATGGGGATACAGAGATGATTGTGACTGTGTTTCATCCACATGCTGTCGGAGCTTTTATAAGCACACCGCCAATATCGTTCTATAACTGTGAGATTTCAGGGTATGATATCAATGACAGGAGTCTGAACGAACTTGCTTCACGTGTATTGGACTGCGGGGATAGTGGCAGATGTGTGAGATTGATTGAACGCTGGTTGCTCATGAGGCTAAGAGACATCCACTCCACTAAATTTTCGCGTATCGGTTCTGTGGTGAAAAGAATGATTGCATTTCCGTCAACACCAATAACAGAGCTTGCGGGTATATCATGTCTCGGCAAGAAGCAGTTTGAGCGTGTTTTCAGTAACTGTGTGGGGATGATGCCTAAAGAGTATTCTCGTATTGTCCGCTTTCAAAAGTCATTGTGGCTTATGCAGAATGGTCAGGATAATACAGGCATAGCATATGATACCGGTTATGCCGATCAGTCACATTTCATCCGTGAGTTTAAGATGTTCACAGGATGTACGCCCGGGAGATTGAGGGATGAGTGTTCCCCTTACTCTGACCTGTTCACTCAACCTGTGTGATGTCATGCTGAATGTCTCTTTTCTTCTATTTGGTATGAAGATTATGCCTTAATTTTGCGGCAAAAAAGAATGTTGTGAGAGAGGTAAATCCCTGTGACACTACTCGTGCCTATGCTTTCGATATGTGGATGAAGGCTCCGATGCCGATTGTCACGTTTTTCAAGACGCTTGATGTGTCTC
>OFFT01000602.1_pt1 | contig 25189 bp, 17 predicted proteins | sample 1521581 | NCBI WGS metagenome assembly OFFT01 (sample SAMEA3504084, study PRJEB24116) | mouse gut metagenome | biome: mouse gut; feature: mouse-associated habitat; material: faeces | place: Denmark | collected 2011
GGGCAAGCCGGAACCGCGCCACGGACGGCGCGTTTCCGGCGGTTGCGTCAGCATAAAAAAGCAGTACAGGGGGATACATTAGGACCCCTTAATCCCGGAACACAGCCCCTGCCGCATCCCCTGCCCCCTGTCTGACGGAACCTCTGCCACGCTTAAAATCTCCGGATCGCATCCACCGGACACGCCTTTTTACAAGCCCCGCACCGGATACACTCCAAATGGTTCGCATTTTCCACCGGATCCACCTGCATCTGGCAAACTTTTTTACAAACTCCGCACCCTGTGCACTTCTCTTTATCCACACGGTACCGGAACACAGAGATCGGGTTAAACACGGAGTAAACCGCACCAAGCGGACAAATATACTTACAAAACGGCCGGTAAATGATGACCGACAATACCACCGTCACCAAAAGCAGCACATTTTTCCAAGCATACAGCCACCCAATGGCGCCGCGCATAGACTGATTTAAAAGCACCAGAGGAAGCCCTCCCTCCAATGTCCCCGCCGGGCAAATCAGCTTACAAAAAAAAGGCGCGCCCTGCCCCAAAATATCCACAACAAACAGCGGCATCAAAATCACAAATACAGCCAAAATGACATACTTTAATTTCCGCAGCGCCTTATCCCCACGAAACGTCCCGATTTTTTTAGGAAACGGAATCTTGTGAAGCAAATCCTGTATCAGCCCAAACGGGCACAGCCAGCCGCAGATAAACCGCCCGCACAAGGCTCCCACAAACATCAGAAAACCCGCCACATAAAACGCAAATTTAAAATTCCAGTTTCCGATCACTGCCTGCATCGCACCGATTGGGCAGGCGCCGAGTGCGCCCGGGCACGAATAGCAGTTTAACCCGGGGACGCAGAGATTTTTTAATTTTCCCCTGTAAATCTTTCCCTGTACAAAACCTGCCAGATAGCTGTTTGTAAGAAACGCCCAGAGCGCCTGTACCCTGTGGCGTTTCCATTCATTCGTATGTTTTCTTTTATCCAATTCCGATACACTCCAGACATATATTGATTGCTTTTGCCATAACAACGGACATCTCCCCGCGGTAAATCCCGATGCCCATCAGGATAAGCCCGGCTGCCGCTGTAAAGAACCCGGCGCGGGGAGTCTTTAAAATGCGCCTCATTGCGCCACTTCCTGCAGTTCTTGTTCCACAACGCTCTTCCATTCATCCAGGGAACGGCTGCCGGTATAGGTTTCTCCCACAATATTTCCGTCCTTGTCTACAAAAAAGGTTTCCGGAACGGCGTTTATCCCCATAAGCCTGCCATTTAGGTAGCCTGCGTCCGGTATCAGAAACGGATAGGTTACTCCCGTCTGCTCGGCCAAAAGCTTTGCTTTTTCGACTGCTTCCCCATCGGCGGAACCCGTAGCATCAATCGCGTCCAGGGCAATGCCTACTACGTTTACGCCCTGATCGGCCATTTCATTACGCAGCTTTTCCAGATCAGGAATCTCGTTGATACAGGGCGTACACCAGGTCGTAAACACGTTTACCATTGTCAGGCTGTAATCTGAAAACATGTCCTGCGTATACGTATTCCCTTCCATATCCTCCATGGAAAATTCCCCCAGGCTTTCTCCTCCTGCCGGCTCTGCGCCGGCCTGTGTGTCCTCTGCCACAGAAGCGTCCGCCGGATTCTCCGCCGCCATGTCCGACGGTTCGCCGCATCCTCCCAAAAGCGCTATGCAGCATATGCCGCATAATAATGCTGACAATATGTTTTTCCTTTTTTTCATTGTGTGCAATCTCCTTTCCACCGGTTTGCCTTCCCGCCCGTTTTAACTCTGCGGCAAAAAACCGGAAACCTTCTGAACCATTTATATCTTCGTCATTATACTCCGCCCTGCTTTCTGTTGCAAGTCTTGAAAAATACCCGATTTTGTGTTATACTTTAAATGTATTAAAGTAGCGGATGGTATTATATACTCATTCCTCCAATTATAACCGGCTTATTTTAACCGTACTTTACGATAGAAATCATGATTAAAAAAGAGACCTGGCTTTTTTCTCTCCAGGTCTCTTTTTTGAGTATTCATTTCTATACCGCATTCCCGGCGTTATACCGGATATGCCCCGTTCTTCGTATCCGCAACCGATGCGTCCACGCCTTTCTGCTGCGCTTCACGGTATTTAAAGAAATCCGTCGCCACCTGCGGGAACAGCGCATAAGACAAAACATCCTCGTCCTGCTGCTTCCACTGCTTCATTTCCGCTTCAATCTTATGAAGCTCCGGCTCCAGCAAATCCGCATACCTGCATTTGATTGCGTTCTTCTTTTCGGCGCCAAGCACTTTATCCACAACTTCCGGATTAAACGGTTTTACCGTCTGCCCGTATTTGCCAAGCAATACGTCCTTCGTCTCCTTTGTCGCCACTTTATACCGCTCGCCCATCAGTACGTTAAACACAGCCTGTGTCCCTACAATCTGCGACGACGGCGTTACAAGAGGCGGCTCGCCGAGATCTTTGCGCACGCGCGGAATCTCTTTTAATACTTCTTCGTATTTGTCTTCCGCATTCTGCTCTTTTAACTGGGATACCATGTTCGATAACATGCCGCCCGGCACCTGATAGAGCAGCGTTTTAATATTTACGCCAAGTACCTTCGGATTCATCAGGTTCACTTCATAATAGTTCATGAAGTCAATGAAAGTAGCATTTGCCACACTGATTGTATTTCCGTCCGAGAAAGTCAGATCCATATTGCCGAGACGAGTCAGTCCGATACGTATTTCTTCAATATAAGAAGCGAGCAAAGCCAATCCCGTCAAGGCAGCAGAACCAATCGCAAAACCTTTTCCGGTTGCGGCAGTCGTGTTTCCGAGAGAATCGAGCGCATCGGTACGTTTGCGGACTTCTTCACCCAAACCGGACATTTCCGCGTTTCCGCCTGCGTTATCCGCAATCGGGCCGTAAGCGTCCGTTGCCAAAGTGATTCCCAGCGTAGAAAGCATACCGACGGCAGCAATGCCGATTCCGTACAACCCCATACCGATATTGGCAAAATCGCCGGCAGCAGCCAGTAGATAAGAAGCAATGATACCCACCACAACTGCAATAACGGGGATAGCCGTAGAAAGCATTCCCAGACCGATACCGGAAATGATGACCGTAGCAGGTCCCGTCTTCCCGCTTTCACTCAACTTCTGAGTAGGACGATAGGATTGAGAAGTATAATATTCAGTAGAACGGCCTATCACAATGCCGACAAGCAGGCCGACGACCACCGCACAGGAGATCCAAACCCAGTTCTGCAACTGCAAAAGCCACAGGATAAAGAAAGTAGCAACGACGATAAGTACAGAACTGAGGTTTGTACCGAACGCCAGCGAACCAAGCAGATCTTTCATCTTCGCATTCTCTTTGGTACGGACGGCGAAGATACCTATAATAGAAAGGATAATCCCGACAGCCGCGATCAACATCGGAGCAATAACCGCTTTGAACTGCATAGCCGTGTCCGAAGAATGAATAAAGGCGGCAGCACCAAGCGCGGCAGTTGCCAGGATCGAACCGCAATAAGATTCGTACAAGTCGGCTCCCATGCCGGCCACGTCACCCACGTTGTCACCTACGTTGTCGGCAATAGTGGCAGGGTTGCGCGGGTCGTCTTCGGGGATTCCGGCCTCTACCTTACCTACAAGGTCGGCCCCCACATCGGCAGCTTTCGTATAGATACCACCGCCGACACGGGCGAAGAGTGCCTGAGTGGAGGCCCCCATACCGAAAGTAAGCATGGTGGTAGTGATTACACAGAGTTTATGAGTCGGTGTCAGTGCGTCAGCAGGAATCACTTCGTTCAGCAACAAATACCAGAAAGAAATGTCGAGCAGGCCGAGACCGACTACGACAAGTCCCATTACCGCACCGCTCCGAAAGGCAATCCTCAATCCGGCATTCAGCGAACCGCGTGCCGCATTGGCTGTACGGGCTGATGCATAAGTTGCCGTTTTCATCCCCAGAAAACCGGAAAGGCCGGAAAAGAAACCACCCGTCAGGAAAGCGATAGGCACCCAAGCATTCTGAACGTGGAAACCGTAGGCCATGATTGAAAACAAAATGACCAGCCCCAGAAACACCCAGCCTACAATCTTGTATTGCTGTTTCAGGTAAGACATAGCGCCTTTGCGCACAGCAGCGGCAATTTTTATCATTTGGGGAGTACCTTCACTCTCCTTCATCATTTGCTTATGGAAGTAATAAGCAAAGCAGAGGGCTAACACGGAAGCGACCGGAACCAGCCAGAAAAGAATGCTATCCATAGGATTAATTTTTAAAGGGTTTACGGAGGCTAAAAGTATGAAAATCAAACGAAAAAAGCAAGTAAGTAAGATTATTTTTTGAACAGTAGATGTACTCACTTTAATTGCCATGTCATTCCTCCCTTTCCGGCAAGCAGCTTGTCGGAGGGTTTGTTAAGTGGGACTTTATGGGAAGGGAAGCCGGTATAGTTCGATTGGAATACCGGTATAGTTAGGTTGGAGCACCGCTTTAGTTAGTCTGCCACGGCCGTGGAGAGTTCTTTCCACAGGCGTGACGAGATATTACCACGGGTGTGACGAATACTCTCCACGGCCGTGGCAAATTAACAATATCGGTATTCCGACAGAACAATACCTACCGGATAACAGATGTATAGCGGGTGTATAAGCTATGTTTAACGGTGACTTATTTACCGTAGAATTTAGTGTCAGCATCAAAATCTGGCCCGTACATCATAAATTATCATTATCTTTGAGCGTTTTTATGCCTGTAAACTAACTAATACCCAATAATTATTACTCAAAACAACATGAAGAAACTATTTCTACTACTAATGGCTTTGTTTACCTTGGCACAAGTGAAAGCCCAGGAAAAGAGTGTTATCCAAATCTCAACGGACAACACAGACCTAATCCTTCAAGTAGCCCCTAACGGCCGACTTTATCAGGCTTATCTGGGTGACAAACTACTAAATGAGCAAGATATCAAGCACTTTTCGCCTTATGTAAAAGGTGGCAGTGACGGCAGTGTTTCTACACGCGGCTGGGAAGTCTATCCGGGTTCCGGTGCCGAAGACTATTTCGAACCGGCTGTGGCTATCACTCACAGCGACGGAAATCCAAGTACGATTCTCCGCTATGTATCTTCCGAGCAGAAGGCCGTGACAGGAGGAACAGAGACAATTATCAACCTCAAAGACGACCAATATCCGGTAGAGGTAACTCTGCACTACATCGCTTATCCGAAAGAAAACGTCATCAAGACATGGAGCGAAATCAAGCACAACGAGAAGAAACCCGTCACCCTGTGGCGCTATGCTTCCACAATGCTTTATTTCTCCGACTCCAAGTATTTCCTAACCGAGTTCAGCAGCGACTGGGCCAAAGAAGCTCAAATGAGCAGCCAGCAGTTACAGTTCGGAAAGAAAGTAATCGACACCAAGTTGGGCAGCCGTGCCGCCATGCATACACATCCGTTCTTCGAACTGGGATTCGGACAATCGGCACAGGAAACACAAGGCCGCGTGATGCTGGGTACGATCGGCTGGACCGGTAACTTCCAGTTTACATTCGAAGTAGACAACGTTGGTAACCTGCGCGTAATCCCTGCCATCAACCCTTATGCATCTGATTATGAATTGAAAGCGAACGAAGTATTCACGACTCCCGAATTTATGTTCACTTTCAGCAATAACGGAACGGGCGAGGCCAGCCGCAACCTTCACGCCTGGGCTCGCAACTATCAGCTGAAAGACGGACAAGGTGACCGCCTCTCCCTACTGAACAACTGGGAAAACACTTACTTCAAATTCGACGAACAACTCCTTTCCGAACTAATGAAAGAGGCCAAACATCTTGGGGTAGATATGTTCCTGCTCGATGACGGCTGGTTTGGCAACAAGCATCCGCGCAACAGCGACAATGCCGGACTAGGCGATTGGGAAGCAATGAAATCCAAACTGCCCGGCGGTATCCCTGCTCTTGTGAAATCCGCTAAAGAAGCCGGAGTGAAGTTCGGCATCTGGATTGAGCCGGAAATGGTCAACCCGAAAAGCGAACTCTTTGAAAAGCACCCCGACTGGGCTATCACCCTGCCGAACCGCAAGACTTATTACTATCGTAACCAACTGGTTCTCGACCTCAGCAACCCGAAAGTGCAGGATTTCGTGTTCGGCGTAGTCGACAACATCCTGACTGAGAATCCGGAAGTTGCCTATTTCAAGTGGGACTGCAACTCACCGATCACCAACGTCTATTCTCCCTACCTGAAAAACAAACAGGGACAACTTTATATCGACCATGTACGCGGCATATACAATGTACTCAAACGTGTGAAAGAGAAATATCCCAATACACCGATGATGCTCTGCTCCGGTGGCGGCGCACGTTGCGACTACGAGGCCCTGAAATATTTCACAGAATTCTGGTGCAGTGACAATACCGACCCGATAGAACGTCTGTTTATCCAATGGGGATTCTCACAAATCTTCCCTTCCAAAGCGATGTCTGCACACGTGACTAGCTGGAACAAGAAGACAAGCGTGAAATTCCGTACCGATGTAGCCAGTATGTGCAAACTGGGCTTCGACCTCGGACTGAAAGAGTTGAATGCGGACGAACTGACTTACTGCCAGAATGCAGTTGCCAACTGGACACGTCTGAAGAAAGTGATTCTGGACGGCGACCAATACAGACTGGTCTCTCCTTATGACGGCAACCACATGTCCGTGATGTACACCGCACCGGATAAGAACAAGGCTGTGCTTTATACTTATGACATTCATCCGCGCTATGCTGAGAAACTGCTTCCGGTGAAACTTCAGGGATTGGATCCGAGTAAGAGGTATAAGGTGAAAGAAATCAACCTGATGCCGAATAAGAAGTCGAATCTGGGCGCTAACGAGAAAACTTATTCCGGCGACTATCTGATGAAAATAGGTATCAACGCCTTCACTACCAATCAGGCTTTCAGCCGTGTGATTGAGCTGACTGCGGAATAAGAGACAACTTCCCATTTCGCAGGCAACCTGTCCTTCTCAAGAGGTTAATCAGGTTGCCTGCGAAAAATTTCTTTAAAAAAGTGAGGAGTAAAACCGACTTCTCCCATTATGGTAATGTCACTGCTTGATAAATAGGGCCAACAATATAAGCAGTAATATTAATTTTAATCCAAAGAACATTACCATGAAAAACTCCGGATATTGTTTAAGCCTCATCTGCCTCTTTATATCGTTGTGTCTATACGGATGTAAAGATAACGCGGAAGAAAGTATAACGGAAATCTTTGAAATCGCGACAGAGGATCTGATACAGAACTTCAGTAAAGATGCAGCAAACGTCAGCATCTCTATCACCACAAACTTAAACGTAGATAATTGGGAAGCGAAGGTTACTGATAAATGGCTCAGAGCCACACAATTCAAAAACAGTCTGAAAATATCAGTAGACGCCAATATCGGTTCGAACAGACGTACCGCCAACGTTAAAGTATCCTCTGCAACTAAACATTATACCATTACAGTCACCCAATATTCCGCCAGTGACATTGTAATCGAAGAAGATATACAGGTAAAACCCTATGCCGGTAAGGCGAGCGAAGAGGAAACGGACCCGGATCGGAGCATCGAGCATTCCTTTGATAATAAATTTATTGCCGACGGCGGAGTACCTTACCACAGTAAATGGGGACAATCGGCCGATTTCCCGGTTATCCTGGAATACTATTTCGAGGGTAATACGGATATTGATTATTTCATCTATCACACTAATTCAGGAAACGGCACATTCGGGAAATTTGACGTATATACGCAGACGAAAGAAAACACGGAATACGTGCATCAGGGAAGCTATGACTTCAATATGCGCAACTCTCCCTCCATTGCCTCACTCAAAACTCCGGTAAAAGCCACCAAAGTAAAGTTTGAGGTTCATAGCGGGAAAAACGGATATGTCAGTTGTGATGAAATGCAGTTCTTCAAAAAGAACAAGAAAAACACTCTCGAAGAACAGTTGCTGACTGTCTTTACAGACATTACCTGTTCCGAAATAAAGCCTGATGTCACGCAAGAGCAGATAGAAGCATTACCCGAATTCTTCATACAAACGGCATCGGCTTTAAAAGACGATAGTTATAATAAATGGGAAAAGGAATTCCGGATACGGGAATATTGTCCTTACAGCTCCGCCGACGAATGGGCGGATAAGCTGATGACGAGGAAATACGGAGATCTCGACAATCCTACAGGAATCTATGTGAACGAAGGAGATGAGGTAGTCGTACTGGTAGGAAACACTCACGGGCAAAGTATTTCAATCCAGAATATCGGGGAAGAAACAAGCAAAGGTTATGCACAAACTTCTGTCAACGGTGATATCTATCCCCTGAAGGAAGGAGTCAACAAACTGACAGCCAAGCAAACAGGTATGTTGTTTGTAATGTACAATACGAACATACAAAACCCCGATGCACAACCGATTAAAATCCATATCCCATTAGGCGGAGGCAAAGTATGCGGATTCTTTTCCTTAAAAGAGCATCAGACCAATGAGAAATACAAGGAGTTAATAGACAAAGCCGACTATAAATATTTCTGTGTCATCGGCAACGCCATCATCCTCTATTTTCATCATAAGCAACTGAAAGCAGCAGTGCCGTATGATATCCTGTCGTCTATCGAACTTTGGGACAATATGATCCAATGGCAACAAGAATTGATGGGTATTGAAGACGTATACCCCAAACAAATGAATAATCATATTTTTGCCATATCTCCCGAAGGCGGATATATGTGGGCTTCAGAAGGCAGGATAGGATTTGTATATACCGTTCTGGGGGATATCCTGCGCAAATCTTATCTTATGGCCTCCAGAAATTCCTGGGGACCGGCACACGAGATCGGTCATGTACACCAAGGTGCCATTAACTGGGCCAGCACAACAGAGTCCTCCAACAATTTATTCTCCAATTACACGATTTATAAGTTCGGTCAGAACTGCTCCCGAGGGACAGAACTGGCTGTACCGGAATATGCGGCTAACGTCAAGAAAGCCACATTGGTATTCAGAAGATGTGTAGAAAATAAAGCCTGGTGCGACTTTGGAACCGACTATCAGGGAGAGGACCCGGAAATGCATGCACGCATGAACTGGCAATTATGGAATTACTATCATCGCTGCGGATATAATCCCCAATTCTTCCCTACTCTTTTCAAATTGATGCGCGAAAACCGTGTATCAACCCAAGACCCGGGAGAAAATCAAATGATGTATGCCAGAATGGCTTGCCGGGCTGCTAACGAGAACCTGACAGATTTCTTTGAAAGGTGGGGGTTCTTTGTCCCGATCTCTATGAAGGTCAACCAATACGGTACGTACAATTACATTGTCACGGACGCCATGATTAAGGAAACGAAAGAATTTATGAAGCAGTTTCCGGCTCCCAAACACGCTTTCTACTATCTGGAAGACAGAAAGAAAGGTGACCCCGGACTCGATACGACTCCACCGGATGTCGGTTACTTCACTCAATTTGCAGAGGACATGAAAATCACCAAGCAAATTACTTATACTATATCCGGACATCAGGTGAATGTTCAAAACGGAGAACAGGCAGTAGCTTTTGAAATAAAAGAGAATGATAACCTGAAATATTTCGGTACTTCTTTCCAGTTTGAAATTCCCAATACTATTTCACCGGATCGTGTCAAATTATACGCTGTACAAGCGGACGGTGTACGAATCGAAATGACTCGTAAATAAAATCAATGATTAGTATGGCCCTATTAATCAACAGTATATATTTATAATCAATAACAATCTAAAAAAAACACCATGAGAAAAGTCTTACTATTCGTGTGCCTGTTAATGGCAGGAATGACAGTCAACGTAAACGCTGCAAAACAAAAAGCCAAGCACGTCATCTTAATCGGTATGGACGGTTGGGGGGCTTACAGTGTCTCTAAAGCGGATATCCCGGCTATCAAAAGTCTGATGACCAACGGATGTTACACACTTCATAGCCGGAGCGTACTCCCTTCTTCGAGTGCTATCAACTGGGCTTCCATGTTTATGGGAGTGGGAACAGAGTTACACGGATACACCACCTGGGGCTCGAAAACTCCGGAGATCCCTTCACGTGAGGTCAACGAACGGGGGATCGCTCCTACCATTTTTTCTGTCTTGCGCGAACAGCGTCCTAAAGCCGAAATCGGTTGTTTGTATGAATGGCCCGGAATCAAATACCTGGTAGATACGTTAGCCATGAGTTACCAATATCAGACTCCGGGATACGCCAAAGCTCCCACTGCCTTATGCGAAGCAGCCGAGAAGTATATTATTGAAAAGAAACCGGAACTGCTAGCTATCTGCTTCGAAGAACCCGACCACACCGGACATACCAAAGGGCATGACACTCCGGCCTACTATCAGATGTTGAAAGAACTGGATTGATATGTGGAACGTATCCTGCAAGCTATTAAAAAAGCCGGTATATGGGATGACACCATTATTATTATGACGGCCGACCACGGTGGTATCAAAACCGGGCATGGCGGCAAGACACTGAGGGAAATGGAGATTCCATTTATTATTTCCGGCAAGAATGTCCGCAAAGGCATGGAAATCAAAGAAAGTATGATGCAATATGACACTGCGGCAATGATTGCCTATATACTAGGGCTGAAGCAGCCTCAATCTTGGATTGGACGTCCGGTAAAGACGGTTTTCAAATAAGATCATTACTATAATAGTTACTTATATTACAAAAAGAATATGGATACTGCAAATCACACAAGACGGAGAAAGTCCGGCCATGTTTTCTTGCAGTATCCATATCACATAAATATCCGTTCAAACTAGTCTTCTTTTTATAGTAAACAGAAATCATCATTAGCTCTCCGATATAATTTAATTTATTTTTTATACTTTTGCCACATGTTGCTACAAAATACAACAGTTGTTAATCATTCTAGTACAATTATTACAAAGTACACAGAGTACACGTGTATGAAGGAGAGTAAAATACATTATCAAACTAAAGAGGATGCGGAATTATGGGTTCTGCTAATCAAAGGAGACAAGCTGGCTTTAGAAATAATGTACCGGCGTTACTTTCCGCACCTGTTGAATTATGGACATACAATCTCCACAAACGAAGAATTAATAAAAGATTGTATTCAGGATCTCTTTGTCAACGTATTCAACAACTCTAAATTCCGCCCCATAGACCATGTCAAATCTTACTTATATACAGCCCTTAGAAACAATCTCGTATATAAGATGTCCTCGATGAAAGAGACGTACCAGTTAGAAAATGCAGAGTTTGAGATTCCATTGACAGATGATGAACTGGAAGGACTCTTTGCACACGACGATACTTATCTGGAAAGAAGCAAATTGCTAAAGGAGGCCTACCGGAAATTATCCGCCAATCAGCGTCATGCCGTTTATTTGTACTATATCAAAGAACTTACATGGGAGGAAGTTGCCGAAATATTAGGTATTACAGTGCACTCATCCATGAACCTGATAGGGAGAGCTATTGTCAAATTACGACGTTTATTTGAAAATAAATAATTTTTTTCCATAAAAGTGAGGAGTAAATTCGTTTTTCCCATTATAATAACAGAACAGTCGAATGATGAAAGAAGAAAAAGGAAATATTGAACAAATGAGCGAACGGTTGTTCCACTACCTTCGAAAGAGAGAAAGTTCCGCTTCCCAAGAAGCAGAAGACGAGGTATGGAGCAAAATCAGTGAGCAAATAGACAAGAAGAAGCATATTCCCGTCTATCGCTGGCTTATACCGGTGACAGCTGTTGCTGCTGCTTCTCTCCTGTTTGTATTCTGGCTGAATAATCAAGCTTATGATACGATTCATTCGGCAGATGTTCAAGAGTTTGTATCTGCTGCAAATACTCCGGAGAAACATATTGAGCTGATTACGGCTACCGGAACGAAGATAAAAGTAGATGAAAAAGCTACCGTGGCTTATGCACAAGACGGTTCTTTATTAATCGACGAGAAGAAAATCGCGCCCCGACAGAGTACCGGGGAAGGAGAAGAAGAACATCCCATGAACCAGATTATTGTACCAATGGGGAAACATATCAAATTACAATTGTCTGATGGCTCTCAACTGGATATTAATTCCGGAACGAAGGTTGTTTATCCCCAAAAGTTCAAAAAGGAATATCGGGAAATATTCGTCGAAGGAGAAATATTCATAGATGTGACTCATAAGGAAAGTAACATCCCCTTTATAGTAAAGACATCACTCTTTACTGTAAATGTGCTGGGTACTGCCTTCAACGTAAAAGCTTATAAAGAAGATACTAAAGCCGAAGTCGTATTAGTACGGGGAAAGGTGGAGGTAAAAGACAAAAAGGAACAGAATTATACGCTGATGCCTAATGAGCTGATTGCTCTGAATGAAGGAACATATACTGACAAGAAAAAAGTCAATGCGCTCGATTATATCAGCTGGATTGACGGCATTCTGACATTGAATAATCAGGCACTAAGTATAGTATTAGAGCAGTTACACCGCTATTACGGAAAAGAAATTATTTATGATACAGGTATAGAAACAATGCCGATGCACGGGAAACTTGATTTGAATGAAGGGTTACAGAAAGTATTGTCAACTATTGCCATAACGGCACCTGTTACCATAGAAGAAAAGAATAATATATATTATGTCCACATGAGAAAAGAAAACTAATTATTAATCTTAAAAACATCGAATATGCCTATGATATGAAAACACACGAAAAATCCGAATAATATTCGTAGTATTATTCGGATTAGCTAAAAACATTACCTATCAACATTAAGTAGCGTTCTTAAAATTACAAAATTATGGAAAACTGTAAATTTACTACAAGCAGGAGTGTTAAAAGATACAAATTCCTGTTTGTACTGGCAATTTTTTTATCATCTTTCTTATCTGTCTATGCAGAAGACGTCTCTAACTATGTAGAGGAAAAAACATTCACATTCAGTTTCGAGAATGTACCTCTAAAACAAGTACTGAGCCATATTGAGAAAAATAGCGAATTTATCTTCGTCTATTACGGAGAAACCATTAATCCCAACCGCAAGGTATCTATTAAAGTAACGAACCAACCAATTCGTCCGGTACTCGACAAACTATTTAAAGGTATGTCGGTAGAATATACAATAGACAACAGGCAGATTACACTCAAAAAAGTAGCTCAAAAGAAAGTTCAACCGCAAAGTTCTAAAAGAAAAACAATACAAGGATTTGTATTGGATAAGGACGAACAACCGATCACCGGGGCAACTATTAAAATTAAAGACAGCACGACAGGTGCTCTGACGGACATTGAAGGTTTCTACAAGCTTGAACTTGAGGAAGAAAATCCGGTCCTGATAGTCTCATTTATGGGATATATCACCCAAGAAGTGAAAGTCGGGAAGAAGAGTATACTCAACATCCAACTGGAAGAAGACACTAAGGCATTGGATGAGGTTGTAGTCACAGCCTTTGGTATCGGGCAGAAAAAGGAAAGTCTTGTCGGAGCTATCCAACAGATACGCCCGGAACAGCTAAGAGTACCTTCCTCACGTTTATCTTCTTCTTTTGCGGGACGTTTATCAGGAGTTATCGCCGTACAACGAAGTGGCGAACCGGGAGCAGACGGCGCCAGTTTCTGGATTCGTGGTGCTTCTACATTCAGTGGCGCAACTGATCCTCTCATCATCCTGGACGGTGTGGAAATTGACGCAACCCAACTGAACAATCTCGATCCTGAAGTAATTGAAAGCTTCTCAATACTAAAAGATGCAACGGCAACAGCACTCTATGGAACAAGAGGAGCTAACGGAGTGATGGTAGTCACGACAAAGAATGGGGAAAATCTGAAAAAGCCGATCATTAACTTTAGAGTGGAAGGGGCTATATCACAGTTGACAAATGTTCCTAAAATGGTAGACGGTATCACTTATATGAGATTATACAATGAGGCACAGACACGTACTCCCGAGACTACCGATATCTATTCGGACGAAAAGATTAATGCTACAATAGACGGTGTCAATCCTTATATGTATCCCAACATCGATTGGTACAACGAGATGTTCAAGAAAAACACTTTTGCCGAACGGTTCAACTTTAATATCCGTGGCGGAAGCAGCCGGGTAGATTATTTTATGAGTGCAAGCGTCAAGCACAGCGACGGTAATCTTAAATCACTCAGTAAAGACTTCTACTCCTTCAACAACAATATCAATGTCTACAACTATGATTTTGTCAATAATCTGAATATCAAGGCAACCAATACAACTAAAATATCGCTAGGACTAAATGTGTCGGTACGAGACTGGAGCGGGCCTTATAGTAGTGCCGGAAGCGTATTCTCAAGTGCACTCAATGCAAATCCGGTAGACTTTCCGATCCGTTTCCCCGGCCAGGAAGATGACACTCACATCCGTTGGGGAGGAAGATCTGGTGCTCCGAACGGAAGTTATGTCAATCCTGTCGCCGATTTTGTATCCGGTTATAGTTCCACGTACTCTACAAGTGTAACAGCCAACCTGCGTTTTAATCAGGACTTGAAGATGATTATGAAAGGACTGAAACTGAATGCTATTGTTTCATATTACAACTATTCATATTCTAAAGTGTATCGTTATTGCAACGTCAACCAATATGAGACTTCCATGTATAATCCACAAGAAGATACATACGACTTAAACATCATCGGCAACGAACAAAGTACCGAGCTTAAAACCGGAGGTTCCAATAGCGGTAACCGTAGATTATATCTACAAGCCAGCCTGGATTATAACAGAACATTCAATGACGTGCACAAAGTCAATGTCATGTTCCTATATAATCAAGAACAGAATGACGTTAACAACCCTTCGGACTTGCTGACATCCTTACCTAGAAGGAAACAAGGTATAGCAGGACGTTTATCTTACGGATTTGCCGGCAGGTACTTAGCCGAACTCAACTTTGGCTACAATGGTTCTGAAAACTTCCCGAAGAATAAGAAGTTCGGTTTCTTCCCTTCAGTAGCAATCGGATACAATCTGTCTGAAGAGAAATTCTGGGAACCGCTCAGAAACATCATCCCGCAATTTAAAATAAGAGCATCGTGGGGGCTTGTCGGTAATGACCAGACAGGAGCCGGACGTTTTACGTTCCTTGAGAACCTTACTAACTCCGGAGCCGGATTCACAACCGGGACCGGTAACCAGACACACACCAACTCCGGTCCTGTATGGAAAAGATATGCCAATCCGAACCTGACATGGGAGGTTGGTGAGAAATGGAATGCCGGTATTGATGTGAGAATATTGAAAGGATTCAGTTTCTCTGCCGACATTTTCAAAGAAGTGAGAAAGGAAATCTTTATGGATCGTGGAACAATTCCGACACTCATGGGACTTGGTAATGTTACAGTTCAAGGAAATCTCGGAAAGATGCGTAACTGGGGAATAGATACCAGTGTAGACTACAACAACCAGATTAACAAAGACTTGTTTGTCTCTTTCAAGGGAACGTTCACCTTTGCTCATAATAAAATACTTGAAATGGATGAGCCGGAATTCAGCTTATATCCCAACCGTCTGAAAGTCGGCCATTCACTCAATACAATCTTCGGATATGTAGCGGACGGATTATTTACCGACGAAAATATGATTAACAATAGTTTGCCGCAACAATTTGCCAATCTGCCGTTAATGCCCGGTGATATTAAGTACAAAGATATTCCGAATGCATTAGGAGGTACGGACAATGCAATCAATGAATATGACAAAGTTGCCTTAGGTTATCCCAGTGTACCGGAAATTGTATATGGTTTCGGCCCTTCCATTAAATACAAAAATCTGGACTTCTCTTTATTCTTTCAGGGAACCGGACGCGTATCATTAATGATGAGCGGATTCCATCCTTTCACCAACGATAACAATACCGCCAAAAGAGGTATATTAGATTACGTAGCAGATGGATGCTGGACAACAGATAATCCTAATCCCAATGCATCATACCCCAGACTCACGACGGCATATAACACAAATAATAACCAGAATTCAACATTCTGGCTGAGAAACGCCGCTTTTTTAAAGCTCAAGAATGCGGAAATAGGATATAGTTTCAAGAATATGAGAATTTATGTCAGCGGCAACAACCTGCTAACATTCTCTAAATTCAAATTATGGGATCCAGAAATGGGAGGTGGCTCCGGTATGTCCTATCCTACTCAAAGAACATTTAATGTTGGTTTTCAGATGACTATTAACTGATAAATATATAATAAAATATGAAACTGAGATATATTTACATCATTGTATTATGCATCTTAACAAGCGGATGCAATTATCTGGATATAATGCCGGATGAACGTGCCAAACTGGAAGACTCTTACAACACTCCGTCCAAAACCGAAGGATTTCTCTATTCGTGTTATACTTATATGCCGATGAACCGTACTTCTCAAGATTCACAGCCGTACCAAAGCTGGTATCCGACAGCATTACTGACCGGAGGAGAAGTAACTACTTATTATAAAGCCAACGAACCGGAACAGTTGTTCACAATGGGGCTTTATAACCCGACTAACAATTCAATCGTTTCCCACCGTTGGTGGCCGACATGGAAAGGGGTCCGCCAATGCTATGAATTTCTGGATATTCTGGATAAAGCCCAAGTTTATACTGAAGCCGATAGGGAAATATATAGAGCAGAAGCTAAGTTTCTAATTGCTTATTATCACTTCTGTTCTTTACAGGCATTCGGTCCCACTCTCATCATCAGGAAAAAATATGATTTGGACGCCAAATTATCCGAATTACCGGCACGAAGTTCTTACGATGAAGTAGTAGCTTTTATTGATGAAATGCTGGACGAAGCAATGCCCGGACTGGTCGAGGCACACAATCCTATGTATTTCGGACGAGCTACCAAACATGTTGCACGCGCTCTCCGCTCCCGTGTACACTTATACGCTGCCTCACCTTTATTCAACGGAAACAGTGAGTTTTACAGTAATTTCGTTGACGAAAATGGGAAACATCTAATTTCACAGACATACGACGTCAAGAAATGGGAGAAGTGTGCGGAAGTGACATTGGATGCTATTCAGAACGCGGAAAAAGCAGGCTACAAACTATACGGAGATGTTGAAGCCGGAGCTCCAACCCAAGAGAAACCGGGATTCACAGACCAGACCGAAAGCGGAAAAGCTCAGCGCAGAGTCAGATATTGTACGATTGACAACCAGAACCTATGTGAAATCATCTGGGGAGATAATCGAGGCGAATCAACATACGGTGTACAAATTCGTTCGTCGGTGAGACAGACGAAACAGATCCCGTACACGCAAACCAACTCCACTGCACCGACCCTGCAGATGGTTGAACTCTTTTATACAGAGCATGGATTACCTATCGATAAAGACAAGACCTATGACTATGCTAACCGTTATCAAATAGCTTATCTGCCTGCAAACTTTGACGGGAATAATTATGAAGACAGGCCGAATGATCGCTCTATCAAACTACATTTTAATCGTGAACCACGCTTTTATTCATGGATAGGATTCCATAACGGCAACTACGAAATAGCACGATATAATGCAGCAGCACTTCCTTTAAACAAATCTTATGTACCCGGCGGATTAAGAATGTTGTTCAACGGAGCACATGGTTTCAAAAAAGATATGACGGTGCATTATTCGGTAACAGGATATCTTAACAAGAAGTTCACACATCCCGGATTCACTAATACCATTATCAAATATCCATTCCCCACATTCCGGCTGGCGGAACTGTACTTGAATTATGCCGAAGCCTTGATCGAGATTGGGGGAAGCAATAATCTCAAGATCGCTAAAAAATATATGGATAAAGTAAGGAAACGCGCAGGCATCCCGGGAGTAGATGAGTCTATTCAGAAATATGCAAATGATGAATGGAAAGGAAAAGAAAATGAACAGGAAACTTTACGCCAATTTGTCCGCCAGGAACGACAAATAGAATTCTATCTGGAAGGACAACGTTTTTGGGATTTGAGACGTTGGAAAATAGCGGAAAAACTGGATGAACCTTTCTTGTGCTGGAATATTGAAGGAGCCAGTGTAGAGGAATTCTTTAAAGCTCCACAACCCAACATGACATTAACGAATCATTTCTATAAATCACAATATCTGTTGCCAATCAGTGCCAGTGAACTGGAAAAGACTCCGCAAATCATTCAAAATCCATTCTATTAATATTCACCATGAAGAACAATCAACTTATGATTGGACTTGCTCTATTAGCTCCACTCTCTTCCTTTGCGGAAGAGAGTGGAGCTAATAAAAAAAAGCCCAATATTATCTATATTCTTGCAGGTGATCTGGGTATATCGGAATTAGGTTGTTATGGCCAGCAGTTAATTGAAACTCCTAATATCGACCGGTTATCACAAGAAGGAATGACATTCAGCAACCATTACTCCGGGACAGCAGTGTCAGCTCCATCGCGCTGTGTCCTCTTTACCGGATTACATACCGGGCACGCCTATATACGGGGGAATGACGAAATGGCTTCACGTGGAGATGTTTGGAATCATAAAGCTGTATTAGCTGATTCGACCCTGGAAGGCCAACGCCCCGTTCCGGCAGAAACGGTAATGATTCCGGCAGTCATGAAGCAAGCCGGCTACACAACGGCCTGTATCGGAAAATGGGGATTGGGGTATCCCGGTTCTGCCAGTACCCCAAACAAAATGGGATTTGACTTTTTCTACGGATATAATTGCCAAAGAGAAGCTCATACCTACTACCCTCCATTTTTATATAGAAACGAACATCGGGAATATCTGAATAATCCATTGGTAGTCCCCCACACCAAACTGGATAAAGGTGCAGACCCATACGAAGAAAAAAGCTATGCGAAATATACTCTCAATGAGTATGCACCGGACCTGATGTACAAAGAAATACTCAACTTTATCGACCTTACTAAAGATAACCCTTTCGTCTTATTCTGGACGACGCCCCTTCCCCATGTTCCCTTACAAGCACCGGAAAAATGGGTAAAGCATTATGTGAACAAGTTTGGAGATGAAAAACCATACACAGGCAATAAAGATTATTTTCCCTGCCGTTATCCTCGCGCAACCTATGCTGCCATGATGAGCTACTGGGATGAACAGATCGGAGGACTTATTAATAAACTTAAAGAACTGGGAATCTATGACAATACCATCATCATTTTTACCAGTGACAACGGGCCGACTTTCAATGGCGGAAGCGATTCTTTCTTTTTCGATAGTGCTAAACCATTCAAAAGTGAATGGGGCTGGGGCAAAGCATCGCTCCGCGAAGGAGGCATTCGTGTTCCGATGATTGCCAGTTGGCCTAAAAAGATAAAAGCCGGTAGTAAAAGTGATCTCATCTGTGCCTTTTGGGACATTATGCCTACTTTCTGTGAGATTGCAAAAGTAGAATGCCCGACTACGGACGGAATCAGCTTTTTGCCGGAATTACTAGACAAAAAACAGAATAAACATGATTTCTTATATTGGGAATTTCCCGATAGCGGAGGCCAAAAAGCTGTCCGAATGGGCAAATGGAAGGGTATTGTATTGAATATTTTTAAAGGAAACAGGAAAATTCAATTATATGATCTGGATTCTGATCCCAGAGAACAGACAGATGTTGCCAGATACCACCCGGAAATCGTGAAAAGAATGGAGGATATTATGAAGCAGGAACATATCGAACCGGAACTAGCTTCATTCAAAATGCCTCATTAGAGCCTTAAATAAATCATTATTCATTCTGCTTATTCGGAATGAATAATGATTTATAATTTCAATGCCACCTATCTCAGTCATCCTCAATCTTTACGGCTGTACCGTTAGCAGTCACCATTAGCATACTGCCACTACCTCCTACTGTCTCGTAATCCAAATCAACACCTATCACAGCATTTGCTCCTAACTGAGCAGCTTGTGCCTGCATTTCCTGCAAAGCGGTATCTTTAGCTTTGCGCAATACTTCTTCGTACGCTCCGGAACGCCCTCCTACAATATCGCGGATACTTGCAAACAAGTCACGAAACACATTGGCACCTATGATTGTTTCTCCGGAAACGATTCCATAATATTTCACTATTCGTTTTCCCTCAATAATGGGAGTTGTTGTTATTAACATTGTCTTTTTCTCTTTAAGTTATTTGCAATTCTATATATTAGACGTAAGCCGTCCTAAAAAAGTTGCAGCTATACCGTAATTTATTTACGATATAGCTGCCATTAATGTTAAAGAGAGAGAATTTATAATATAAGCATGGTCTCACGACCCTCCAGATATTCCATGAATATTTGTTTCTTTACTCATTAGACGCAAGAAAACTCAAATCACTGCACTTTGGGTATTCTTTTTTTAGTTAAAGAATAAAAAAATCGCTATTCCACAGAAATAGCGATTCATATCTTTAAAACATCTTGCTGACACGTTCAATCCCGGCCACCAATATATCAATTTCCGATTTCGTATTGTACATGGCAAACGAAGCCCGCACTGTCCCCTCTATGCCAAGGCGTTGCATCAAAGGTTGGGCACAATGATGTCCTGTACGGACGGCAATACCTAAGCGGTCGAGTAAAGTTCCGAGATCGAAATGATGAATGTCGCCGACAAGGAAGGATATCACCGCTCCATGGTCAGCAGCTTCACCGAATATACGCATAGTAGGAATTTCTTTCAGACGTTGCAGAGCATAAGTTGTCAGTTCATGCTCATGGGCGGCTATTTGCTCCAGACCGATACCATTCACATAATCGAGTGCTTTCGCCAGTCCGGTAGTTCCGATATAGTCAGGTGTACCGGCTTCAAACTTGAAAGGAAGTTCATTGAAAGTCGTTTTTTCAAAAGAGACATGCTGAATCATCTCTCCTCCTCCCTGGTAAGGCGGAAGGCGGTCCAGCCATTCTTCCTTTCCATAAAGTACGCCGACACCTGTCGGACCATATATTTTATGAGCGGAGAACACGAGAAAATCGGCATCCAAATCCTGTACGTCCACTTTCATGTGAGGGATAGACTGAGCTGCATCAATCAGACAGGGTACACCGTGAGCATGTGCTGTTGCAATCATTTCCTTCACCGGATTCACCGTACCCAATACGTTCGACACATGCACCACACTGACAATCTTCGTGCGTTCGGAGAATAATTTTTCGTATTCGTCCAACAACAGTTCGCCTTTGTCGTTCATCGGAATCACTTTGATTGCAATACCTTTACGAGCAGCCAGAAGTTGCCAGGGGACAATATTACTATGATGTTCCATTACAGAAAGGATCACCTCATCCCCTTCTTGCATAAACTCGTCACCAAAACTGGAAACAAGCAAGTTTATGCTTTCCGTTGTTCCCCGTGTGAACACCACTTCACTCGTGCTGCGGGCATTGATAAACCGACGTACCGTTTCACGAGAGGCTTCGTGCAGTTCCGTAGCCTGCTGTGAAAGATAATGCACTCCGCGATGCACATTTGCATTGACGGAATAATACTCATCTACCAATGCATCAACCACCAGACGGGGTTTCTGAGTCGTCGCACCATTATCGAAATAAACCAATGGCTTACCGTAAACCGTACGGCTCAATATCGGGAAATCCTCACGTATCTTTTGAATATCCATGTTTATTCGCTATTACTCATTTACAAATCGCACAACCCTGACATCTGTTCAACTCACCACGGAAACGTTTCTCAACCAACAGATGCAAGCGATCTTTCAGCGCATCCAGACGAATGGTATCAATCACTTCGTTGACAAACGCAAACATCAGAAGCAGACGAGCTTCTTTCTCGTTGATTCCACGGGAACGCATATAAAACAATGCATTCTCATCAAGCTGTCCCACCGTTGCTCCATGCGAACATTTCACATCGTCCGCATAAATCTCCAACTGCGGCTGCGTGTACATTCTAGCATCACGTGTAGCGCAAAGATTACGGTTTGTCTGTTGAGAATTTGTATGTTGGGCGTCAGGACGTACCAGCACTAATCCGGCAAATGCACCTATCGACTGATCATCGAGTACATATTTGAATAATTCATTACTTGTACAATTCGGAACCGCGTGATCAATACTTGTATTATTATCTATATGCTGGTTCTTATCAGCAATCGCCATTCCGCAAAGATTAATTTCAGCACCTTCTCCTGCCAGCAATACCTCCGTAGTATTACGGGTAGTGCCATTATGCAAAGTCATACCATTCAGCAAAACGTTACTGTTTGCTTCCTGCTTTACATATAAATTACTAATACGGACAGTACTTGTATGTGTTTCTTCCAACTCATACAAATCAAACACCGTATTCTCTCCTGCAAAGACTTCTATTACCTGTGTTGCAAGGAAGTTCACATTATCCATAGCATGATCACAAATCAGCAGACGGGCTTGTGCACCATCTTCCAGAATAATCAACACACGGCGGTTCACCATGAAATTGACATCTGCACGAAGAATATTCACCAACTGGATAGGTTTTTCCACTACTACATTCTTCGGCACATAGAAAATTACGCCATCTTGCGCAAAAGTCGTATTAAAGGCGGTCACACCATCTTTTGAAGTATCCGCCAGTTTGCCGTAATACTTCTTCACCAATTCGGGATGTTGCCTGGCCACCTCTTTCAAGCTGCCAAATATCACGCCTTCCGGCAAATGACTTTTGGGAAGGGCCTTGTCATAGAAAGCGTCATTCACCACAAAATACAGGGCAGTGCTCATATTCGGCACATCGCACTTGAACACTTCATACGGATTGACCGGAATAGCCAGGCGATTCAGGTTCAAACCAAAGTCCGGTTCAAAATACTTGCTTACATCCGTATATTTGTACTTCTCCATTTTGCGGGTCGGGAATCCGATTCGCTCAAAATCGGCAAAGGCAGCAGCACGAGGCGCATTCAGCACTTCAGCGCTATGTTTGCAGATCATAGCTTCCGTCTGCGAGAAGAGTTCTATATATTGTTGTTCCGCATTCATCGTCATTCTCCTACTTCTTTCTTTATCCAATCATATCCTTTTTCTTCCAGTTCAAGAGCAAGTTCCGGTCCGGCAGTTTTCACGATACGACCTTTATAAAGAACATGCACGATATCCGGTTTGATATAATCAAGCAGACGTTGATAGTGAGTGATAACAATTGTGCTTGTTTCGGGAGTTTTCAATTTGTTCACTCCTTCCGCAACGATACGAAGAGCATCTATATCCAGACCGGAGTCCGTCTCGTCAAGAATGCTTAAACGTGGTTCCAACATCGCCATTTGGAAAATCTCGTTCCGTTTCTTTTCACCACCGGAGAAACCTTCGTTTACCGAACGGTTAGCCAATTTGTTATCCAATTCAACCACCGCACGTTTCTCACGCATCAGTTTCAGGAACTCGCTGGCAGTCAGTGCAGGCAGACCTTTGTATTTGCGTTGTTCGTTTACGGCAGCACGCATAAAGTTTACCATACTCACTCCCGGAATCTCCACCGGATACTGGAAACTAAGGAAAATACCTTCATGGCTACGATCTTCCGGACTCAACTCCAACAGATTCTTTCCATAAAAAGTGATTGAACCTTTCGTTACCTCAAAAGCCGGATTCCCCACCAGTACCGACGACAAAGTACTCTTACCGGAACCATTCGGTCCCATAATTGCATGTACTTCGCCCGGTTTCACCGTCAGGTTAATGCCTTTCAATATCTCTTTGCCATTAATGCTGGCATGCAGGTCTTTTATTTCTAACATAATCACTTTTATTTTTTATCCTACACTTCCTTCCAAGGAGATAGTAAGCAACTTCTGTGCTTCTACCGCAAATTCCATTGGAAGTTTATTCAATACTTCTTTCGCATATCCGTTCACAATCAGTCCGATAGCGTCCTCTGTCGGAATACCGCGCTGGTTGCAATAGAAAATCTGGTCTTCACTGATCTTGCTTGTCGTAGCTTCATGTTCCACTACCGCTGTCTCATTATGAATATCCATATATGGGAAAGTATGTGCACCGCACTTATCTCCCAACAACAAAGAGTCACACTGGCTGTAATTACGGGCATTATCCGCTTTCTCCGCTACACGGACCAGTCCGCGATACGAATTCTCGCTGTGACCGGCAGAAATACCTTTGCTGACAATTGTACTACGTGTATTCTTACCGAGATGAATCATCTTCGTACCCGTATCCGCCTGCTGATAGTTATTAGTCACAGCCACAGAATAAAATTCAGCTGTCGAATTATCACCTGTCAGGATACAGGAAGGATATTTCCAGGTAATCGCCGAACCGGTTTCCACTTGTGTCCAGGATAATTTACTATCCACTCCCTTGCAGTTACCGCGTTTAGTCACAAAGTTGTATACACCGCCCTTACCTTCTGCATCGCCCGGATACCAGTTCTGAACAGTGCTATATTTTACCTCTGCACGGTCGTGCACGATTATCTCAACGATAGCGGCATGCAACTGATTTTCATCCCGCATCGGCGCCGTACATCCTTCCAGATAAGAAACGTACGAATCGTCGTCCGCCACAATCAGCGTACGTTCAAACTGCCCCGTGTTACGGGCATTGATACGGAAATAAGTGGAAAGTTCCATCGGACAACGTACTCCTTTCGGAATATACACAAAAGAGCCGTCGGAAAAGACAGCGGAGTTCAACGCGGCAAAGAAATTATCCCGGTAACCTACCACCGAACCCATATATTTCTTCACCAAATCGGGATGTTCCCGCACGGCTTCACTGAACGAGCAGAAGATAATTCCTTTCTCCATCAACGTTTCCTTGAAAGTTGTCTTTACGGAAACGGAGTCCATAACGGCATCCACCGCCATTCCGCTAAGAGCCATCTGTTCTTCCAAAGGAATACCCAGCTTATTAAACGTCTTTATCAATTCAGGATCGACTTCCTCCATGCTCTTCGGTCCTTCTTTCTTCTTCGTCGGATCGGCATAATAAGAAATCGCCTGATAGTCAATTTCAGGGATACGGAGATGTGCCCAAGTCGGCATCTCCAGCGTCAGCCAGTGGCGATACGCTTTCAGGCGAAACTCCAGCAACCACTCCGGTTCGTCTTTTTTCGATGAAATCAGACGAATGACATCTTCATTAAGTCCACGCTCAATGATGTCTGTATGCACCTCTGTGGTGAAGC
>OFFT01000606.1_pt1 | contig 25084 bp, 29 predicted proteins | sample 1521581 | NCBI WGS metagenome assembly OFFT01 (sample SAMEA3504084, study PRJEB24116) | mouse gut metagenome | biome: mouse gut; feature: mouse-associated habitat; material: faeces | place: Denmark | collected 2011
TTTGTGGGAACAAAGGCACTGCTTGCAAAGTAGCGACCCCTCCGTCAAATGTGCCAACTCATATCAAAATGGCAAAAGCCGGTCTTGCAATTCAATTATATTTTTGTCAGCGAAGTCATAGCTATTGTAAATAGATGCGATTATAATTTGGTGTTCAGTATAATCCTCCGCCAGGATAGCCATCATCTCATTCACATTTTCCTCGCTTACCTCACGCCCACTTGGTGAATCCAGAATAATTGGTAGGCATACCCCCGTGTGATTTCGAATTAAAGCCACATACGATATTTTGAAAGCAAATACAACCTTATGGAATATTGCCCCAGACAACGACTTGAGGTCGTTTGTAAAAATATAATCGTTTCGCGCACTTACATACTTTTCATCCAAGCCAAGGCGGGTAGCATATTGTGAAATAAGGCTATGCAGCTCGGCGACAAGAGGATTATTTTGTTTTACGCTTGTAATTACCTGTTCCTCTAAGGCTTTCCGTTCTTTTTCCAACTTAGCAATGATTCTCTGTGTAGCCAAAGCATCAATGTCCATTTTTGATATTTCGCTATCAAATTGCTCTAAACTACTTTTTACATCAAACAGCATCGAATCCCTATCTTGCTTGGCTCTTAGCTGATGTATTTTTCGGTCAATGGCCGCAAGTTGCTCACAAATTATCTTTTGCTTTGCAACAAGAAGGTGAGCCGTATCAGTATAACCAACCAAGGTATCTTTATTAACCGGGATTTCAATGCCATCCGGCGTCTTTACCCGAAGTCTAAAAGAAGTAATATATTTTTCAAAACTGTTGTTTTTTCGGACTACACTCTTTATGCGGCAAAGCTCTTCTTCAAGCGGTTTTCTCTCACAGTAAAGCACTTCTAAAGCCGTGTCGATTTCATCAGCCGGAGAATCAGAATAGACAGTCTCTCCCAATTTGTTTATCTCGGCTTTATATTTGGCGACATCTAGCATATGCCTATACTTCCGAAGTTCTCGTTTGACCGTGTCAAGTCTTTGAGATAATTCGTCATTTGATTTTTCGGATAGTCCTCTTAGTAGTGATTCGAGTGAAAAACGAATATTGCCAATAGCCTTTCCACGGTTTAACAGAGTCCATCCTTTTTCTTGGTCAACATAAAATGCACCAAGTAAATTTTCAACCACCTCAGAGTTTTCAATGCCAAAAATCAATGAGTGTATTTCGTTCTGTTCAGTAGGGAGGGAATATCCCTTTTCGGCTCCATCATGAGTAATCTCGATATAGTCACGATTTCTGGTCAAGACAAACTCGCTCTCGTCTGTACCTATAACTGTAAGGATCGTCTCATAGTCGGAAAACCGAATGCCACGGGTATTGGGTATCGGGTAGCCCAGGGCGTACATAAGTATCCTCAACAAAGTGGTCTTGCCAACGCTGTTTTTTTTGCTGAAAACAACATTTACACCTGGGGCAAAAGTAAATATCTTTTGATTATCGTTCAAAAATGATTGTTGCATCGAATTGACCTGCAATGAAGCTATTCTCATAATTTCACCTTGCCTTTTATCCTGGCTATTTCTCTGTAGCTTTTAAGAACTTTTGAAAGGGCAAGGCGGATTACCATTTCCTCCGTAGTTAAGTCTGTGTCTTTCAAGTCGAAGTCTCTTTTGTATTGCTCCCATTTTTCAGATATAAAACGCCTCACGCGTTCTTTTGATCTCAAAGCAGGGTAGAAGTCATTAAAATCGCTGAGAACTTTTGAAACGAATTCAAAACGTTCACTGTTATTGTTTATTACTGCTCGATACTTTCGCAAAATTTCCCTCACATCTGATGTGTCATAGTCCTCTAATTCAGCATCCGATTCATGAATCTCACACTGGATAGCGATAATGGGCCATACCATACTTTCCTTTGTTATTGAAGTCGTTCTTTGCGAGGCGTTCACAGTAAATGAATGCTGCCACAAAGATAGTATTTGGCTTGTAGATACACTTTGAACACCAATGTCATTGAGAAAGTCCATCGTCACCGATTGCAGTACCTTGTATCGTTCATCCTCGGATTCACCATGAAACTGCATCACACAAACGGTTAACATAGAAGTATCAATACTATATCTGCTTATTGAGCAAATATCATCGATTATCTGCTGACAACTTCTCGGTAGTTCAGAAAATGGAACCATGTTAAGTGGGCTGCTAAATTTGTACATTGTTGTCACGTCGCTAAACGGGTTTGGAGAATTTGTGACATAAACAAGTTTCTCAATATTGGCAATTTGAGATGCCTTGTTCAATGTTTTCAAAGCTGCTTCCAACTTATCTATAACAAAGCTAACATCATCAGGATTTATAACAGACTTTGCTTGTGCCATCAGCATTCTTCCGTTTGTAAATGTGATTTCAACATCTTCTGTTTCGCCTTCAACTTTGACTTTGGAAGCACTTTCAATATTTTTAAGCATCAGCATAATCGCCGCATTACTCTGAAATTCCCAGCCAAAAGCGGAGGCAGTTGCATTTGACGATCTTGGCATTGGCGCATTCACCCCCTTATCCCAAACTTGTTCTCTTGTTCCACTAGCTTAGTCTATGCCAGTACCAGCTTTTACATATATGCCTTATTTCTTCTCAGCCGTTACCATCAGGTGCCGCAATTATTTCGTCAATCTTGAACATCAACATACTGGCAAAAATCATTCGCCGCATAGAATCATCTTTCTCAAGCTCAATATTCTCGTGAGATTTTGGATTTCGCAACGCTGCCATAGCCCCGGCGAACAGGAAACGAGTACCCAAGTGGATGTCTTTTCCTGTTTGAGTAGTCCGATCTCCCGCCTCAAATACTGGGTCATTATCGGCAAAAACCTTGTTCATAAGCGCCTGCCCATCAGGAACATTTTCGGAATCTGGATACGCTGTGCGATACAGTTCCTTAAGGCGAGAATTTATTTCAATGAATGCATTGCAGGCGGCTTCGGCGTAACTTCCATCTCTATACAATTTTTCAGAAACTCGCTGAATATTAGGGTGTAGTAAACGGCACAGCCCCATACTATTTGCTTGGTTTGTAGCGAGTATTTGTCCTTTAACAAAGTCCACAGTTTCAATTGTCTGCCCGTATACAATCAGATTGATATAAAAGCGCTGATATGGCAGTTCAGTAAAAAGAGCATTTTTCAAATCGACGAGATGGTTACTGATGGGAGGATTTATCCCTGAAATCTGTTGAGCCACACTTGCAATTCCCTCGCGGACATCAAGGACAGTCTTGAAAGGGATAGGTTGGTTAGCATTGTAGCAAGACAGTGACTGCAATTGAATAGATAGCTCGTTCACTTTTGTACTGTTCATTTTTTCTCCATCGGCTTGATCATCATTTTGGGTATCAGCCAGTTTTTATTTTTTGCGAAGTTCAACTAATAATTGAATTCAATCCCAGTCACTACGGAATTAAAGTCACAGAAAGGTAGCGCCTCAAAGTAATCCGTCCGAAGTCCAATGTCAAGCACATACATGAAAGCTGCAAAATCGTAGATGACTGGCTCGCCTTTGTTTGCCATAATATTCTTTCGTATGCTCTCCGTCTTGGCAATAAGACAGGTATACTGATACTGCTTATCAATGATTTGAGTATTTCCGTTCGGATGCGCTTTCTGCAAATGCTGTCCGCTGGTCAAAGCAATAAGATTCTCAATGTAATCAGCGATTTCTTCAAACTCATTCTGGGGAAAAATGTGATGCATATGAGTGGCCAGTTCCCCAACAGAAAAACGATCTAAAACCTCCGACATACCTTCACGATGGGCATCGTTAAACTTTCGGAGATATTTCATTGCTCTACTAATGCGGTACTGATACATCTGCTCTGTCTTTGGTTGCGGGTTGAAATCACCACGAGCGACATTCTTGTCCTTACCTACGGCATCATCTCTCCAGTTGGTCTGGTTATACATGATTTTGTCGTAAGTAATCATTGACCGGGAAAGACGTCCTTTTTCCACGCCCTTCTTGTGCAATTTACAGGCAAGAGGATTCAACACCTTGATAAAAATTCGGTTTGCCTCTATCGCTGTGTTGATTGGTGTGTATTTAATGCAAAAATCAGAAAACATGGTCTTAAGTTCCTGCAAGGATGCTTTTGTTTGCAATTCAAAAAAGGTTTCGAAGCCATCCCACAAGCCGCTATTCTTAAGCGTCCTTTCAATATAAAGGCAGAGGAACTCAAAAGAATTACGCTCACGGAGAGCAATGTACTCCAATACATCCATGTTCTCTACGCTGAACTGAATAGTATTACGTACCACACCATCCTCGCGCAAAACCCCAGCCGCTGCAAGCATCTTCATCGGCTGGCGGAAGAATTTGTTGTACTCATCAAGTGTTGTCCTTATGGTCGGATCAGGTTTACCAAACAGGTGCTGTACATTTTCTATTGCGTATTTGGAATGCCAGATGTCCGGCGACTGGAACGGCTGCTGACCACCGTTCTGAATGTAATCCACGATACAGTCTGCCACAAAGCAAACCGCATCCAAGGCACACTTCTGGTCAATCCAGCGACCATTCCCGGTTTTGCGGACGTCATAGTCATGCTCGTCCAAAAATCTCTGTAAAATGTTACTCGTCATCTTCTTTTAACACCCCGTAAAAATATACACTTGTCTTATCCACATTAATGGACTGCGTTGACAGATTTCTTGCAATTCCGTAGAACCGCCTATATTCATCCGTAGAGAAATACGCTCTCTGTCTCCTGGTAAGCCGGAGCGGTTTCTTCGGAATCAAAACAGCAACTGAACCGTCTGGAATAGTTCCCGGAAGATTCTCAATGACTCGCGGATTATAGGTCATGTTCGGTGTGAGGTAAACACTATCATCGTTCACATACCGATAAGCGGAAAGCCCGACAGCTTTCTCCTCTGGCAAATAAACATCATAGTCCGAGATATGCGTGACGCCTTGTCCATCATCGTCAATATTACGCGCCTTAATTACCCACAGAGAAGGAGTTTTCTGCTCCTGGCTTGTAATCGACTTTGTGATCTGCCTGTCTCGGAACACAGAGAAAACATCAAACAGCAGCTTATTCGCCACCACATCAAACTCCTCATCCCGGTAAATGATGAAGTATGGGAACTTCTCATCCGTCAGATAAGACTGCTCTCGGACAGATTTGCGATTGAATTTCATGCTGTATACGGTTGTTTCTTTCGGCTTCATCTTCGGATATACAATGAGACACATTGTTTCAATCGACACCCCGGTAAAGCCGTATCGCCCAAAATCGATGATGGTTTCAATTCTCATCTGACGCAGAAGATTTCTCGTGTCCTCAAATTCATCTGTACTAAGAAGCGTCTTATTCAGCACCAAGGCAACACAGTCGCTACAACGGATACATTTTTCCAAAAACATCTCAGAGAGATTATTTGTAATCCTGTTAGCGTTTTCCGCAATAGCGAGGTCGATTTCCCGCGTTCTTTCTTTCAGCTTTGAGAAAGGCGGATTCCCAACGGCAAGGTCATATCGGGCTGTTTCCTGGAAAGTGAGAAAATCATGGCATACTCTGTTGATAGTAAAGTTTTGCGGAACATCAAGCTTTCCCAAAATTATATCGAGTGTTTCAATGCTATCTGGATCGATATCGACCACATCAAGAATGACATGGGGAACATCCTCGTATCTCTTAAATAGAAACGGGATGAAACTGCCTGCTCCTACAGACGGCTCTAATATCCGAATCTCGTCCTTACTGAAGGTCGGCAGACTGCCCATAATCTCGTTCACGATAAACTTATTGGTGTAAAAAGCAGCATTCTTTTCCCTACGGGCATTGCAAAGCTCCGTGATCCGCATGAGGGATGCAACATCCAGAGCCAAAGGATTATCCCTTAAAAAAGAACACAGATTTTCCCTTTCATCCAGATGATGATCCGAAATAATCCTGTTAATCTCAATGGACTCACACCTTTTCTGCTCCAGTCTGCTACGAATTGCTACTGCAAGCTGTCGCATGATTTCAGTCGGAACAGCCTCACCCAGACACTGACGGATGTTCATTTCATGGTTCTTATAGATATTCTGTTTTTCCTTTTCCGAGAGCGCGTTCAATTCCTCAAGACTCATATCCACCCATCGGAAATCATCAGGGATCGTCATCATCGCCATTAACTCCCTGATGCTGTATACCCTGTCTTGCTCCGGGTGGACTGTATTCTGCGCAGCTAATTGATCATTGCGGGTGTGGACACACTGAACAAAGCGATCCCAAGGCTGCCTCGTGTATTTATCTCTGTTTTTCCTGATGTTCTCTACTATCTTTCCGTCCACCACTCTATGCGGCCGTTTGGCGGGATCAGCATTGTCAAACGCTGACTCGCCCTCTTTCAAACCATGAATCCACTCGCGCATTTCAGGCTTATATGTGCGGAATGCATGGTAAAAGTCATCTGCACATATTTCGCCCCACTCAAGTCTTGGATAACCATAGATTACATCCCGCAGGGCCTTTTCCGGCCTGAACTCAGGATAAATGTCATAGGGTGTGATGTTGTTCCTATATGCTTTATCCACGCCGATCATTAAGGTTCGAGTCCTGGAAGAGTTAGAACCATAGTTCATAAAATTTAAGATTCTCCCGGAAATGATGTAATCTTTTCCAAGCACCTCGCGGACATACTCTCCAATAGGAACGGTCCTTTCATCCGGAGTAATGCACAGTGTCTTTTGAAACGCCATCACATTCTCAAGGATGAAGAAGCGCGGCTTAATTCTATGAATTATTTCTACAGACTCAACCACAAGGCTGTTTCTGTTGATTTCCTTATCGTTCTTTTTGTGGTTGATAACGCTGATACCCTGGCAGGGAGGAGTGGCAATGATTACATCTACACGATCATTGCCTTTTTTCTCCCACATATGGATTTCATCGTAAATCCGCTGTTTAATATCCTCAGACGTAATATCGCCGGCAATATAGCCGGAGTCATATTCACATTTATGATTGTAACGCTGCACCTGCATACGACGTTCGATGATCTCGTTTGTTGCAATGCAGTGGTATCCTTCCATCTGGAAACCATGACAGCCAACACCTGCAGAGCTAAACAGCGTCACATACGTCAAGCTCTTATCTTTTAACATGAGTGACCTCCGTTTTCGCTATTTTTTATATTCCACAATGTCCCCGAAATCGGCATCCAATGCCTCGCAGATCTTCTCCAACACGGTCATTGTCACTTCCTGGTCTTTTTTCATCCGGGTGACAGTGTTGGGTGCAATTTCAGCAGCTCTGCGCATTTCGGCAACACTCATATTTTTATCTATCAATAACTTCCATAATCTGTTGTATGAGATTGACATTTTCATCCTCCAATGTCATCAAGCCCAAGGATTCACACAGCCTCACCTTGGTAGCGTAAAAAAGTATCAAGTATATTATAGCACAGAATTTATTTCAGTGCAAGAGATTTTCGCATATAGTTGCGAGTTTTTATTTATGCCGCAACAAAAAAGCCCTGCCTTAATATCAAAGCAGGGCAGTTGGTCGGAAAACAGTGTTTCACAATGTGTCAAAAAGCTCTCGTACAAGCAACTCATAATTCTTAGCGTCAATCTCTGCCAATCCGACCTCATCATTCGGAAAAGTCAGTTTTACTCTATAAACACAGTTTTTCTTCGCTGTTGCTGTCCCGGCGACCATTCCAAGGAGACCAAAAATTTTTGACAGTATGAAGCCTTTTACCAAGATGCTACTTAAAGACGGCATCTCTTGGCAATCAAGTACCTGGATAGATTTCACCGTCATTTTATTGACAGCATACTCCTGTTCCAAGCACTTTAAATAAAGTTTTCCATACTTCTTAGTAAACTGGTATTCTTGCAAATATCCAGAAACTATTTTGTTCTTGGCTCTCATAGAATAATCTCCTTAAAGCATAAGGACTGGCACACCCTCACAAAACGCAGTGCATGCCAGCCCCCATACTTGTCCGTTACATGTTGGTCGGGATTAGGAAACGATCTCGTCAAAGATGTCGAAAACGCACTGATAGTACATGTTCTCTTCTTCGAGCTTAGCCTTGCTTTTCCCGATGGTCATGATACCCTGACCAATCATAGAACCAACCTTGTAGCTCATGGACTGACCCTTGCGATCTGCCTTATAGCTTTCAGCGTATCCGGCCTTGTTCATCTGCTTGCTCTGACCGAAGTCGTTGATGGAGACGAAAGCATAAACGCCCTGACGCTTTACGCGGATGCAGAACTTGAAGTAATCCCTTTCATGCTCCGGATGGTACATAACGAGACAATCTTCAACCGAAGAATTGAACAATCCACCGGACTTGACCTGATCGCCTCTGAAAGCTACGGGAATGCCCATCTTCATAGCGCAGTCCTTGATGGCTTCCTGCACCGTACTGAGGGTGATTCCCTCTCCGTTCTGGTAACGGACCTGGGGTCTGAACTCGCGAAGTTCATCTGCTTTGATCATGTTGAAATCCTCCTTTAGATGATCGTTTATTTATCCACGGCACTATTGCCGGTAGATACAAGATTAGAATCCGGGAATATAATAATTCCCATAAATGTTTTTACGGAAGTCCTGGAGATGGCGTTGTGCCGTTTCTTCTCCATTGTCCGCAGCAATCTGTATGTATTTATGAGCCATATCAAAGTCCTGCGGAACTACCTCACCTTTTTCGTAGAACCAACCAACAATCAGATGTGCCTCAACATTGCCTTTCTCTAAAGCCTTACCCGCATAGTAGAATGCTTCATTGAGCATCTCACCCGTGGTTCTGATTCCAAAACGCTCATACGGATCGGCAAGGCAGAGCGCAATTCTCAGCATTACAAAATCGTCCTCCGGCTCGAAATTAAGGTATTCCTTATACCAATGACATGCTGCATACGGATCTGGGTTTGTCCCAAGCCCATCATCGTAGCATATGGCAGCATTAATCATTCCCGTGGCATTTCCAGCCTTTGCCGCCATCATCGCAAACTGAAACGCCTTTGCCTCATTCGTAGCAGTTCCGTCACCGTGAAGATAGCATTCCGAAAGTGCACCATAGCAGTTCTCGTTGCCTCCTTGGGCACCCTTTTCAAACATTTCTACCGCTTTATACTTATTGACAGGAAATCCGACATCGTTTTTGTAGTAGAGAAGTCCAAGTTCCCACGCAGCATCCGCACTTCCCATTGATATTGCCTTATTCAGAAGCTCAACTGCGTACTCAACATCACGTGCGATACCGACTCCGTAAAGGTAGAACTGAGCCAATACCGCAACAGCATCCTTTTCACCGTTTGCCTCACGTCGTTTAAGGTCGTCAAAAGCCTCGTCCCATCTGCCGTCGTTAATCATGGCGATGGATCTGTCTGTCAATTCCTGATAATTTGACATTCCCATGTTCCTGCACCTCCGCTTTATATTTTCTTCCAGCCAAAAATGGACTTCTTGAAGTGCTTTATCTCCTCTTGTGCCTTTTCAAAGCCCAATTCTGCGCTCTTTGAATAATGCCTGAATGCCTCCTCCAGATTCACTTGTATACCCAACCCATTGTCCAGCATATAAGCAATCCAGTATTCAATCTCTCCCTTTTGCTGTGAACAATAGCTCTTTTCATTAGCAGCATCGAGGGCAAGTTTTAGGTATACATAGGCATCTTTATAGTCCTTGTCCGTTGGATGGCTGGAAAGCAAACAGCATTTTGCCAATGGCAGATATGACAGGTTTGAGTTAACATCTTCCAAATCATCCTTAACGCATCTACGGTAGTAGGCAGCTGCTTTTTCATAATTAACTGCCGTTCCTTCGCCGTTAAAATAAAACTCGGCAATATCGTGAATCAGAAAAGAATTTCCATTCTCAACTGCTCTTTCAGCCCATAGTAGAGCTTTCTGCGGATCACGTTTTGTCCATTTATAGAGCCTATACAACTCATAGCAAGCATCTGATTTACCCTTTTCCGCTGCTTGCAGTAAGTATTGTTCGCCCTTGTCCGCATCAATTTTGAATCCGCTGTCATAATCAAGCAGGTTTTTGCCCAATTCATACATCGAGTCAACATTACCCTGTTGTGCAGACAACTCAAACCACTGCTGTGATTCCTCCGCATTCTTGTCCAAGCCGAATGCCGACTCCCAATCACCACCAAATAGATATGCAAAGCCTAATGCGTTCTGCGCCCTGTCATCACCGGATTCAGCCATCTCAAATAGCTTCTTCCTCAGTTCCAGAAATTCGGTATCATTGCCATAGCATTTCTTACAAAGCAAGTAACGAATGGCTGAAAAGTTCTCTGCAGCGGCTGCCTGTCTCAGATTCTTGGCGGCCATTTTCTCGCTTACAGGCAAGCCCCCGTATCCTTCCGAGTAGAAATACCCCATAAAGTACATTCCCTGGGAACTGCCCCTGTCTGCCGCTCTCTGAAACCATTTAGCAGCAGTCATATCATTGTGATTTGCAATGTCACCAAAGGAATATATCCAACCAATATCGGAGCCGGCATCGGCCACGCCGTTGTCCCAGGCTTTTTGATAATACTTGATCGACTCCTCCTGGTTCTTTGGAACTCCATATCCGTAAAAATGACAATCGGCAATCTTGTTCCAGATGAATCCATTAGTCGGATAAACCTTCACAATCCTGTGAAACCATTGATATGCAAGAGGCTCGTCCATCTCGATGCCATCGCCTCTGTAATAAGCAAGGGCAACGAACTCCATAGCCTCCTCATAATCGGCATTTGCCAAGGAGAGGATCGTATTCCAGCCGGAATTAAAGTTCTGTTCCAGCTCTTTTTTTGCTTGTTCAAATTCCTCTTTCCTGGTCATCGTCGCTCACCACGCTCCATTGCTTGTAGTTCTTCGTACATTTGAGCTCTTTCTGCTTCCAATTGGCTTTTCTTTGAAAAACCTACAATAATCATAATTCCTGTCACAACCGCAGGTATAAAGAGGAAATACAATCCAATCGCGCCCAACACACACAGCACAATTGTAGCTATGATCATGCTTTTCGGTATGGCGTTTTTGATTCGCCCATCCATCATCTGAATGTCGTATTCCTTCTCCTTAATTGCTTTAAGGTCAACACCACCTCTCTGCTGTGAACCACTACTGGTGGATGGTGTTGAATTATTGGAAGGCTGTGTATTTACAGGAGTGCTTCTGCTTCCGTTCCGTTCAAGAGGGGAAACAGGAGGCGCGTTAAACGCAGGAGCCCTGGTTGGAGGTGCAGAATGCCCGCCCACACTCGTGGTCTCAATTGTTCCGTCTTCTCTGATAATTGTCCGCCCTTCCGTTTCAACAACTACATCATCTTTTATGATTGATCCGTCCGGGCCAATGCGTACATTTGCCATTTACAAACCCCTCACTTCGTTACTCATTTGCCTCAAACGCATCAATCGGCGTTCTTGTACCATTTTTAAACGCTTCAACGTGACGCGAATATCCAATGGACGAATCGGCATATAGAACACTTCCGTCACTACCAACTATCAACGAGGCACCGCCCTTTTCTGGGATGCTCACATAAAGAGCTGATAAATCGTCAATCATTCCTCCATACTCTTCAATTTCTTTGATATCCATTTGAAGCAGTTTTGCAGCAAGCTGATACTGTTCTTTGTTAGTCATCTCGCATTCTCCTTTCCTACACTAATGCGCACCATTCTGATATGTCGCCATAGTCATGAGGCCAGTCAAATATTTCGCCGCATTGACCATCAACTGTATAAATCCTATTTCCATCGTAGTACGCATTAAACCAATGCCCTGCTTGTGGTCTGCCAAACGGAGTAGGGTGGCGATTGATTCCAACTATCAAGTGGCTACCTGCGCCCATGTCGCGCAGTTTCTTCTCGATATCTCCCAAAGGCATATACTCGCACTTTTTTCCAGTCACACTTTCCATAGCCGGATCTGTGCCAATATTGGTACTTGTTGCAACTGCGTCCTCTTGCCCATTCAAACGGCATTCAACCGCATAAGCACATGATCCACAGTTCCGGTTGTACGGATGTATCTTTGGTGGCAGAAAAGGATTGTAATGCGGATTGATTTCCTTGATCCACGAGGAAATCTGGTCTATCGAGGTCTTTTCATTATTTTCCGCATTATCTACCTCGTTTTTTTTTTCGATTCCACCGTCCACATCAAATCCAACAGCCTGGTAATCTCCAAGACTTGCCAACGCTTTATCAATGAATGCAACAGCCGTCTCAGGATCTTCTCCACTTCCAAATACCAGCAGACTCATAATCGACTGTTGGTGCATCTGCAGGTCTGAATAGTTCTGTGCGGCATCGTCTCTTGCTTTTCTCTGCAGCGCTATGCGTTTGTCAAGGTCAGCAATTTTTTCTTGCAACTGTCTCTTTTTTCCCTCAAGCTGCTGAATCTCGACATTAAGTCTGTGATATTCACCATCATTGAAAAACCTATGCATAGTTCCGCTGCAACCGGAACTGGATTTGCAGCTGGTGGAGTCTCCGTAGACTTTCAGCATCATTCTCGTTCCACATCGATCACAAACAAAACTGTCTGTTCTTCCGTTCTGATGCTGCGACTGCTCTCTTTGGGCTGTCGATTGCTTCTCTTCGCATTCTTCAACCTGTCTTTGCAAGACTCGCTTTTCCTCTTCGCAAGATTCAATATCAGAATCAAGCATTCGGATACGGTCCTCGACCTGATAGTTCATCTGCTCGAAGCACTGAGAAAAATTGCCTTGAGCCTCTTGAAAACTCCCTGCAAATTTAGTAATGGCACTGCGGACAGCATACAGAGCCTCACTATCTGTATGAACTTTCCCTGCCATAACCTACACCTCTCTTATCCCATGTGCTGTGCCAGGTAGTCTTCCATGATAGACTTCAGCAACTGAACCTTGGTGATGCAGGTGGACAGCGTTGCATAACTTCCTTTGATGGCAGCTGTAGCCTGATCGATTACGTTTCCCAATTCCTGATACTTCTGATCGTCCCATTCATCTCCAACATTCTCATATTGAGACTTGAGGTTTTCCACAACATTGTCCTGTAGGTCGATGAACCTTGTCAGGATCTGGATCATATTATCCATTGCTTCTGGATTTGCACCTGTCTTTGCCATTTTTTCGTCCTCCTTAAATTTGATTGATATATTCCGCAATGCCAGAATACGGTTTTATTTGATACGACGGGTTAATGCCATCATAATAAATAACTATGTTGTCCTTGAGCGTCTCGGTTTTTGCGTCGCTAACTAAACGACTCGCATCCTCATTACTCATACCAAACAGAATCCTGTTTCCAAACTTCGGAATCACGCTGTACATGCACTCTTTGATTGAGATAAAGTCAGGAACGCTCATCACAAAGTGAATGCCGCAAGTGTAGCCATTCTCGATTAGTTCAGCCAGTTTTCTACCATATGAAATATTGGAAGTATCCCTCTTTGCAGTTTCCTGCATGTCTGACATGAAACTGTCCATTCGCGCCAATAACGCCGAAACATCTGTTGATGGCTTTTCAACTCGTTTCTCGGTATTTGTGACAATGAATTCGTTCACGCTGCGGTTTGCCATCATCAAGCCGATGGACTCTATCCATTGCATATTATTGATGACAACGGCAATAGTGCTTCCAGCGTTAACCTCAAACGATTGCCTCTTTTCCTTTCGATCAAGGAATTCGGAATACAACTCGTCCACCATTTTCACAGCATCATAGTTATCCTCTGCTGATCTGATACCAACTTGGTAGCGAGAGGAAACTGCTCTGACATTTTCGCTGCTGATTTCTCCAAGTATAGAGAGTCCATCAAACAGATAAATGCTCTTTCGACCTCGATTGGTGGTAGGCGTCCTGAGAACATTCGCCATATAGAGTCCAACCAATCCATCCGTCATTTCCTGATTGCTGCCTACTATAAGCAGATTGTTTCTCTTGGTACGGTTAAGATTAATTCTGGTCGGAGCATCAATTTTTATCGGTTCACCAATGAAAACAGGCAGCGATTTGCTTTCAGCTGAACATGTCTGTCTAAACTCCTCGCTGTCCTTTAGCTTCGGAACGGACGATCCGACGAACACCTTCATCTTTTTGGCCGTTTCCATCAGGGAATAGTGGTCTTCAACCGTATCCAGCAGTTTCTTCTGCAAATCCTGATCGCAGAAAGCAACCTTGAATCCGACCGGAACGCCCTGGGAATAATCTCCGGCATAAACAGCAGAACCTTTTTCAGTTCCCATCTTCCCAAATGCAGTACGAGCGTTTTTATCACCAAACAGCAATGTGCATTCACTCTCGATGCATTTCAGTCCGATTCGTACATACATTTCGTTGATAGTAGATTTTCTGATAGCAAATCCACTGTTCAAACGACTCATTGTCTGCGTAGCAAGGATAAAATGTATTCCATAAACGCGAGAGAGGGAAATGAAATCAGCCAGCTTGCCGCCACAGTAGTTAGCGATTTTCCTGTTATGTTCTTCACTCACCATCAACTGGAATTCATCAGCGATAACAAGAATGCGGGGCATTTTCTTTCCGGTCATTCGCCTGTAGTCTGTAATATCCTTGACATCCATGCCTTGCTGAATAAGTTCATTAAACATGGCACTCCTGCGATTCATTTCCGCCCACAGTTCATCAAGTATGCTCTGTCCGAATTCCTGCATAGCATCCAGCGCCAGGAGCTTAATGTGCGGAATATTGCGTTCTGCATAAACCTTAAATTCTGTTCCGCTCTTAAAGTCCATGAGATAGAGGTTGATCTCATCGGGACTGAAACTCATAAGGGAACTCATTATAATGGTATGAAGGAGCGTCGATTTACCGGAGCCAAGGGAACCTATCACCAATGCGTGATGAGAGGTACCTTCTCCAAAAATCAACGATTGGACTTGACCATCTTCATTTTTGCCGATAGGAATGGCCAGCCTATCTCCAGTTTGAGAAGTGAACCATTCCTCCGTCAAAATCTTCGTGAGCGGAAGACTCGTATCTTTGACTTCTTTGTATTGAAGCGTAAATGTATCAATAAACAAACGAAGCTCTTCGGACGTCGGGATTCTGTTAAGTGCCACGGATACTCCATTAGAGTATTTCCACTTGCCGAACAGAAACTCGATGTGTATGCACTCCGCAATTATTCTACTGACTGCATCTAACTGGTTCTCCGCTCTGCGGTCATTTATTTCCCGATCATCAAAACCGATAAGAACCTGAACACCATAAGGTTTTCCGTTCTTTACAATATTCAGAAGATCTTCGAGCATATCCGCATCAAAGTACTTCGGGAAATTCAAGAGGCAAAGACATCTTAAATGCTCCTGCTTATCAGGCACATCGTTGTTATAATCAAAGATGTCTCTGTAGCCAACAAGTTTAGTCTGACCTATATCATCAACAAAGCTACTCAGTTCGCGAAGGATGGCTTTGATCTGGTCTTTTGTGGTGAGTATTCTTTCCCCAAAAACATCCGGGTACTGTCTTGCAAAATCAAGATATGTATCAAAACCTCTGGCTCTGCCTTCAGGATCGCTCAAGATGAATGTCTGGCGGGAGGCCGGTTGATTCTTGAGCATTGAAAACATAACAGAATGCATAGCATCTTTAACGGCAGCATTGTTTCCATGTCCGTCAAAGCAAATATCAAAATTATTCCGCATGTCGTAAATGGCAGGGAGGGACATTTCTGTCCCGATAAAGCAATCTGCATAATGGACATTCATATAGTCCACGGCTTCTTGATACGCCAGAATGCTTGAAACATCGATTCTCAAGTCACCAATCAAAATGTGTTCGCAGCATTCTTCCGGAAGGATGTTAGATGTCCCCAGCATGGATTTCATTTCCTTCAACGTAGCGACGTCCCTCGCTGAAAGCAGATTGTCCATCTGGACATTTACCTGATGTATGATTCTTGCGATTTCTTCCTTTTCTTTTGCGTCAATAGCTTCAATCAGTTCTGCGGTCTCCATAGCAGCCTTATCGATTTCTTCAGATTTTTTGTCGTTCCAGCTGCTATTCTGATTACTTACCCGTTTATCTAAATCCGAGAACACAAGTCTTCTTAGATGCTTTGTCTCCGCAATAAGGTAGTAGAGCCTTTCGTACTTCTGCTTCCTTTTGTTTGAAAACAACATCCCAAGTTCCTGGATCGGCTGCGATTTGACAGTCAGTGAACATTCACGAGCAATGCTCACAGCCTCATCGTGCAGTTCCTTAAGTTTTGCAAAATAGTCTGTAGACGGATCGTATTCCCCAGACTGATGATCCTGAACCGAAAACTCGCCGTCACGTCTTTTGGCATAACTCTTATCCACAGCACAAAGCTGTTGCTCAAGGCTGTCAAGCCCTCTTATCATTTCTTCAACTTTAGCTCTTCGTTCACCGCTTAACGAAGCAACTTTCCCGCTTTCATCGTATGCTTTCTGTGTCCAGTACTGTTTGCTATCGTCAAAAGACTTCTTGGCCTCGCTGCGCATACTGCCATAATAATTCTTGACCCTGGTGATTTCGGCATACATGTCAGAAAAAACAGCCACCAACCGAGCCATGCTTTGATTTGTGTTGTTTATATTACTCAGGGCCATCAGTTACACCTCAACTTTCGGTAATAATTCCTTCATCAAACTTCTTCATGGTAATTCCGATTTCCTCAAAAGCGGTCATCAGTGAATTTGTCTTTCCTATGAGAGGCTGAATAAAGTATTCATTGATTTCCGCATATTTCTCGTCATTAAAATTCTCTTCGTAATTCTGGTATGTACCGGCAACTTCCCTGACCGCCTGCAGCACATCCATTTCAACACTTTTTAAACTTGCCATCATAGTCTCCTTGTCCAGCGAAATATAGCTACGGTGAGCGCCAACAGAACAATCGTGTAATAAATAGGGACGACCATAATGCTGATAACTAAAGCCGCAAGAAGAACTCTCAAATAGTTCTGCACCCCATAAATTACAGCATTTGCAATCTGGTATTTTTCATAGTTCCTGCCGTATGCAAAGTCGTGCTTGTGAATATAGTAGAAGCATCCAACCATATGAAGGATATCTGCCACTACAAGCACAATTGCCAAAGGAAAGTAGCCCACACAAGATCCGAACATCCAATAGGTTATGGCATTCATCAGAGCAAAGCACAGGACGCTACACGCCATGCTATATACAACAAAAGACGTGCGAGTTAATTCCCGTTTTTCCTTTTGAGGCAATATGTATATTTCTCGCTCATCCATAACCTTCACCTCCCGTTAAAGATATTCACACGGTGGGCATTTGCCTCCAAAATTCACCTTCAAGGAAGTTGTCACCTGCAAGGGATAACTGAATATTTCGGCCATCTCGCCGCCAATTTCAGTCTTGTTTGTGTTGCAAACAAGCGTGTACTGCTGAAGCGTGTCAATCAACCTTGTGGTGTAATCAGAGCTTTCTAAATTCAAAATATCCAATATGATTTTGATCCCAATAACAGTAACAAAATCAATATCTGCTGATATACCTGGCTCAAAGTTGACTTTTGAGAGGTCTTCTTCATTCGTGTAAATCCTTCGATTGCTATTTTCACGTTGGGATAGTTCTCCGCCATCACCCAATGCGCACTTGTAACAAGGCATGTTTTTGTTCGGTAGATAGTAGAAAATTTCCCCAGCAAAAGCCCTTTCCCAGAATCCTATACTCACAAAAGGAACGTGGTACATGACTGCTATGCTGTTGGCATACACATCAGCAGTCCGATTATCTGCACATCCAACTATTACGGAACAGCCCTCTTTGCAATGTGCATCAAATACCTCCTTGCGAACCAGTTCAACTGTAGTGGTTTCAATCTCCACCTCTGCGGTAGGATTAATATTCAGAATCCTTTCCTTTAAAGCAATTGTTTTATATTTCCCGACATCAGAAATACCGCACTGATGTCTGCATAAGTTGTGATATTCAATAATATCGTTATCTACCAGCAAGAATTTTCCAACCCCGGATTTAGCTAATTGGAGTGCTACCAGGCTGCCAACTGAACCACAGCCAAGGATGACGACCTCTTTCTCACGCATGATCGATGATTCCAAAATGCCCGTATTGCGTGAAAAAATATTCTGAACGAGACTATACTTTTCAACATCGAATGTCTCGTCCTTATATGTAAACGCAAGTGTTCCATCTGCCCACAGGCCAAACAACTCGCCATTATTATCATCTTCATTGTCAGACATTACCCCCAGTTCAATGTGGGGAAGTCCGGCTGCAATCATCTCATCGGTATATATATTGAATACGCCCGATTGTTCGTGAAACTGTCCGTAAAGCTTACCCGTATAATGCTTCTCAAACAGATCCTCCGGAAGCAGCACCTTGTTCTTCTTTCTCGGTTTTTGATTCATATTGTGCGCCTCCTTTTTTCCTTAATTGCATTCGCAAGTAATCCCTTGCGATACTTATATGTGATTTCGTTATATACAAACACCACGACTTTTTCCTTGCTCATTCCAAAGGAAAGGCGCATCGAATCTTTTCCGCTTTGTATAGAAAGATCAAGAAGTCCAGCCTCGCCAATAGTTACAGAACAATCAATTCCATTCTCCTCGAAGAAGTTGAAATCCAACTCCAGAGATTCAAGAATTTCTTCAATGGGTAAATCTCCCACATAACCCTTTGCATCCAATGGCTTAGTATCTGCAATAGTTCTTTTTTTCAAAAACTCATGAATTGATGCTATTGCATCGTTTTTCTTCGTCTTGCCAAAGAGAGAAGCAAATGAAGTCTTCTCTTTCCGTTTTGATGCTTCTTGTATTTTCCCCAGCTGCTTTGAGTATTCGGATGGTTCTCTTAGTTCAGCTATCGATCTCGGAATACGTGCATCATCAACTGAATAAGCAATCTTTTCATATTTGAGCGGCAAACTGACGTGGTATAAAGTCAGTCGAAATTCAGGATCAATATTGACCAGCCCAGAAATGGCTCCACAATCCGCAAGTTGAGCATATTGTGTATTCGTTCCATCATCAGTCATAGAAAAAGTGTCCAAAGATCCCGGATGTCGATGCCACAGACCGATTAAATCCAATTGGTTCTTGTAGAGCCGTGACACCTTATTGATCAGATGATTGATATAATCCTGGTCATACTCAAAATAAGCCGGCTTAAAAATAGAATTAGGACCGGGATCTATGGTTTCCACGATATACCAAACACCTGATTCATATTTACCAAGAAACACGCCGCCAGTCTCGGTGGTGATTTTTTCCCTGGTTTCTACCAATAAGGCAGTCATGGCTCTTTTGCTGAATACTACTTCCAATTGAACTTCTCCTTAATCAATATGTGTGTTCAAATACCTCGTCACCAATTTCTCCTGCAAGCCATCCTTCAACTGCAAAAATCCATTTTGCAGCCCAGCCTAACGCCTTGGCTGCCGATGTCGTTCTGGCACCCGAATCAATATCCTCTTTCCTGGCAGTACACATATATAAATCACCATTGGAGTCCCTGAGAACATGAGGTAAGCTACCCGCTGCTTTGTATAGTTCATTTAAATCAGGCTGAACGGAGTACACTCTCAAGGAGCCACCATAAGTATTGTTGTGAGGGTGATTATGATCGTAGACAACCATAAGCGTCCATGTGCCTCCATCTTTCCCTCTGGGATTTAATGTGCCAACCCAGCATATTCTTCCGTCTTCAAGTTTATCCAATACAAAATTCGGAAAATATGTTTTCATAGCGAGCTTCTCGCTGTTGAACAATTCCGGATCTCTTTCATACCAATAAAAACCTGCCATCGTTCTATCCTCGACCATTCATATTTTGTACATTCAAGTGAATGTGGATTTCATTACGCCAGCTTTCCTTCCGGTGCTTTCAGCGTTTTGCCATTCTCTGCAATCGGATCATCCGGAGCAACAACCTGTCCTGAAGAAGTCACGCTGACATCTTCACCTCTTTTAAGACGTTCTGCTAACTCTTTGCGCTTTGCTGCTGCCGCATCATCGCTTTCCATTCTTCCAAACGGAACAAAAATTTTCTTTTCCATGTTAACCTCCGTTTTTGTCTTCAAATTCTTTAAAAGGATGCCCCACGCCAGAGATGAGGCTAAAAGCATCATCCCTGGCATGGTTGCATGCGATTGGACGAGTGGATCGTTTGATCCGACAATCATCCGAAAACAATTCTCCATTAGCCGTAAGCGTGAATGCAACGAACACAATGACCACCGTGGCACTCGCCCTTGTCGTCAGCCATGTTGCGGACAGACACGTCAGCTTCGACTTTCTTGACCTGCGGTTTCTCGTACTTCATAGCCGTTCTCCTTTCGTTGGATTTATATATAAGGACATTTGTGGAACATCCCCATACATATACAGTTCATTACAACGAGGCTATTACTTCCTCTGTTGGAACATTCTTGATGTAATGCTTATACCTTGCTTTAGCTGTTCTGCAAAAATGCTCATCAACATATTCCAAGTCACCGTGAACAAATTGCATCATTGCCGGACAAATATCACAAAAGTCATAAGCCTTACACTGTAAGCACCGATAATTCTCGGAGGCTTTCATTTTTGGATAGTTACTAAAGCTGCCCCACACCTCATCAAAATTTTCACGAGTCAATTGCTTTCCTGCATGCCTGAAAGACATGCACGGACACATCCGCCCTTCGTAATCTATAGCGCAACTTGCTCTTCCAAGTTTACAGCGGAATAGCGGTCGTTCTTTCAAAAGATCAACGACCTCTACATCGTAATCCTCGCCGAAAGTTCTCGGCCGTTTTTCAAACTCTGAGAATTCATACCGTAAAGAATCCGATGCCGAAACAGCATACTGCTGTACACTGTCATCATTGTCTATTGAAGGGAATATCTCAAAGCCTGTTCTGAACGGTATTCCGAAATTCTCTGCTATTTCTTTTATTTTAGGCAGCTCATCATAATATAGGTTGAGAACAGGTGCTTTCATTGAAACACGAACGCCGGCATCAAGCAGTTTATGAATGTTCTCAAGTACCTTTGCAAATGCTCCTTTTGCGCCTGTCACCTTATGAAATGTTTCTTCGCAGGAACCGTATAGGGAGATATCGACGAGAAGCGGCGGATACTTCTTGAAGACTTCTACAATCTTCTCATCAATCAGAACACCATTCGTATACAGTTCGATTATGAATCCTTTCTTCTTGGCGTACATGTATATATCCAGGAAGTCCCGACGAGTGAAAATATCTCCGCCAGTAAAGGTGAGAAACAACACTTCCTTTTCATACAAAATGTCTATAATCTCTATGATTTCATCATGAGACAACTCTTTCGAGGTATGATGCTCATTCAAATAGCAATGAACACAGTTAAGATTGCACCGTGGTGTTAACTCGAAAATCACAGAGTACAGTTTATGGTGTTTTTCCCATTCCGTTCTTTTGTCGGTGGCAAAGTCCAAAACCTGCATCTGGACCTTTTCTAAATACAGATCATCCATTTGCAGCCACCTCCGAAACAAACTCTTTATCTATCAAATCTCCGATATACTCGGCAACATCGGCAACAAGCACATCGCGCGGCACTTCATCGATAATGGCTTCTTGCAATGCATCTACAAGACTGTCTACAGTTCTGTTTTCATCTATGTTGTCCCATAGGAATTTTCCGGTTTCATTAATCTCATACAAAGCGCATTTGTCCCCGGAATAATTGTCCGATATATCAATTAAGAAAATGGAGCCGTGTATCGTGCGTAGGATGATATCACCGTTTTTGATAAGCATACAATTCAGCCCCTTTCCTCTTGATTTCTTCGTTCACGATCATAATCCTGGCAAAGTCACTCATGTATTTGTATTCTCTGCTCTTTCGCGGGAAGTAAAATACATCTTCTGAATTTGCTGTAAAGAACATCATTATTGCCAGATAGTTGTTCCACGTTAGAGGTGTAGTCTTTCTTTCTATTGAAGAAATCGTCTGTCTGCTCAGTCCAACTTTTTCTCCCAGGTCGGTCTGGGAGATTTTTAATCTCTTTCGTAGCTTGGGCAGCGAATCAACTAAATCCATCATCATTTCCTTTTGAATATCTTCAACATTCAGTTGACTCATATGCCCCTCCTTACTTTCTTGGTGCATAAGCTGGCGGCTTTCTGCACATAATTATTTCTGGAAATAGGTTGTTCTACGAAATTCACACCTTCATTGCTTCCCAGATCTGATCTAAAATGCTCATTTTCTCTTTTTTAGCCTCCATGCTCGGATGAACATATCTGTTCATCGTAAATGAAACGCTTGCATGTCCGAGAATCTCGCTAACCATTTTGACATCGAATCCGGAACGGATGCACTTTGTGGCAAAAGTATGGCGCAGGCAATGAAAATGTAGATCATCGAATCCACATTTTTCAGTAATCCTCTGGAATGCGTACTGTAACGTCCTTGGCTCGTAAGGACAATCTGAATTGGTAAGAATATAGTTCTTCTTTCCGTATTCATTAACATGATAGGAAACAAGAATCTCGTACAGAAAGGTCGGCAGTGGAATCGCACGATTCGAGTGTCGGCTTTTCGGCTCTGTAACAACAAGCCGAGTCTGATTTGTTTCTTGATCTGAAAGGCGCTGCACTGTTTTCTGGACGATAATAGTCCGTGATCCAAAATCAATGTCGCTTGCAGACAAGGCGCATACCTCACCAAGACGCAGTCCAGTACATAAAGACAGGAGTATGCCGAGGTGATTTGAGCATTGTGCGGTCAGAGCTATTCTGATAATCTCCTGCTCCTGGGTAGGGTTTAGTATTTGAACATCCTTCTGCGGAGTGCGGTCGGCGATTTCAAAATTGAAGTAAACCTGTTGATAATAGCCCATCGTTACTCCGTAGGTGGTGATTGCCCGGATCAAGTAAAAGATGCTTCTAAAGGTGCTGTAAGACAAATCGGATTGCTTTTCTTCATACATTTCCATCATTTTCTTGTTGACGAGCGCAGTGTTGATGTCGGTAAGCGGCATCCCTTCGAAGTATTCTTTGATGTGCGTGTCTGTGAGATGCTCATACTTGCTTAATGTGGATTCCTTAATCCGATGGGACTTTGCCTGAAGCCACTCATACGCGAGTGACATAAAGTCGTTTGGGGATTTACAACCCCGTGATGCTTGTAAAACCATGATTTTTCGCTCCTTTTTACATTTTTGGCTGATGATTCTTGACAAGCATCAAGTCATTTGAGAAAATGTATTTGACCAATTATGAGTCAAAATTCACACTTCCTATTGACAAACAGCTTGTCATGTGTTAATATAAGAGTGTACTTCTTCATAGAACAACCTATTCTATGAAGCGAAATGGTGAAGTTTTAACCGTGCTACAGGCGAAATGTAGGACGGTTTTTCTTTTCCACCATTTCCATACATCACTCTAAAAACCTGGAAAGTCAAGTCACCCAGCCAGAATTAATAGCATGAAAAAATCGCCCGGAGCCAGCCTCATTGAAGAGGTCGGTTCCGGGCTTCTTGCTGTTGTCTTACATTTTAATTTTGCCTGTGGCTGTTGTCAGAGGGTGTTGTCGCTTTTTTCTCTGCTGTTGCCGTTTTTCTCTGTGGGTGTTGTCATTTTCGCCATTGCTGTTGTCACTCTCGATCTTGCTGTTGCTGCGATGACAGCAGCAATCGAGCATAAAGAAAGAGCCGCCGGAGAACCCCAAATCCCCGAAAGCCCTTGATTTCAAGCCATTCTGCCGTTCTGACAACAGCATTTCTTTGTATCAATTCTTGGGTTTACATTTCCACATACTCGGTGTAGCTTTCAAATTCTTCCGCATGGTTGAAGTGAAAATCATTGAGAATGTCGCGCTGGTTTTTCACGCTGTTGCTATCGTCAAGCCCCCGGTTGATTTTCTGTAAATCCTCTCGGGAAAGCCGGATGTAGCCGCCCATTTTCCAGAGCCGGGCCGTATAGGTAGGGGTCAAAGTCTGCTGATACCCTCTGTTTTTTGTTCGTGCCATTGTTCCTCCTTCCCTATCACATTACACTTATATTATACCTCTGCCCGGGGCAATCAACAAGGATGTCGATGCTTTGGGACAGTTTGTCTCGAAGTAGGAACGGGCCGCAACAGCAGTTACAGCCCGCTCTTTTGCCGGATAAGAAAGGCGGTCAGCGTCTCCTGCAGGGAGGGGCCGCCCTCGGCAAATTCGATTTTCACGCCCACGCCGCCCACGCTAAAGCAGTAGGGATTGACGGCCCGTTTTACGAACCGGGCCAGCCGCTCCTCCCGGGGGAGGGTGCGGTCAAAGGCCATACCGCTCACGTCAGCCAGCGCATCCGCGCTCACCGCGCCGATGTCCACGCTTTTCATTTGTTCCAGCTCTTGTGCGGTCAGTTTCACGGCAAAACCTCCTTTTGCGTTTTGGGTTGGTGGGGAAACGCGAAAGGACAGCACCGCGAAAGTGCTGCCCTTTCGCCTGTCCCCACCTCATACAGCGTCCCGGCCAGAATGCGGACCATATTGTAGAGAAACCCGCTGCCCGTCACCCGTATTCTCACCTCGTCCCCTTCCCTTCTCACATGAATGTCATAAATCGTCCGCACCGTCGTCTCTACTGCCGTATGAGCCGAACAGAAACTCTTAAAATCATGCTCTCCGCAAAGATACTGCGCCGCTTCCTCCATAGACTGCTCATTTAAAGGCGCATGGTAAAAATAGACATGCTTCCTCCTTGTCGGATCTTGGAACCTGCGGTCTAAAATACGGTACTCATATGTCTTTTTGCTTTTTCTATGACGTGGTTTCTGTCCTTGTCTTGTCCTTGTAATGTTTTACCAGCAAAACACACTCGGACAACCAGATCCTTCTACGGCAAAGCTTTATTGCTTACTTCTCAGGAAGACCCCGAACCCGGAAAATGGAGCTGCTTAAATACCCCTCTGTGTGACGTGTCAGCTCCTGATTAGCTGCTCACCCATCACCCCACTATTACACCCCGGGATGGGCAGTGACTTGGCACGAATTTACTCCAGCACCTGCGCACATTGCTTGTTTACTAGTTAGGCACTGAGGAAGCCAGCGCCATCTTGTAATGGCGATTGTGCACGGCTTCCCACAGGGATCACCTCCAAAGACAGCAAGAGAATC
>OFFT01000611.1_pt1 | contig 24994 bp, 8 predicted proteins | sample 1521581 | NCBI WGS metagenome assembly OFFT01 (sample SAMEA3504084, study PRJEB24116) | mouse gut metagenome | biome: mouse gut; feature: mouse-associated habitat; material: faeces | place: Denmark | collected 2011
CCGCTGGTAATCTTTGCAGTGGCGATGCTCGTATTTGGCCTGCACCCGCAGCCTGTGATTCAGGCGTTGGAGTCGGTTGCGGCAGTGATGCAGTAGAAGGAGGGACGAGAAGATGAATGTAAATATTGCGCTGGCAGTCCTTGTATTCTGGCCATTTGTTGGCGGCCTGCTCTGTTATGCGGCTGGTACGAAGAATGAGAGATTCCGCGATTACCTGGCGGACTTTGTAGCAGTGTCGGAGTTTGTTCTTGCACTGTTTCTGTTGTCAGGCTCCGGTGCGCCGGGGAGCTCATGGGTTCCGGAAAGTTTTGATGCTTCGGGCATCTGCGGATTGGGGCTTCATTTTACGCTGGACGGGTTTCGGGCGGTTTATGTAACAGTGGCGGCTTTTATGTGGATGATGGCGACAGTTCTTTCCAGGGAATACTTTTCACATCATGAAAACAGGAACCGCTTTTATCTGTTCCTGCTTTTGACGCTGGGGGCGACCATAGGGGTATTCCTTTCGGCAGATTTGTATACGACTTTTATTTTCTTTGAAATCATGTCCTTTACCTCTTATGTCTGGGTGGCACAGGAGGAAAACGGGCCGGCTCTGCGCGCGGCGGAAACTTATCTTGCGGTAGCTGTTATCGGCGGTCTGGTAATGCTGATGGGATTGTTTCTTCTGTACCATGCGCTGGGAACGCTTACGATTTCGGAACTGCTTCCCGCAGCAGCAGCTTGTGCGGATAGACGTCTGCTCTATACAGCGGGCATATGTGCGCTGGTGGGATTCGGAGCTAAAGCGGGTGACTTTCACCTGCATATCTGGCTTCCGAAGGCGCATCCGGTCGCGCCTGCCCCGGCGAGCGCGCTGCTTTCGGGTATTTTGACAAAGGCGGGGATTTTTGGGGTGCTGGCGGTAGGCTGTAATGTGTTTTTATATGATGCGCGCTGGGGTATGTTTGTGTTTTCGATTGGTCTGGTTACGATGTTTGTCGGCGCGCTGCTCGCCGTGTGCTCGGTCGATTTGAAACGGACGCTGGCCTGCTCTTCGATGTCGCAGATCGGGTTTATTTTGCTTGGAACCGGGATGCAGGGGATTTTGGGAGAGGAAAATGCCCTTGCCGTGCGCGGGACGCTCCTGCATATGGTGAACCATTCGCTGATTAAGCTGGCGCTGTTTCTGATTGCCGGTGTGGTTGTGATGAATGTGCATAAGCTGAATTTGAATGAAATCCGCGGGTTTGGAAGGAAGAAGCCGTTTTTGAAAGCCTGTTTTCTGGCGGGGGCTTTGGGGATTTCCGGTATTCCGCTGTGGAACGGGTATATCAGCAAGACGCTTTTGCATGAGAGTATTGTGGAGGGGATTGCGCATGCCGGGGAGCTTTCGGGGTTTTTACGGATGTCCGAGTGGATTTTTCTGGTAAGCGGCGGTATGACGCTTGCGTATATGACGAAGCTTTTTGTGGCGGTTTTTGTGGAGGAAAATCAGGATGCGGCAGAGCAGGAGCGCTTTGACGGGATGAAACGGTATTTAAGCCCGGTCAGTGCGGCCGCTATTGGAGTGAGCGCGGCAGCGCTTCCGCTTTTGGGATTTCTGCCGCATCTGACAAGCGACGCCGTGGCGGATTTGGGTCAGGGGTTTATGCATTTGGAAGGCGCGGTGCATACGGTTGCTTATTTTCATGCAGCAAATTTAAAGGGCGGGCTGATTTCCATTGCGATCGGTATCCTGCTTTATCTGGCGCTGCGTAAATTAACGATGGGTGCGGGAACGGCGCGGGACGCGGGACAAAAGGCCGTTTCGGTTTATCGGGACCGCTGGCCCGGGTGGCTGGATTTGGAAAATCTTTTGTACCGACCGGCGCTGCTGTCGGTTCTGCCGTTTGTGGCGCGGGTGGTGTGCAGGGTATTGGACAGCCTGGCGGAATGGGTGATTCTGCTGCTTCGCAAAACGGTGTTTGCAGACCGGAGTATACCGCATGAACTGCCGGAAGGGACGGAGTTTACGCATCTTTTGGGGGCGGCGTTAGACAGGCTGCGAATCTTAAAACGGAAGCTTTTAAAGCAGCCTGCGCCGGAACGTGAGGTTTCATTCGAACATAAACTGGCGGTGCAGCGGGAAAAGATACTGGAAACGAATATGATTATACAGAGAAGCCTGTCGTTTGGGCTGCTGCTGTTTTATGTCGGTCTGGTGTTTACGCTGATTTATTTGCTTTATTTGGGGAATTTGTAAGAGAAAGCCTTTAGTCTGCGGGGGAAGTTGTCGATATAAATTTTAGAATAATGAGACAATTTGAAGAAAGAGCGGACATAAGGAGGTAAAGTTATGAAAATCTGGCAGCAGGATCGGACGTTTTTTATGGGAAATTCTCTGTTTGGACAGCGGGAAATGGATATTCGGGAAAAGGTCGCTATGAAAAAGGGGCTTTATCAAAAAGACGCTATGCGTATCGTGACAACTGCAAACAATGCGGAAAAAAGCATCGATAAAAATTTGGACGATATAAAAGGCCGCGTGCGTATGCTCCAGCAGGAAAACGAAGAGTATAACGCGAAAGTAAAAGAATTAAACGACATGATGGCGCAGGCTAAGGAAGCTTATGGGATAGAAGACGACAGCCAGGAAGAGAAAGACTTAGAACTGTTAAAAAAAGAATACGATATCAAAAAACACGGCTCAATGGAACTGCTTACAGATGAAGAAAAGAGCCGCTTAAAAGAGATGGGAGAACCGACAGACTATCAGAAGCTTTCTATGGATTTGTACAAACAGGCGGATTACTGGAAAACGCAGATAGAAGAGAACCAGGAGCAGGTCTCCGGCGACGGCAGGGCTATCCGCAACATCAAAATAGACCGCCTGAAAACGCACGGTATGGTAGACGCGCAGATAGCTAAGGATAAGATGATGGAAGCCGCCGCCAAGGAAGCTATCGGTATGCTCAAAGACGACGCAGTCGAGAAGCTGGATGAAAAGGCGGAAGAAATCAAAGAGGCTGCCGAAGAGCGGAAAGAGAAAGAAGAAGAGAAGGAAGAGCGTATCGAAGCGGCGAAAGAAGACGCAAAAGAAGCGGAAGACATGGTAGAAGCGGTCCGCGAGAATATTTCCGAACTGACAGAAAGCGCGGTAAAGGGCAGCGACATTACCCGTGAAATTGAAGATGAGATAAAGAAAATTATGGCGGAAGAAAAACTGCTTGAAGAAGATTTAAAAGGGCTGAATGTGGATACTGGAGTTTAAAAACAGGGAGGTTTGCTTATGAAAATCGGGCAGCAGGGAAAATCCTTTTTCATGGGAGATTCGGTATACTGGTACAAAGACGCTAAAATCAGGGAACAGACCGCAATGAACAAAGGGCTTTACCAAAAACAGGCCATGCGCGGCATAGCGGGCGTTTATGATTCGGAAAAGAGGATGGATAAAAGCCTTGGCCAGATCAGGGATCGTCTCCGGGCGCTCCAGGAAGACTCGGATAAGGCGGACGCCTGCCTGCAGGAAATAAACCGTAAGATGGCGCAGGCAAAGGTGGATTACAATGTGGAAGACGGCAGCCAGGAAGAACAGGATCTGGATTTGCTGAAAAAAGAGTACGATATAAATCATCTCCGGATTCAGGGCGAATTGACAGAAGAAGAAGAACAGCGTCTCAAAAAAATAAAACCGACGGACTACCAGAAGTATTCCATGGAGTTATACGCCCAGGCGGATTATTGGAAAGAAACATTAGACGCCAACAGGAAAGAGCGGTATGTGGCGAATTATGTTATCCGCAAGACAAACCAAAAGCGCCTGGAAAAAGATCCTATGGTAGACGCTCAGAAAGCAAAGGAACAGCTTATGGAAGCGGCGGCCAAAGAAGCGGCCGCTATGCTAAAAGAAGAAGCATTGAGCACATTAGAGGAGCGGGCAGAGGAATTGCAGGAGGCTTCCGAAGCCAGGAAAGAGAACCGGGAAGAGAAAGAGGCGCAGCTGCAGGCAGCGAAGCAGAAAAAGGAAGAGGCTGAGGTGTCCGCGGAGAAGGTGCGTAAAGACGCTGCAGAGACGGCGCAGAGCGACGTACCAAACGATACCGCTGCGCGTGAGATAGAAGCACAGATTAAAAAAGTCTTAGAGGAACAGAAGCTTTTGGAAGAAGAGTTAAAAGGGCTTCGGGTAAATGCAGGCGTATAAAGGCAGCAAAAAGGCGAAGGCCGGACGGCTGTTTTGGGTTAAGCAGGGACGTTGTTTTGACAGCGTCCCTGTTTGTATTCCCGTGCGGTTTATGGTATACTGGATTGTATGAATCAATATATCGGGATACCAAAAGGAGGAGTAGCATGAACATGAAAAAAAGAGCAATGCCCGTGTTTCTTTCGGCAGTTCTGTTCCTTGGCGTCTTACCGGGAAATTTCGGGAGCCTGCCGGTAAAAGCGGCGGATACCAAATTTGCCGGGGAAGAGTGGTACGATCAGATTAATACAGTAGAAGAAAACCGGGAACCTGCGCGGGCGTATTTTACACCGTACGAGTCAAAGGAAAAAGCCCTTGCCAATGAGAAATCGGCGTTGGATCAGGATGCGCAGGAATCGGCATATAAGCTTTCGCTAAATGGGGACTGGAAGTTTAAGTTTGCGCAAAACCCGGCTGCCCGGGAGAAAAAAGTATACAAAGAAGCGGCCGCGTCCTATCAAGAAGCATGGGATACGTCAGGATGGGAACCGATTCAGGTTCCGTCCTCTATCCAGGCGGTGAAGGATAACGCCGGAAATTTTAAATATGAAAAACCAATTTATACGAACCAGCATTACCCGTGGGAAAATTATGAACAGGTACAATTGGGGGAGAAGGTTACCGCGCCCACCGTAAACAACAGTGTCGGGCAGTATAAACGGACTTTTAGGATTCCGCAGGACTGGGACGGCAGGGAAGTGTTTGTATCATTTGAGGGAGTGGAATCGGCGTTTTACCTTTATATAAACGGCGTGCGCGTAGGTTATGCGGAAGACAGCTACACGACAGACGAATTTAATATTACCGAATATTTAAAAGAAGGGGAAAATACCATTGCGGCTGAGGTATACCGCTGGTCTACCGGAAGTTATCTGGAAAATCAGGATTTTATCCGTTATAGCGGCATTTTCCGTGATGTAAACCTGTACTCAAAGGATAAGGTGGAGATTCGGGACGTGTTTATCAAAACCGATCTGGACAGCGCGTACCGGGACGCGACGCTGACTTTGGACGCTTGTGTCCGGAACCTTGGCTCGCAGGAAGCCGAGGGAGCCGGTTATGCAGTAACGGCGGAGCTGTATGAGTCGGACGGGCAGACAAAAGTCTGGGACGACCCGCTTCGCATAGCTGTAGATGTGCCAAAGGCAAAGACATCTACAGCGCAGAAAGCGGATGATCCCGGCGTAACCGTTACGGGCAGTAAGGCGGTCGCCAATCCGAAAAAATGGTTTGCAGATACGCCAAACCTGTATTTGCTGCTGATCCAGCTTTTGGACGATAAGGGAAATACTGTGGAGACGGTATGCCAGAGAGTCGGATTTAGGAAAATCGAAAAAGCCGATATCAATGACGCAGGACAGGAGCAGGTACAGATAAACGGCAAAAAAATCATGTTTCGCGGTACGAACCGCCATGAATCCGATGCGGACGACGGACGCGCCCTTTCCAAAGAAGCTATACTGGAAGACCTGATGTTAATGAAGCAGTTTAACATAAACGCTATCCGTACCAGCCATTATCCGAATCATCCGTATACGTATGCGCTGGCGGATGAACTTGGGCTTTATATTTGTGACGAAGCAAACGTGGAGTCGCATATTGGCGCAACAAACAGCAATATCCCGTCCGGGTACCCGGTCTGGAATAATTCTGTTTTGGATCGTACCAAAAATATGGTGGAACGGGATAAAAACCATCCCTGCGTCGTTATCTGGTCGCTGGGAAATGAAGCGACATATCAGGCATATAACTTAGACGACAATTATTGTATGTACAATTCGACGCGCTGGATCCTCTCGCGCGACCCGTCCCGTATGCGTAAATACGAGCGGGACAACCGTTATACGAAAGGGAAGCGCGAAAGTTCCATGGTGGATATTTATTCTTCACAATACTGGCATGTGAACAGCGTGAAGAGCCATGTGACGAATACGAATAACAAAGCGCCTTATATCCAGTCGGAATATGCGCATGCGATGGGAAATGCCTTGGGCAACTTCAAAGAATACTGGGATGTATTCCGGCATTATCCAAACGCGCAGGGCGGGTTTATCTGGGACTGGATCGACCAGTCTATGCGTACAAAAGATGAAAAAACGTCAGAGATATATTTTGGCTACGGCGGAGACTGGGGCGAGAGAGTAAACGACGGCGATTTCTGCGCGAACGGGATTGTTTTTGCGGATCGGACGCCTTCGCCGGAATTGTATGAGGTTAAAAAAGTGCACCAGGAAGTTTCCTTCTATGACGACGGAAAAGCCGGAGAGGGAGAAGTGCGTATTGTAAATGAATTTTTAAATACCGGCCTGGACAAATACGATGTGTCCTGGACGTTCAAAGAAAACCACAGCGTATTGGCGGAGGGAAGGCTTGATGCAAGCCAGAAAAATATTGCGCCGCAGGAACAAAAAACGGTCCGTTTGGAGGGTTTTCCAAATGTGGAAGCGCATAAAGGCTGCGACTATGTGCTGACGCTTTCCGTAACGCTGAAAGAAGACCAGGCGTGGGCGGGGGAATACAGCGGCCATGCCGGGGATGAAATTGCATTTGAAGAATTTGAACTGGAATATGATACGGCAGCGGATGTTCCGGCAGCGGACGTCTCAGATCTTTTGGGCGTAGAAATAAACGAAACGGATAAAGCCGTTACTGTGACCGGGATGACGGAAGAACCAAACGGCCAGCCGTTTGAAGTAACGGTAAATAAAAAAAGCGGTTACATTTCAGGTTATAAGGCGGGTGGCCAAACACTTCTGTTAAACGGCCCCGTACCCAATTTTTACCGCGCAAAGGTCAATAACGATCCTGCGTTTACACAGCAGATGAAGGATGCGGAGGATCATTTTGTACCGGATCAAGACGGTATTTCCATAATCAAAGGGAAATATGCGGTCCGGATCCATGTGCCGGGCAGGATTGATTCGATAGATTGCAAAGAAATTCTGGACTATACGATATACGGCAACGGGCAGGTGGAAGTGAATCAGTCGTTTACTCCGAAAGCCAACGGGCAGGTAGGCAATATTGCCCGCATAGGTATGAAAATGACCGTGCCGCAGGAGTTTGAAAACTTGATGTATTACGGCAACGGCCCGCAGGAAAATTATATAGATCGGAACACAGGCACGAAGCTTGGCGTATATAACAGTACGGTAACGGAGCAGTTTGAAGACAGGTATGTCAAACCGCAGGAAAATGCAAACCGCACAGGCGTAAGATGGACGGCTTTGACCAACGGGGCGGGAACCGGCCTGCTTGTAATGGCGGACGAACCGATGGAATCTTCTGCGCTGCATTATTCTGCAAAAGATTTGGATTCTTACAGGCACCCGTATCAGGCGCCGAAGTTAAAAGATACCATCCTCACGGTCGATCTGATGCAGCGGGGGCTTGGAAATGCAAGCTGCGGCCCGGCTCCTTTGGAACAGTATATCATTCGGCCGGGCGTTACCTATAACCAGAATTTTGTCATTGCGCCGATTATGGAAAAAACAGACGCTTTGGGGCTCACTGAAATCAGGCAGAGAAAACCCGGCGCCGCAATGCAGATGCCGTTGTCCGGGATCAAAGTGGATGGGGAAGAACTTACCGGATTTTTGCCGTATCAGACAGGATACAGCATAAAGAAGTTTACGGATGGGTCAGGGGAGATAGCAGTTCCGCAGATAGAAGCCGTAAAACAGTCTCGGGATGTAACCGTGTCGGTTATACAGGCGGACGACGTTCCGGGAACCGCAGTGATCCGGGCAAGTTCCCCGTTCTGGCCGGAAGTAGTATATACGGTTCAGATAGAGGAAACCGAAACGCTTTACGTATCCGATTTGGAATGGGAGGTTGACAAGGGCGGTTATTACAAAAACACCAGGGACATGTGCGGATGCGGGGCAGAAATGGCGGTTTTTGTCGACGGGACGCAGACATCGTATGAAAAAGGAGTCGGCTCCCACGCCCCATCGGAGGTCGGCCTGGATTTGGAAGGAAAAGGATTTACGCTGTTTACGGCGCAAGCCGGGATATCCGCCTGCCAGCAGGGAAATAACAATAAAGCAAATGTCAATTATGTGATAAAAGCGGACGGAAAAGAAATATTCCGCAAAAACGACGTGCACGCCGGACAATCTTATCCGGTAAAGCTGGATATTACATATGTAAAGCATCTTTCACTGATTACAGAAACCAACGGCGAGGACGCCAATGATCACGCGCTGTGGGCAGACGCTAAGGTTATGTTAAGAGAGACGGTTCCCATTACGGGCATTGTGCCATGGCAGAGGCAGGTAACGGTGAAAAAAGGTGAGACATATCAATTAGAAAACGTCCTGCGGCCGGGGAATACAACGCAAACGAGGCTTCGTTATAACTCTTCCGACAAAGCTGTGGCATCCGTCAGCAAACAGGGCCTGGTAACGGCCCTTAGCGCAGGAACGGCGGAACTTACCATAGCAAGCGTATCAAACCCGCAGATTACCGCAAAGGTCGCCTTTACGGTAACAGAAGAGAAAAAACCGGAAAACCAAGCATTAAAAGAAGCGCTTGACGCTGCAAAGGAGAAGCTTTTGGGCGGCTATACAAAAGAAAGCGTCGCAGCTTACCTTCAGGTTCTGGCAAAAATTGAAGCGCTCCTTTCAGATCCGAACGCAACACCCGAACAGCTGCGTCTGGCTATGGAAGACTTAAAAAAGGCGGAACTGCTTTTGGCGGCGCAGCCGCCTGCCGATCATACGGACGAACAGCCGGTTCCTGCGAAAGGGAAAACCTATGATATACAGGGGCTCCGTTATAAAGTAACGCGTTCTTCGGCCAAGGACGGCACAGTGTCCGTAACCGGTTTTTCAAAGAAAAAGGCGAACAAAGACAAAGCGGTAATTCCCTCTGACGTAAAGTTAAACGGCTATACGTTCCGGGTCACTGCAATCGGCGCAAACGCTTTTCTGAAATCAGGCAAATTAAAGTCGGTTGTCATTGGCAAATATGTAGCCGCTATTGGCAAGAAAGCCTTTTTCCAATGCGGCAGGCTGAAAAAAGTAAGCTTTAAAAATACGAAAGCAGCGAAAATCGGCAGCAAGGCATTTTATGGCACTCATCCAGTCTGTAAAATAAGCGTTCCGAAAAAGATATCTCAAAGACAGCTGAAAGCCTTAAAGAACAATATGAAAGATGCGGGCGCAGGAAAAAAAGTAAGTTATAAGAAAGCGTAATGAAAGGGAAATAATGCAGAAACGTGTTTTGAGTAAATATGACGGAAAAAAATATGGCTGGTTTTTTCAGATGAAAGAATTGCTCTTAATGGTAATTCTGGCGGTTTTGGTATTCCGTTTTGTGATTGGCGTATCAAGGGTTGTCGGCAGTTCCATGTATCCGGAACTGGAAGAGGGCGACATTGTGTTATATACGCGCCTGGGTTCTGATTATGCCTATGGCGATATCGTATTTGTAAAAATGCCGTCCGGAGAACAGTTTGTCAAACGCGTCGTGGCTCTTGGCGGCGACACGGTAGATATCCGGGACGGCAGGCTCTACGTTAATGATAAAGAGGAGGCGGCGGGATACGTCAATGGTGAAACGGCAGCCGCAGAGGGAATTACGTATCCGTATACCGTGGAAGAAGGCCGGATATTTGTTCTTGGCGACAACCGCGCTGTTTCCACCGATTCCAGAAGCTTTGGGGCAGTCAGCAAAAGACAGGTGAAAGGGAAACTGGTGTGGTATTAGAATAAAATGAATTAAAAAATAACGCCTTTCCGGTAATGCGGAAGGCGTTATTTTTTTGGATTTTTATTTCATGGTAAGTACCAGCTGAAGCTGGTTGCCGCATACGTCCGGCACAAATATATTTAAGGATTCCTTTGGATATGCCAGTTTCACGCATCCTGTTTCTTCATTATAAGAAGCAATATCCAGTTCTTCGCCGTCTAAATTCTTGATAGAAATATTTTCATAATCAATCCCGGAATCTGCGTCTGAAAAATACAGGTAGATAAAATTTTTATCCTTGCGGTTTGAGGTAAGCTGCGGCGGATCGCGGTCTACGGCGTTTACCATTACTTCTTCTACCGTATACTGTTTATTTGCAAGGGTTACGGTAACGGTCATCTTGCCGTTTAACGTCGGCTCAATGGAGAATGCGCAGTTGCCCGTTTCATAAACCGGGACGTTGCGGCCTTCGATGGTAGCCGTAACGCGGCTGATTGGCAGGAATGTATTGACGGATACATGGTATATCGGCTGCCCTTTTTCTGAAACGTCGCTGTCGGAAATCGAACAGACCGGAGTCATAAACAGCATTGGCAGCATAAAAAACAGTAACAGTATAATCACAAGGACTACTTTCTGGAAGGCGTAACGCTCCCTGCGGTAATTTCGGTAGGAAGCAAGTACTTCAACGGGAACCGTATTCGGCTCCCTGCCGCATTCTTCAAATATGGTTTCAAGCATCTGGCAGACAACCTCATGATCTAATGCGGGCTGCATGGATTTTTTAATCAGTTTCATAGTATTATCCACGCTCCTTTCTTAACGCTCAATCAAAAGATTGAGTTTCTTGCGGCCGCTCGCCAGATATCTTTTGACAGAACTTAAACTCATGTCCAAAAGAGAGGCAATTTCTTTTAGTTTCATATTGTTGTAATACCTCAGGATGATAATCTGGGATTCCGTAAAAGGAAGGCTTAACACCTGACGGATGATAAACTCCTTTTGATCCACCTGAATAATATATTCTTCCGGCTCTATCCCCCTGTACTTCTGGGATCTTAAATATTCCGGATCGTAATCAACCATTTCTTCCGAAAGCTTCTTTTGCTTCTTCTGCATGTTGAAGCAGATACGGAACGTGATCTGATTCAGCCAGGATATAAAGAGGCTTGAATCTTTCAAAGAAAAAATATTCTTTAAGACGAGGATATATGCTTCCTGAAGGGCGTCTTGCGCCAGGTATTCATCCCGTAAATAGTTGTATGCAAAATAGTACTGACGCTGGTAGGTCGCCACGTAAAGTTCAGCAAAGGCGTCGCTGTCGTTGTTTTTGGTGCGTTCCACTAATGATGCAATATATTGATAATCCAGATCGGCCATAATTTCCCCCCACTAACTTTCTTTATGATATAACATGGAAATCCTGATTGTCAACATTATTGGTAAATGCGCTTATTGGATATGGCAATCAGATCGGTAATCAAAAGCATTTCATTGCCTTCGTGGAACGCAATTCCATAGCGGTATTCAATCGGCTGCCTGGCGGCGGACGAATTGAAGGACTGTACTTTCTGGTGCACGCGTTCTAAGAACGTATTGATGTCCTTCTGGGTGCCGTCTTCAAAAACTGCCAGGAATTTATTGCCGCCGTTGCGTCCGACAAAACAAAGGTCAGACGCCGCATTTTTTAATATTTCGGAAAATTCCTTGATCAGGCGGTTGCCCTGGATATGCCCATACAGGCGGTTGATTTCCCCAATATTTGTCAAATCAAACATGACGCAGCCTAAATCCGGAGGAAGCGCCCTGTCTAAATACCGATCGATCATAGCGTCGCAGCTGAAACGGTTTGCAAGCCCTGAAACAGGATCCGAATGAACGGCATAGTCCAGTTCGCGGAAATCTTTCTTGTAAGAAGAAAAAAATGTCAGATCGCGGTAGATAAAAAGAAAAGACAATCCTAAAATCAGCCAGAGAAATGCACAGAGCATGCGTACGCTGGCATCACTGGCGGCTAAATGGTACATTCTGGGATCAAACAGGATGATATAAAGGCAGATTGCCGTCAGTGTAATAAATAAAATTAATTGAATTGTTTTGTAGGTGAAATCATTTTTTTTCATAAGTAGAACCCTCCCAATTTTTGCTCTCCCTACGGTAATAAATGATAGTATATCACAAAAGAAATGGTGTGAATAGTGCAAACAGAAAAATTCGTGCTTTTTATGAGAAATAATATAAATTTAGAAATTTTTTAGGAATATAAATGCATTTTTTGTTAATTTTAGCATCATATGACAAAGTAGCCAGATGTTTTAGTTTCCATTGACAACCATTTTCGTTGACTTTTTATGGGGGGTGATGTTATATTGAACGCACACAGGAAAAGAGTGGCAGGGGAGGAGGGGAGGCGGTAGCGACACCCTGCTTTGGGCAAAGTTTATTGACGCAGAGAGTAAGGAGGAATTTGATATGTTAGCACAGAAAGACCCTTATATTGAAAGCGCATACCAGAAACTGCAGGTTATCAGCCAGGACAGGGACAAACGTTTGGAGTAGGAAGCGCGTGAAAAGGCTATTCGGGATTATAATGAAAGTATACTGGAAGTGGAAGAACGCGGGGAAAAGCGTGGAGAAGAAAGAGGGGAAAAGCGGGCGGAAGAACGTATGAAACGGTTACAGACCGCATTATTGCGTGACGGACGTTTTGATGATTTGAAACGCTCAATAGAAGACCGGAATTTTGAACGGCAGCTGATGGAGGATTATGGGATACTTCCCGGATAAAACGGAAAGCAGCGCAAAAAGGATTTTTATATAATTTTTTGAAAAAAATGTAAAAAATGTGAACCTTTTTTGAACTTGGGGTTCTCTTTATAATAAACAGTCTTCCGCATTGGGAGACAAGGGTACATGAAAATGAAAAAAGGAGGAAGGTAACATGAAGAAGAACGAGAAGAAGTTCAGGCGGGTCCTGGCGCTTGTTCTGGCAGTTGCTTTAGTGGCAACTTCGGGTATGTTTTCATCCGGGAACTGGCTGCGCGCCACGGATGAAGCCGATGGGTTTGAAGAACTGGCCGCGTCTACGGAGCAGGAACTGACCGTAGAAGCAGTAGAACAGCTTGACATTTCAGATCCTGCCAGCGAGGAGGGGACAGAACCGGAAAGTACGGAGGCAGTGAGTACGGAAACGGAAAGCGGGCAAACTGATTTGACGCCTGCGGAAACGGAAACGCCCGCAGAGCAGCCGGGGAACGCCGAAGGCGAGGAGCCTGAGGAAGGAACGACGGAGGAAACCGGGACAAAAGATCCGGTGGAACCGACAGAAGAAACAACGACGGAAATGTCAGAGGAAGAAGGGCAGACAGAAAAGAAGGAAAAAACGCCTGAAATGCCGGCACAGACTCTGACGGCGAGAGCCGGGAGTACAGTCGTAACTGTTACGGCGCCGGAGGGGGTTCTTCCGGCAGGTACGACCATGAAGGCTGTTCCGGTAACTTCTGAGACGGTTTATGGTGCTGTTTCGGAAAAGCTGGCTCAGGAAGGCCGGACGCTTTTGGACGTCGTTGCCATTGATATTACACTGTATGATAAGGATGGAAAAGAGATTCATCCCAAAGGAAAACTGGAAGTTACCTTTGGCAACGTATCGGCATCGGAAGGCGCTGAGCAGGCTGCAGTATTCCATGTAGATCAGAATAACAGTTCGGCAGAGAAAATTACAGAAGTAAGCGCAGATGCAGACCAGGCAGGTTTTTCAGCGGATCATTTTTCCGTATATGTATATGCGACGTCAGCGGCTGAAAATGATGTGGATAATGCAGCGAAAGCCGGAGAAAATGCGGATTATACGATGACGGTGGGAGAAGAGATAACCATTAATGGCCAGTCGTCGACATGGTCTCATACTTGGACGTTGAATGAAGAAGGAATTGTTCGCTTTACTAGTGGAACCTCTTCGGCTAATCTAAAGATTCAAGGCATTGCGGAAGGAATCGTAACAATTACTCATGAGTATAGGAGTCAGGGAAAAAAGCAAGAAACATTTACTGTCCGGGTAAATCCTGCCGTGACAGCAGAAAGCCTTTCGTTAAATAAAAAAGAACTGACTTTAGTGAACGGCAGTTCGGAGACCCTTACTGCAACCGTAATTCCTGCCGGGGCCAAGGTGACCTGGAGCAGCAGTGATACAAATGTGGCGACTGTCAGCACGACTGGAGTTGTCAGGGCAGTTGGGGTTGGTACAGCTTCTATCTCAGCGGTTTCCGGTAGCTGCAGGGATACTGCGTCTGTAACGGTAACCCGTAATACGGCGAATGACCAAACGCAGGATGCATATTTTTATATACTGAAACCAGGATTGTCTTTGGATGATATGGCAGGTGACTATAGAGAACAGTGGTATTACGCAGGAAAAGGAAGCGTCCGTGCTCCTCAGGCGAGTGAGGTGCAGGGAAATAAGTATTATGATTTAGGGATGATAACAGTTTTTCCTTCTTCCATGCCGGATATGAATGTGTTGGTGGATGGAGAATGGCGTACAATTACGTATGATGATAGCCCGGATGCACCGGATTATACCTATTCCATTAACTGGGCGTATCTTGTTGCTTCATGGGGGGCAAATAATGGAAATACTGAGATTACGTACGAGAAATGCTACCATGTTGACGGCGTCGCTATTATCAAATTACCGGAAAAGCTTACGGTAGATTTTAAAGTGAAACAGCCGCGTGAAGATGGTTTTTCCAGTGCAAACACATGGCCCAAGCTGGTAAACAAGGGCAGTTCGGTTACACCTCCGGCGTTAGAGCCGACGAAAACGGTGGGAGGCGTAACATATGCGTTTGACGGCTGGTATAAAGACCAGGAATGTACGGACAAAATCTCAGCGCAGGATTTTACAAATCTTCAGGAGAATATTACATTTTATGCACAATATACTGCAAATTTTGCAGTCAGTGCAGAAGATTATGTTGGAGAGTATAACGGACAGCGCCAGGGGCCGTCTGTTAATGCAGTAACTGCTCCAAACGGGGCTTTGGTAGAATTTTTTGTAAATGGAAAGTGGACTCAGACACCGCCCGAAAGAACAAATGCTGGAACTGATACATTCCAGGTTCGGGTGACGTATGATGGAATTGTAAAAACTACAACTATTTCCGTTACAATTACCAAAAGACCTGTAACGCTTACCAGTGGAAGCGGTACTAAGGAGTATGACGGTACGCCGCTAAAAAATCCTGACGTAACAATAACAGAAGGAAGCTTTGTAGACGGGGATGTGCTGGGATATGAAGCGACCGGGGAGCAGGTTACGGTAGGAGAAGGAAAGAATACAATTACTCTGAACTGGAAAGATGACGAGGTAAAAAATAATTACCAGATTACGAAAAACCCTGGTAATTTAATTGTAACAGACCGGGCAGAAAAATTTGCGGTAAAAGTAACAGCGAAGAGCGCTGCTCCAAAATACAATGGAACAGAGCAAAGCGTGAGCGGCTTTGCCAACGTACAGGTAAAGGGCGGCAGTCCGCAGGCATTGCCGGAATCCGGTGAAATTGTTTTCTCTATAGGGGAACAGCAATTTACGATAGAAGGCCTGGTAGTGAATGAAGCAAAAGGTAAAGACGTAAAAGAGGGCGGATATCCGGTCACAATTACAGGCCAGGCAGTTGTGAAAGACAAAGCCGGCAACATTGTGACAGATCAGTTCAATGTAACGACCGAAAATGGTCTTTTGGATATCCAAAAGAGAAATGTGATCCTGACAAGTGCGTCTGATGAAAAAGAATATGACGGTACGCCGCTGACGAACCTGAATGTTACGGTTTCAGGTGATGGATTTGTTGCGGGCGAGGGAGCAACGTATAATGTTACGGGAAGCCAGACGGAAGTCGGAATGTCTGATAACGAGTTTTCATATACGCCGCAGAGTGGTACAGAAGAAGTAAACTATAATATTCAGTGTGTTTTTGGAAACTTGAATGTCACATCGCGTAATGCAAAATTTGCAATTACAGTTGTGCCGAAAAGTGGTTCCGTATTATATAGCGGAACAGAACAAAGTATTACTGGCTTTGAAGCGATAAAATATGGAAATAAAACGTTTCCTGTGCAAAACGGCAAGTTGGAATTTGAGGTAAACGGACAGAAATTTACGATAAGCGCTCTTGAGGCAGCTGCATCGGGGACAAATGCAGGAACATACCCTGTAAGCGTGACAGGCGACTACATTGTAAAGGATGCACGAGGAAAAATCGTAACGTCTGAGTTTAAAGTAGATTCCGAACAGGTTAATTTGAAAATCAGGAAGAGGACCCTGACTTTTACTTCCGCAACAGACAGCAAGCCATATGACGGTACACCACTGACCAATTCTGAGGTAACGGTAGGCGGCGATGGGTTTGCAGACGGAGAAAGCGTTACATTTAGCGTAACCGGAAGCATTGTTTATCCGGGCGAAGAGGATAATACGTTTACTTGGGACTGGGGCGCAACGGATCCGGATAATTATAATTCTCCCCAGATAACCACGGGAAAACTTACGGTAACGGATCGGCCGGCGGCTGACAGATTTCCAATAACCGTAGAAGCTGAGAGTGATACCAAAACTTATGATGGAACGCCTCACACGGTAAGCGGACTGAAAGAAACTGTTTTTACAGTGAACGGCCAAAATTTTACTGTAACCGGATTGACTGCAAGCGCAACAGGAACAGACGCCGGGGATTATCCTGTAAAAGTGACAGGCTCTGCAATTGTTTGTGATGAAGCTGGGGAAGATGTAACGAAGCACTTTGCGGTTGGTACAAAAGATGGCAATCTTAAGATAAATCCGCGTTCTGTAACACTGACCAGTCCGAATGACAGTAAAAAATATGACGGTACTCCATTGAAAAATGGAAACATAGAAGTTGGCGGACTTGGGTTTATAGAAGGCGAAGAGCCGGAATTTGAAACGCCAAGCCTGACATTGCCGGGAACAGAGAACAATACAATTACCTGTAAATGGAAAGATGGCGTTAATGAAAATAATTACGCAATTCAATATGAGATTGGAACATTAGAAGTACTTGCCTTGGACGAGGATGAGAAAATTTGTATTACAGTTACGGCGAAAAGCGATCAGGGAGTGTACAATGGCCAAGAACAGACAGTAAGCGGTTTTGAGACATTGGAGTTTATCATCGGAGGTGCAAAATTTACCGTAACGGGCCTGAAAGCAGAAGCAAGAGGAACAAACGCCGGTATATACCATTCCGTTGTGCAAAATGCGGATGAAGCGGCCGGAGCCTCTATCTTTGCAAAAATTGCAGCATTCTTCTCAGGCGACGCGGCAAATTCGTCTGCATTGACGCCAACGGTATGGGATGTGGACGGCAATGATGTAACGGCACAGTTTAAAGTGAATGCTGTAAACGGTAAACTGACAATTGACAAGAAAGCCGTAACGCTGACAAGCCAAGGTGACGAAAAGCGATACGATGGGGAGCCGCTTGAAAAACCTGGAGTAACCGGGCAGGAAGAGTTTATTGCGGCAGACAATATTACCTGTGAGGCGATAGGAAGCCAGAAAATAGTAGGAAGCGCTACCAACGAAATTGTTGTAAAGCAGGGCAATAAAGTGATAGAAGATTTATCGCAATTGCTTAATTACAATATTACAAAAAAGGAAGGTCTTTTGACGGTTCTGCCTGTCGATACGAAGTATACCGTTGAGTTGCGCGCGAACAGCGATACCGTGACGTATGATGGAAAAACGCATAATGTGGATACGTTGGAAAACAATACGTTTGAGTGGAATGGAAAGACATTTACTGTAAGCGGTTATATGGTAAGCGCAGCAGGTTCTGATGGAGAACTTCCAGTGAATGCCGGACAGTATACCGTTGCTGTCTCTGGGGAGCCAAAGGTAACGGACGAAGATGGAGAGGATGTCAGCGAGCAGTTTGCTGTTTCTCCACAGCCAGGTACATTGACAATTAACAAACGAAAAGTGACGCTGACCAGTGATAACGCCACCAAGGAATATGACGGTAAACCTCTTACTGCACACAATGTGACGGTATCAGGGGATTTTGCAGAGGGCGAAGGGGCAGATTATACGTATAGCGGTTCGATAACTGCACCTGGAACAGCAGAAAACTCTTTTGATTATACATTGAGAGATGGAACAAACAAAGATAATTATGAAATTAAAACTGTTAATGGATTACTGACAGTAACAGGGCGTAACACGAAATATGATATTACTGTAAAAGCAAAAGATCTTACTGTAGATTATAACGGAGAGACACATACCGTAAATGAACTTGAGAAGACAGAATTTGTAGTTGGCGATAAGGGAGAAGAGTTTATCGTTACGGTGGAAGGATATACTGTAGATGGGGCAGGGCGTAATGCCGGCGAACATTCGGTGAGTGTAACGGGAACTCCGAAAGTAATAGACAGTAAAGGAGTGGATGTTACTTCTGAATTTGCTGTGACGGCACTGCCTGGTACGCTGAATATTCTTAAGAAAAAGGCAACGATTACTTCACCGACTAAAGAGAAAGTATATGACGGTACGCCGTTAATAGCGAGAGAGATCATAACAGAAGGATTCCTGGAGGGGGAAGAGCCGAATTGTATTACAAGGGCTTCGCAGACCTTGGTAGGTTTCTGTAAAAATGATTTTTCGTATAGTTTTAATGGTGATGCTACAGAAAATAATTATGATATTGAGGAGATTGTCGGAACTTTAACCGTAACCGACGGAACAGGGGAACAGCCGGTTGCTCCAAATGCTATCATTACCAAAACGCATGAGGATAAGGTATATGATCGGGGAACAGAAGTTACCTTTACCATTACAGTAACCAACATGTATCCGGAACCAAAAGAGGTTACATTACGGGAAAAAGAGGGCGTTGTATTTGAAAACGGCCAAAGTACAATGAATCTGGAACTGGCGAAAGGAGAGAAGAAGTCAGTCACAGCAACGTATAAAATCAACGAAGCCGATATCATAAGAGGAAGTTTTGTTAATGAAGTAACGGCAGATTTTGGAAACGGCAAAGTATTCCAGGCGGCCGATACTGTAAGCCTGGCAGCAAAGAACGCCAGTATGTCTGTTTCCAAACAGGCCGTAAACGTTCCGGCGCCGGAAGAGGGCGATACGTACCTTTATAAACTGGGTGAAACTATTGAGTATGAAATTACGGTAACCAACAACGGAAACCTGACATTGTCTGATATTACAGTAGCAGACGATAAAACAGGCGCATCCTGGCCAGACGAAGGGGAGGCGATTACGCTTAGACCTGGAGAGAGCCGGAAATTTATAACATCTTATAAAGTAACCGAAGCGGATGTTTTAAGTGGAGAGGTAGAAAATACAGCGACGGCAAGCGCGGTTGCAAGCGATCAGACAGAATTGAATGGTTCGGATCAGGAAACCACTCCGATCGCACAGGCCAACGCAAGCCTTTCCGTAGCAAAAACGGCTGCTCCGGCTGCAGATGGGAAAGAAACCTACAGCCTGGGTGAAACGGTAGTTTATACCATCACCGTAACAAATAACGGAAATGTAACAGTCAGCGATATTGCGGTAACCGATGATTTGACGAAAGGAAGCTGGACAATCGACAGCCTTGCACCGGGAGCGTCCAAAGAATTTACGACGGAATACTCGGTCAAGGAAGCTGATATAACAAACGGTTCAGTTCAAAATACTGCAGATGCTAAAGGAAAAGATCCGAATGGGAAAGAAGTAACAGAGGATGGTTCAACAACGATTCCTACGGATGCAAAGGACTACCAGATTGAACTGAAGAAAGCAGAAACCAGTACGCCGCAGAACGGAGCATATAAGCTTGGCGAAACAATTTCGTATCAGATTACAGCTACGAACACCGGGAACCAGACCTTAGAGAACGTAACAGTAACAGATCCTCTGACAAAGGAAAACTGGACTGTAACGGATCTTAAGCCAAATGCTTCACAGGAGTTTACAACTTCTTATACGGTAACGGAAGCGGATATCCGCGCAGGCCATGTAACCAATCAGGCGCAGGCAAGCGGCAGCGCAGAGGCAGCTTCAAATGAAGTGACAGTAACGACCGCGGCAAAAGACAGCAGCCTGACACTGGAAAAAGTAATAAAAAATGCCCCTGAAAACAATGTATTTGGGCTGGGCGATATTATCCGGTATGAAATCACCGTTACGAACAGCGGAAACCAGACGCTTCATGATGTAAGCGTAACGGATCCAAAGACAAACGGTTCTTGGACGGAAGCCAGTCTTGCGCCGGGTGAAGAAAGAGTATACGAAACAAGTTATACCGTAACGGAGCAGGATATTGTAGCGGGCGCGGCTATTGTCAACGAAGCAGAGGCAACCGCACTGGATCCGGACGATGAGCCGACCGGAGAGAAAGCGCAGGCCAGCGCTGCGGTACAGACCGCAGGAGCAAGTCTTTTTGTAGAGAAGACAGCAGAAGCGGGGCCGTACCGCTTAGGCGATAAAATTGCTTACACGATTCGTGTAACGAATAACGGGAATGTAACGGTACGTGATATTTTAGTAGAGGATGACCTGACAGGGACAGAGGAAACCATTAAAAGCCTTGCGCCGGGCGCGCATCAAACCATTACAGCCACATATACCGTAACCGAAGAGGATATCCTCAACGGCGAAATTGTCAACGTGGCGTCAGCAGAAGGCACGGGCAGCAATGATGCGGCTGTAAATGCAGAAGGAACCTGTACAGTAACGACCGTAGTTCCGGCCAGCCGTCTGACATTAACTAAGACCAGGACAAATACGCCGGAGAATGGAAGCGCATATGCTCTTGGGGAAACGATTACGTATCAGATTACAGCGGTCAATGACGGAAATATGACATTGACAAATGTAACCGTAACAGATGAAAAGACCGGGGACGTATGGACAATTGAGAGCCTTGCCCCGAACGCAAAAGAAACATTTACAGCATCTTATGAGGTTACCGAAGCGGATATTGTAAACGGAAGCGTTATCAACGAAGTTACGGCAGACGGAACCAGCAAGGATCCTTCGGTAACGGAATTGCCTGTAACGCCGGGTAAGGACGAAGCGGATACCGTGGAAGCAAACAGCCATCTTACCATAAGCAAAACGGTTGCGAGCGTTCCGGAAAATGGCGTATCCTATGTTCTTGGTGAAGAAATCACCTATGAAATCAGGGCATGGAACGACGGGAACCAGACATTGCATAATGTGACGGTAGAAGACGCCCTGACAGGCGGCAAATGGAATATCCCGGAAATAAAACCGGGACAGACGAGCGCTGCGATAACAACGTCTTATACCGTAACCGAAGCCGATATTTTAGCCGGCAAGGTAGCGAATGTGGCGACCGGAGCATGCCCTGGCGCAGAAATTGAGCCGGGCGAAAAAGAAGTTCCGGTGGAAACAGCAGGAGCAAATCTCTTTATCGAGAAGCTTGCAAGCGCAAGCGCAGGAGCATCCTATGTGCTTGGAGAGGAGATCACATATACGATCCGTGTTGTAAACAGCGGTAACGTATCCGTGAAGGATATCCAGGTGACGGATGATCTGACCGGCGAAACCTGGCAGCTTAACAGCCTTGCGCCGGGAAAGGAACAGACTTACGAAACATCCTATATCGTAACCGAAGCCGATGTTTTAAGAGGTAAAATTACCAATATTGCATCGGTAAAAGGCACAGGTTCCAATAACGAGCCATTAGAAGAAACTGCAAAAAAAGAAGTTATTACGGAAAGCGCAGCCGGAAATCTGAGCCTTACAAAAGAAACAACAAGCGCTCCGGCAAATGGCAGCAGCTATGTGCTGGGCGAAACGATTACCTACCGTATCAAGGCGTCCAATACCGGAAACCTGACACTGACGGATATTGTGGTAGAAGATGAACTGACCGGCGGCAAATGGACTATAGCAGAGTTAAAACCGGGCCGGGACAGCGCCGTAATGGAAACGTCCTATGTGGTAACCGAAGCAGATGTGCTGGCAGGCAAAGTGGTCAATGAAGCGACGGCGAACGGCACAAGCCCGGATCCAAAAGAGCCGGAAGTACCGGTTGACCCGGGTGAAACAGAGGATATTATTGAAACCAAAAACGGACATCTGACACTGAACAAAACGACGACGAGCCGTCCGGCGGACGCAAGAGGCTATGCCCTTGGGGAAACGATTACCTATGAAATTACGGCAGTCAATGACGGGAACCTGACATTGTCCGATATCACGGTAGAAGACGCGCTGACCGGGGACAGCTGGCAGATTGCAAGTCTTGAGCCGGGCGCAGGCAGCCAGGTATGGAATGCTTCCCATGTCGTAACGGAAGCCGATATTCTGGCTGGGGAAGTGATAAATGAAGTTACGGCAAGAGGCGCAAGCCCGGATCCGCAGAATCCGGAAGTTCCGGTAACACCAGATACGGTGCGGGATGCGACGGCAGCAAAGAACGGCCATCTGAGCATCCATAAGGAAACGACAAGCGTTCCGGCAAACGGAAGCAGCTATGCGCTGGGCGAAACGATAACCTATGAAATTACGGCGGCAAACGACGGGAACCTGACATTGACGGGCATTACCGTAACGGATCCGCTGACCGGAGGAAACTGGACGATTGGAAGCCTTGCTCCGGGAGCAAGCCAGACGTTTGAGACTTCTTATATTGTAACGGAAGAGGATATTCTGGCAGGCGGCGTGAGCAACGTAGCGACGGCGGGCGGCACAAGCCCGGATCCGGAGCAGCCGGAAGTACCGGTTGATCCCGGCAGGGAAGACGAACCGACGAACCAGAGCAGGCCGGGCCTGTTTGTAGAAAAGACTGCGGCGGCAAGCGCAAACGGAGGAACTTACAGTCTTGGCGAAGAAGTGACGTATACAATCCGCGTAGTCAACAACGGAAACGTAACAATCCGCAATATCCGCGTAACGGATGAAATGACAGGGGCAGACTGGACAGTAGACAGCCTTGCGCCGAATGCGGAACAGAAATTTACGACGACGCATACCGTAACGGAAGCAGATTTGCTGGCAGGAGTTATTGTTAATACGGCAAATGCAAACGGAACGGATCCAAGCGGCAACCCGGTAAGCGGCGCAGGAAGCAGCACGATTACGACGGACGCTAAAAACGGCCATCTGACGCTGCACAAGAATGTGAAAGGCGCTCCGGCCAGCAGCGAGGGCTATGCGCTGGGCGAAACAGTTGTATATGAGATTGTTGCAGAAAACGACGGAAACCTTACTTTAAAGAATATTACGGTAAGAGATGAACTGACCGGGGCCAGCTGGCAGATTGCAGAATTGAAACCGGGCCAGAGCAGCGAAGCGTTGCGTACCGTTTATACGGTAACCGAAGCGGATATCGCCGCAGGCAGGATATTAAACGTAGCGACGGCGGGCGGCGCAAGCCCGGATCCGGAACAACCGGAAGCTCCGGTAACGCCAGGGGAAACAGAGACGGAAACGGTTGAGAAAAACAGCCACCTGACGCTTGTAAAGACAACGACGAGCACGCCGGCAAACGGCGGGACGTATGCCCTTGGGGAAACGGTTACTTATGAAATTACGGCGATCAATGACGGCAACCAGACGTTGAAAGACGTTGTGGTAAGCGATGATCTGACCGGGGAAAGCTGGGCAATTGAAAGCCTTGCACCGGGCGAGAGCCGGAAATTTACGGCTTCCTACCAGGTGACGGAGGAAGATATCCGCGCAGGAAGCATCCGAAACGTGGCAACCGCAAACGGCAAAGATCCGGATACCGGAGTCGATCCGGGTGAAAAAGAAGTTCCGGTAGAAAAAGAAGGAGCAAGCCTCTTTATTGAAAAGACGGCGGGCGAAAGCGAAGGAGCGGCATTTGCGGCGGGCGAAGAAGTTTCGTATGTGATCCGCATTGTCAACAACGGCAACGTAACGCTTAAAAACGTTACCGTAACCGATTCCTTAACGGGCGACGCATGGACGGAAAGAAGCCTTGCGCCAAATGAGGAAAAAGTATATACGGCAACTTATACGGTAACCGAAGCGGACGTAATAAACGGTAAGGTTACGAATACGGCAACCGTACAGGCAGAGGATCCGGACGGCAATCCAATTGAGGAGAGCGCAGCCAGGACAATTGCCACCGAACGCGCGGCGGGCCATATGACCCTTCAGAAAGAAACCGTAAGCGTTCCGGCGAACGGAAGCGGCTACGCACTGGGCGAAACCATTACCTATCGGATTACGGCGGCAAACGACGGGAACCTGACATTGACCGATATCACGGTAACCGATACCCTGACCGGGGAAAGCTGGACGGTTGAGAGCCTTGCGCCAGGCAAATCGGAGACGTTTGAAACTTCTTATACCGTAACCGAGGCAGACCTTTTAGCAGGCAAAGTAGTGAACGAAGCGACGGCAAGCGGCACAAGCCCGGATCCAAACGTACCGGAAGCGCCGGTAACGCCGGATGAAGTGGAAGATAAGACGGAAAGTAAAAACGGCCATCTGACGCTGGCTAAGACGACGACAAGCAGGCCGGCAAACGGGGAAGCCTATGTCCTTGGCGAAACGATTACGTATGAAATCGTAGCAAGAAACGACGGCAACCTGACGCTGACGGACGTCGTAGTAGAAGACGCTTTAACCGGCGGCAAGTGGGTAATTGCAGAAATGAAACCGGGACAAAAGAGCACTGCAATGCAGACCTCTTATGTGGTAACCGAAGCGGACGTTCTGGCAGGTAAAGTAGTGAACGAAGCGACGGCAAGCGGCATAAGCCCGGATCCGGATATGCCGGAAGTACCGGTAACGCCGGGTGAAGCGGAAGAAAAGACCGAGAACAAAAACGGCCACTTAAGTTTAAGTAAGAAGACGACGAGCACGCCGGCAAACGGAAGCAGCTATGCGCTTGGCGAAACCATTACGTATGAAATCACGGCGAAAAACGACGGCAACCTGACATTGACCGGAGTAAACGTAGCCGATGATTTAACCGGGGACAGCTGGACGATAGAAAGCCTTGCGCCAGGAGCAAGCGAAACGTTTGAAACCTCTTATACCGTAACTGAAGCCGATATTCTGGCGGGCGGCGTAAG
>OFFT01000616.1_pt1 | contig 24912 bp, 16 predicted proteins | sample 1521581 | NCBI WGS metagenome assembly OFFT01 (sample SAMEA3504084, study PRJEB24116) | mouse gut metagenome | biome: mouse gut; feature: mouse-associated habitat; material: faeces | place: Denmark | collected 2011
CCGCCATGATGGCGCTGTGGATCACGGAATCCAGCATGGAACCGCTCTCGTCCACACAGATTACCACCCGCCACTGATGATACCGTTTTACCCGGGAGTGAAAATACACCCGCTGCAATACCAGCTGTTCCCGCTCACCGTCATAATGCTGGAGATTTTTCCGTATGGTTTTCTGTATATCCAGATTGCGCAGGCTCCGAACAGGGCTCCCGCTGGTGCGGTCCAGCCGCCCCTGCAGCGCCCGGCGCACATCCTGCTCCAGTTTAGCCATGATCTCCTGCGCCACCTTGCGCACGATCTCCCTGGCCAGGTTCAGCACTTCCCCCTTCATCATGTGTTTCAGTCCCATGATGGTTTTCAGCAGTTCCCGGTTGGGCTCCAGACGGCACAGCACTTCCGGATCCGTGAGAAGTTCCGTCATCTCATATTTTTCCAGGGCATGGCGCTCCATAATCTCCACGGTCTGTTTGGGAAACAGTTTTTTCATCTCATGGAGCCACCCGGGCACGGTGAGTTGAGAACCCTCGCTGCCCCCCCGGCGATCCTTCCGAATCTCCTGTTCCTCCCCGTATTCCCGAGAATACAGGTAATCCAGCACTTCCTCCATACCCATATAATTTACTCCGCCGCCGCTGTAGGAAATCTGCCCCGAGGCATATTTGCCCAGCACCAGCCGCCATCTGTTTAAAACCTGTCCGTCGTCCATATAATCCCTCTTATTCCCTATACGCAATCCTCCCCGGAGAGGGAGGCCAGCGCAAATTCCTCCAATTCCCGCCCATAGAGATACCAGGTCTCGGGAACCGCCTGCTGTTCCAGGAACTGCGCGGGGTTCCTGCCGTGGAAGCCTGCCGCCGTCCGGGCGATCCGGTCCGTCTCCGCCGGGGTAAAGTAGGTAAACGCCATATGCAGTTCCGGCAGAAGCTGCATAAAATCCGCTTCCTCCACCTGTGTCAGAAATACATCCAGCATCCCCAGGAATGTATTGCCCACAAACACCAGGTCCTTGGCGCCATAGAACAGGCCCCGGAAAAACATGGCGGTCTTAAGCAATTGTTCCCGGGTCCCTGTCAGATACCCCCGGCATACCTGCTCAATCCGGCCCACATCCTCCCTGCCGCCGCCATACAGCAGACCGTGAATACAGCCATGGATGCCGGCCTGTATCTCACTGTCTCCGTCCATGGCCAGCAGCGCCTCAAAATAGTTTTCCAGAAGGGCATCCTCCATCGTTTCGGCATGCTCCTCCCCGGCCGTCTCCTCTCTCCCCTCTCGTTTCATTCTCCCGATTACCCGGTACAGCAGCTTCACCGCCTCCATGCACCGGGTCATGTCCTCCTCCCGGATCCGGGCCATACCCGGCAGCAGTCCCAGCAGCCTGCGGATACAGGTCAATATCACGCCCCGGATCTCCAGCCGGGAAGCGTAGAGCCATTTCAACTGTTCCACCATGGTCAGGGAACGCAGTGCATCCGCCAGGGAATAGAAATCCATGTCCGACATAAGCAGTTCCTGCAGTCTTTCATACACCTGCTCCAGCTGCCCTTCCATTCCCATCTCCAGCACCTGGGTCAGCAGCAGGGCGCCCTCCCGGGCGTACACCGCCTTTTTGAGTTGTTCCGCCGCCAGGCCTCTGGCCGCGTCCTCCACGGTTCCGCCGTATACCGAGGCGTCGATCAGAGCCGCCATAACCTGGGCATTCCATTTATATTTCCAGATCTCCCGGATCAGATTGCGGTCCCGGCCAGTCTGCAGGTTGGGGCCTTTCACCCGCCGGGCATAGGGAGCCTGCAGAAACTGCAGGCGATGGAAAAACATGCTCATATGCCGATGCTTTTTCTTACTGAATACGGAAAGTGTGACCTCGGTCTCCAAGGTGGAGGAAGTCTGCAGCCCATAGCGCCTGCACTGAACCCGGAAATCCTGCAGCACCGGCGGTTCTCCTGCGCTCTCGCACAGTTCCCCCACCCGCCTGCCCGTCATCTGCCGCCGCAGCATCCGCATGGGTTCATCCGTGGACAGATTATACTCTCCCTTGACAAAACAGGACAGAACCGCGTCCTGCAGTTCATATGCCCCCGGCTGGGGTTTCCCCCGCAGGGCGGCCAGCCCCTCCGCCATGGAACAGGCACAGATCTCATCGTGGGTGGATGCACTGCCCTCTGCCCGCCGCACGGCCTTTCCCGTGGCCAGAATCATATCCAGAACCGCCCGGGCATAGGGCTGCCGCAGGTAGGGCATAGAGAGATCCTGCCCGGTTTCCTGAGAAGACGGTGCTTCCTGCACATGCTCCCATATCTCCTGGTAAAATCCGGGGAAAGGCATACCGCTGGCATAGCCGTTGAGGGCGTCCGCCGCCTCCATGGAATAGGGCATCAGGTATACCCCCTGGTCCCTGGGATTGACCAGCCTCCGGGGTAAATCCGCTTCCCCGCTGCCGCCTTCCGGCGCAGATGCCTTGCCGGACTCCTCCTCCCCCAGCCTGCGGACCAGGGCCGGTGTGTGAAAGCCTCCCGTCACCACCAGGATGCGATGAAGCGCCTCCGCCGGCTGCCCGCTCCGGGACGTTTCTGCAAGCTGCCGGGCCGTCTCCAGGATTTTCCCCGCCATATAGGCCTCTCTGGCCAGGCATCCCTCCTCCGCAAGCTGCTCCGGCGGAGTGCTCTCCCTGGCCTGACGGCAATAGGTCAGCAGATTGCCAAACCAGGTTTCCCCATCCTGCTCCAGCCCCTCCAGTTCAAAATATTTCTCCCAGAACTCGTCAAAACTCCGCAGTCCGGTCTTTTCACAGAGCTGCCGCAGATAGGCATTGCGGGAAAGCAGATAATCATCGTTATAATTGCTCTTCTCTCCCTCCCGGCGCATCCCTTTTCCCTCCTGGGAAGCGGCCAGGATATCCCCATAGGGTAAATCTATAAAGGCCACCTGCGCCCCCAGGGCATTGCCCGTCCGCAGCGCAGCCAATTCCGGTGAATAGTCCAGAAAAGGGTAATAGCAGCGGTATTTCTCCTTTTCCTCCGACACGGCCCCCGCCGTGTCATCATAAGAGTAATACACGGCGAAGGGGGCTTTGGTGGCCGGGTCCAGCATGGCCGGTATCAGGGAGCCTGCCGTGTCCGGTCCCTCGATGAGCACGGCCTGGGGCCGCCAGCTTTCAATCACATGCTGTACCTGCCAGGCGCAGGCCGGGCTGTGGTGCCGCACCGGAAGCAGCTTTATTTCAGCCATTTCCTGGCTTCGTAATATCGTTTCCATAAGCCACCTTCCTTGCCTGCCTTGTCTTTGATCACCGTGTTAAAATACTCCTTGACCCTGCCCAGGTCCTCTTTGTTTTCCTTGGAGAGAGCGCCCACCAGGTTCTGGGCCAGGCTGTCCACATCCATGCTGCCGTCGCCGTAATAATAGCTGCCGATCATGGTCTGATAATACACGGACACCGCCTCCGCGGTGCTCATCACGGCGCTGGGGCTGTCGATCCGATGTCCCATGGAGGACACTCCCTCCCGCAGTTCATGATAGGTGGTGGCCAGCAATTCCGCCACATCCTCGTCCACCGGCATGTCAATATGATTTTCCGCCGCCAGAGAGCGCACTTCATTCAGGATAATCTGTTTCTCCAGCGCCACCTCCCGCACGGGCATGACCGTCTCAAAGTTAAAACGGCGCTTCAGGGCGGAACTCATCTCGTTTACCCCCTTGTCCCGGGTATTCGCCGTGCCGATCACGTTGAAACCGGGGCGGGCAAACAAAATGCCCTCATCCCCCAGTTCGGGCACGTTCAGCACCTTGTCGCTGAGCACGCTGATCAGGCTGTCCTGTACCTCCGCCGGGGTACGGGTAATCTCCTCGAAACGGGTCAAAAGCCCCTGTTCCATACCCACATACAGGGGGGAGGGAACCAGGGCCTCCCGGCTGGGCCCCTTGGCCAGCAGCAGCGCGTAGTTCCAGGAGTACTTGATCATATCTTCGGTGGTTCCCGCCGTCCCCTGTATGGTATTGGTGCTGACACCGCTGATGGCGGCGGACAGAAGTTCCGAAAGCATGGTCTTGGCCGTGCCCGGCTCCCCCACCAGCATCAGCCCCCGGTTGCCCGCCAGCGTAATAATGCAGCGTTCCACCAGAGCGTCGTTGCCGAAATATTTTTTCCCGATATTGACTTTGCCCCCCTCATAGGCTATGGGAGTCTTGCTCCCCAGAATAAAGGTGCGCACCGCTTTGGGGGAAAGCTGCCAGTTCTCCGGCCTCTTTCCGCTGTCAGCAGCCTTCAGCGCCTCCAGTTCCTCTTTGTACCGTACCTCCACGGGAGGCCGCAATAACTTTTGTCCGTCCATAATCCTCTTCCTTTCCTCGCGCTTATTTGAAAAAAATATCCCCCGGGATATTTCAGATTGCTTCCGATGCTCTGCTTCATTGCGCCTACAGTTTTAGGAAAATATTTTCAGATATCTCACATTATATTCCTTTATTCGTGTTTTTTCAATATCTTCAGCAGGTGAAGATCATGTTCCAGGTAATATTTATGCTCTTTACCCGCCCCCCATTACCCCCTGTCCAATGAAAAAAGCGCAAACCCTCCTGTCTGCGCTTTTCTCGTATTTTCTTCCCATGGTTCCGCCCTTCAGGGGACAGGAAATCACCTGAGCAAATGTTCGTACACCGACTTTGCCACCGTAAATTCCTGCGCTCCCATATAGCCGGGAGCCACCTCATATTCGTCAAAGGCGATCACCAGATTTCCCATCTGGTCAAAATAGAAGTCCGCGTCCTCCTCCAGACCCTTCCAGTTCAGCCCCGGAATATCCTCTTTGTCAACCCAATAGGTCTTTTCCGAATCCTCTGCCATGGCGCTCCGCATCTGCTCCCGCAGATTCTCGCTGATCAGCCCGTTGTAAGCGCTGCCCTCCTGGAACAGATCCCCCAACCGCACCTGCCGGCCGGATACTTTGTCTATGGTATAGATCTTATAGGACTGGGTGCCGCTTCCCGCTCCCCGGTAAATAAACAGCTTCAGGGAAAAATATCTGTCATCATCCGTCACTGTCTCATGTCGAACCTCCAGTTCCCCATAACTTTCTCCCAGTTCCGCAGACGCTTGAAACTCCGCCACCAGCCGGCTTATGGTTTCTTCAATATCAAAATTCACCTGTTTTACGGTTTCATCCAGTTCCGCGGTACCTCCCTGCCGGTCTCCTTCCCCATCCTTTATCACAATCTGGGGCACATCCACATCGGCGTTGAACCGATCGCCTTCATACTGATAATTCATAAAGGTCACGGCCCGAAACAGCCTGCCCACCACCGGGAGATTCCCCATGGCATAGGCCATGTTCTCCCCTGTGTTGGGGAGAAGCACCAGGAACAGAACCGCTGCCGCGGCTGCACCCGCTTTGCGGAGCCTGCGGGTCCTCCTGGCTCTTACGGCCGCTTGCTTCAGCTTCCATTTCAGTTCCTCCGGCATCTCCATGTTTCTGTAGTTTTCTCCTTCTGCCGCCAGTTTGTTCTCCAACTCCTTCAATGTCATAAGCCACCTCTTTTCCACATTCCTCTGGTCAGCCTGCGCCTTTGTCTTTCCCTTATGATGATTTCTTTATGATGATTCCTTTACGAAAGTTCCCTGCGCAGCTTTTCCAGCGTCCTGTATAATCTGCTTTTTACCGTATTCACATTTTCCTGTAAGATCTCCGCGATCTCTGCCAATGTCTTATCCTCGTAGAATCGCAGGATCACCAGGGTTTTCTCATGGAGGGGCAGACGATCTACCGCAGACTGTAAATCGAAATCAAAATCGTCCTCCTCCAATGCATAGTTTTCATCTAATTCCTCATATACCCTCCTGTTCTTTCTCAGATATTCCTTTGCCGTATTGATCATGATCCGATATATCCATGTTCCCGCAAAATCCTCCTCCCGCAGAGTATGGGCTTTCAGCATGGCCTTGTACGCGCCTTCCTGTACGATATCCATGGCGTCCGCCTCCTGGCCCGCATAGCTGTAGGCCAGCCTGTAATAACTCTGGTAATTCTCCAGCAGCACCCTGCGGACTGTTTTTTCCTTGCTGCTCCGCATGCGTCTTCCCCTTTCAACTTCCTGATCTGTGTATACACTGGACTTTCTTTTCTCTTTTGTGACTATTAGACGGTTCGCATTGTTAAAAAGTTTCGTATACCTGTTTTTTTGCGTCAATTTTTTTCCGCCCCAATTACAACACTATTTTCTCACAATGGCAAAAATCATATCCGCAATATAGAGCCCCACCATGACCAGCCCTTCCCAGCGCCGCAGTGCTTTACCCCTTCTCAGGAAAAACAGGACCAGAAAACTTGTCAGAAACAGGATCCCCAGGTCATACGCCGATGCCGCGTTTACTCCCACCGGGTGTATTACCGCTGAGATCCCCAATATAAACAGCAGGTTAAAGATATTGGAACCCACCACGTTTCCCACCGCAAGACCAGTCTCGCCTTTCCGGGCCGCCACAATGGAAGTCACCAGTTCAGGAAGGGAAGTGCCCACTGCCACCACCGTAAGCCCGATCAGAGTCTCTGTCATCTCCAATGCTCCCGCAATCTCTTTTGCGCCGTACACCACCGCCTGTCCGCCTCCAATGATCAGCACCAGGCCTGCCGTAATGCGTAAAAAGCATTTCCGCAAAGGCATCCTTTTCCCCTCCTCCTCCGGCTCCGGATGCCGCTTCGCCTCCCGGATCAGGCACACTATGTAACCGGCAAACAGCACCAGCAGGATTCCTCCGGCAATTCTGCCCAGATTTCCCGCATTGTCTCCCATCTCCATCTGAAAGAACTTTCCGGAGCAGACCGTATCCCCGCAGGACAGAAAAAACACCAGTGCCGTGGCCAGAACGGAGATGGGAAAGTCTCTTTTCAACACGCCGGTTTCGGCGGAGACCGGATAAAGGACGGCGCACAAACCCAACACGGATAACAGGTTAAAAATATTGGAACCCACCACATTGCTCAGGGCAATCTCATTGGCCCCCCGCAGGGCCGCCACCGTGCTGACCGCCAGTTCCGGGGCGCTGGTTCCCGCTGCCACAATGGTCAGCCCGATAACCAGCCCCGGCACTCTGAAATTCCTTGCCAGAGCCGCGCTTCCTTCCACGAAAAAGTCCGCTCCCCTGATCAGAAACAGAAAACCAACCGCCAGAACCACTACACTCATGAAAAACATTTTTTCTTCCTCCTTTTGCAGAAAAAAAGCGAGACTCTTACTGTAAGAAAAATACAGTAAAAGTCTCGCTTCTTAACGACATATCCCGGGGAATCATCTTCCCGTACTGACGAAAATATGTCACATACCAAGGTATGCAAGCTACTCCCTGTCACATAGCTAAATCATATCAGAAACGGCAGGGTAAGTCAACGGGCATTTCTGCCATTGCATATACAGCTAACTATTGTGCCGCCTCTTCAGTTCCGCAGCATTGCTCTCCACCCTCTTTTTGCTCAGCGGATAGATAAAGAACAGCACCGCCGCTCCCAGGAGGTAAACCACGCCCGGGAAAAAAGTGGATATGTTATAAATGCCCCTGGCCACCTGCTCGGTCTGGGCTACGGCCAGTTCCTCATAACCGATCAGCGCCAGCGCCCATCCGCCCATGCCGCCGGCCAGCGCCTGGCCGATTTTGCGGGAGAAGGAATAGATCCCGTAGATTGTGCCGTCATCCCGCTTTCCCGTTATGACCTCCTTATCGTCGATGACATCCGTCACCAGCGCAAAGCACTGCATATTGAAGAAAGTCATGCCGATCATGGCCACAAACACCAGGCCGATGAATACCCAAACCTGGGTCACATGCAGGATCCCGATCACCACATACAGGATGCCGGAGAGCAGCATACCCACCACACCGCATTCCCTTTTGCCGAACTTCACTGCCAGCTTCGTGGAAAAGGCAGCCAGGATCAGCATAACCGGCAGCTGAAGCACGGCCGAAAGGGACAGGGCCTGGGTATTTTTAAAATAGTCCGCATACAGATAATTGTTCAGTCCCTGGCTCATCAGAGAAGCCAGCAACAGCAGCAGCGCGGACAATATAACGCCCAGCAGGGCTCTGCTTCCCACAACTTCTTTCAGAGATGCAAGAACCGACATTTGTTTTTCCGCCGCCTGCTTTTTATCCGGCAGCACCACCCGCTCTGTACAAAGCCAATAGCACAGCAGATAGCAGAGGATGGCGCACAGAGAAAATATCCCCGCCAGAATCGTAAAATTGGTGGAATTCACCACCTGATTGCCCGCCGCGTCCTTGTAATAGATGACCAAGGGTGCAACCACACTGATCAGATTTCCCGCAAACATGCCTCCCATGGAGCGGAACACCGACAGAGAACTCCGGTCCTTGGGATTCTGGGAAATCACCGACGCCATGGAACCGTAGGGGATGTTGATAGAGGTGTAAAATACCGATCCCCACAGAATATAGGTGACAAACATATATGCCACTTTCGCTCCGTAAGGAATGCTCTGCAGCCCGGACTGGTACATCAGGAAGGAAGCTATGGCCACCGGCCCGCACATCCGCAGGATCCATGGGCGGAATTTCCCGTTCTTCCCCGTTTTGGCCCTGTCGGCGATGCGCCCCATACCGATATCGGTAAAGGCGTCAATGAATCTGGCCACCAGAAACATGGTGCCGATCAGTCCCGTGCTGATGCCCATCACTTTGGAGTAAAATACCATCACAAAAGTGCTGGCAAATATAAAGCTAAAGTCATTGGCCACATCGCCCAGCATGTAACCCATTTTATCCTTTATACTAAAGGGAGGCGCTTCTCTGTTGCTCATACTCTTCTCCTTATCAATCAAAGTTTCGCATCTCGTGTACCAGTCTCTATTTCTTTTTAATTTTGTTCAGTTTGCGGTTAATTTCCAGAATCTCCTCTGCGGTAAGCGGTTCCAAACCTGCCGTTCCAAGCATGTTCAGCATCCTTTTCACTGTAAAACCGCCCATCATTTTCACCATACCCTCGTTCATCTGGAAGCCGCCCTCGCCGCCGGATTTCTTTTTCTTCATCAGAAGTCCGCCCAGTTCCAGCAGGAACATTTTGCCCTCAACTGTCTCAATGATATCCCCCATCCTGTCATGAATGGAGAAATATCCTTCCGGCGCGGTGATATCAAACCAGTTGATCACCTCCCCGGTCTCCTTCATGCGGTAGTCCTCATTGAAAACATCCACCTTACGGATCCTGCTCTCGTCCCTGGATTCTCCAGCAAGGGCAGTGAGAACCGATTCCCCCTGATTGGACACATCAAAATAGAAGAAATGCTCCTGTGAGGTCTTTTTGCCCAGGCTTTCCCCGTTTCGCAGCAGTTCCACTTCCGGCTGGTTGGAGTATACCGTAACCCGGGTCACATCCTCCACCCGATCCACATAGCGCTTGCCGCAGATATGGACAAAGGGCTGGTCTGACAGCCAGGCTTTGTAGGCGTAAAAAGCATCCTTTTTATATTTCCGGTCAAAAGTCACCAGCCCTTTGTGATTCATGCCGTCCTCGCCTCCCTCTGCTCTGGCGTCGGCGGCAAAATCAAACATGTTCCACACATGGGTCGCCCAGATAAAGGGCCTGGTAAATAACTGCTTTATCAATTCCTCATGGTAATATGCCTGGTACTCCTCGGTGTAGTCCCCCTGCTCCGGGTTGGAGGTATGCCAGTTCAGCGCCTCGCAGCCGTACTCGCTCATGCCGATGGCCCTGTGGGGATACTTTGCGTGGAATTTATCAAAAAATTCCCCGTTCATGGAGGTATCCCCGCCGTACCATCCGAAATAGTGATTATAAGAAAGCACATCCGGGATGGTCAGATATTCCTCGTCTATACCGCACATGGATACCACGGCCATGGTGGTCAGCCTGGTGTTGTCCAGTTCATGGCACAGATCGTTCAGGATGCGGTGATTCTCCAGCAGATCCGGGTTCCCCGCCCCGTTCATGGTGATCTCGTTGGAAAGGCCCCACACCACAATGCTGGGATGGTTGTAATTCTGGATCACCAGTTCCTTCATCTGGGAAACCGTATTGTCCCTGCCCTTTTCCAGATGCTGAGAGATATAGGGAATCTCCGCCCAGATCACCATGCCCTTCTCGTCACAGAGATCGTAAAAATACTGGTCATGCTGGTAGTGAGCCAGCCGGATGGTATTGGCCCCCATCTCGCAGATCAGGTCCATATCCTCCTGGTGATCCCCTTTAGACAGGGCATTCCCCTTTTTCGGCCGGTCCTGATGCCGGGACACGCCCCGCAGGGGATAGCTCTCTCCGTTCAGGATAAAGCCTTTCTCCGGATCAATGGCAAAACTGCGGCAGCCAAAGCGCGTTTCTCTCTCATCCAGCTCCGTCTCTCCGTCCCGGAGCACCGCCTTGAGGGTATACAGATGCGGATCCCTGCGTCCGTTCCAAAGGCGCACGTTTTCGATTCTCATATCCACAGCGGGGTTTGCCGCGGTGGTCTCCGCCTCCGCCACCTTTTCCTCGCCGTCCCATATGGTAAAATGCAGTTTCTCCGTTCCCTTGGTGCCGCTGACATAGGCATTGACCCGGACCCGGGCGTCTTTTCCCTCTATCGTGGGCGTCACCGCCACGCCGGGGCCCCCGAAATAATCCAGGTCAAATCTGGCCTTTCCCACATACAGCAGAGACACATTCCTGTATATACCGCCATAAAAAGTGAAATCCGCCATCTGGGGATACACATGATCATTGGGCGCGTTGTCCACCAGCACCCGGACTTCATTTTCCTCCTGCAGGGCCCCGGTGAGATTGCATCTCCAGGTGGAATAGCCGCCATCATGATGAGCCAGCAGTTCTCCGTTCAAATACAGATCCGCAGAGGAATTGACGCCTTCAAACTCCAGATAGACCTCCTGCCCCTCCGCCTGCTCCTTTTTCAATACTTTTCTGTAACAGCATGTTCCCCGGTAGTAGTCGTTACCGCCGTCCTGACCGTCCGTGCCGTTCCAGGTATGAGGCAGGTTCACCGCTTCCCAATCCCCCTGCCCGGCGGCGTTCCTCTCCCCGCCCTGAGAATCCATCCCGGCAGTCTTGCTGAACTGCCATCCCTCGTTCCAACAGATTTTTTTCATCGCCATCCCCTTCTGCGCATTGCGGCGCGCTCCCAGCCAGGCAGCTTTGCTGCCTGATTTCGGCAATATGTGCCGATTGTGGCTGTACCTGTCATTATTGGCACAAGCCGCGGGTTGTATACGCGTTTTTATCCATCCCGTATCCCGATTATAGCAGTAAGTTTGTTTTGGCGCTTGCACAATTTCCCTTGAACCAGGACAATTTTTGTGCTATTTTTTAAATAGAGTAAAAAATATTACAACAATGGGTTTGAAAATTCTGGAAGAAAATTCCGAGAAAGAGGTTATATATGTGTCAGCCGGAAAACATCAGAGACGCGTTTCCGTTCATTAAAAAAATACTTGCCTCCGCCTTTCGGACGGACGTCCTTTATTTCGCCCCTCCTTACCAGGATATACGCAAGATTGACTGGGGGTTTCGGGACATGGTTTGGGAGAATGTGGATTTTACTCCTTCCTTTGCGGATTCCATTGCATCCTCCGATCGGCTGCGGATGTTGGTGGTGAAGAGCAATCTGGATTTTTACAATATCATCGCCTTTGTTTCCCTGGGGGAAGAACCTGATTTTATCTCTGTGGGGCCGGTTCGGAACAAAGAACTCTTTTCCCCCGACAACCGCCAGATGCAGAGGAATCATGTGATGCGGGATGTGCAGTTGGACGCGCTGCGGCATTTCTACCAGATGCTGCCTCTGGTCAACATTTCCGATCTGATCTCCACCTTTCACTGTCTGCTGGAGCAATATCTGCCGGAATACCGGGACGTCCCCCCGGAGTATATCTGTTTCTCTCAGGAGGAACATGCTTTTGTCCCGGACAATAGTAAAATTCTGGATTTCAGCTATGAGGTTTCAGAACGCCTGCAAAATCTTCTGGGCACCTTTTTGGAAACCCTTTCCTCCGGCAATACTTCCCTGGTATACCGGCACAAGAAGGCTCTGCTGCATTACTTCAGGCCCCTGGTGGGAGACAGTGTCACCACCGCCAGAAGTTATCTGACCTTTCTGAATTCCCTGTGCTGCGGCAAACTTTTGGAGACCCAGGTACATCCTTATCACACTCTGCGGCTGTTTACCGGCTTTTTTGCCAGAATCGAGGAACTGCAAAACCCGGAGCAGGCCTGGGTCATGCCCTATGAAATTGCCCGAAAGTATTGTCTGCTGGTAAAAAACCACAATCTGTCCGAGTACTCCTGCCTGACGCGGAACATTATCAACTATGTATCGACGCACATGGACGAAGAATTGTCTCTGGCCGTTATCGCCGGCTACCTGGGCAAAAACCCTTCCTATGTGTCGGGACATTTTCAGAAGGAGACCGGGGAGAGCCTGACGGCGTATATCCACCGGGAGCGGATACACGCCTCCCTCCGCCTATTTAACACCACGGACTGCTCCGTGTCCGAGGCGGCGAACAGCGTGGGCATACAGGATCTGGGGTACTTCACCAGACTGTTCAAGCGACAGGTGGGCTGTACCCCCAGTCAGTATAAGAAGATGCTGAAATGACCGCCTTTCTTTTTCGGGCTATCGATCAGCATCATGCTGACCGGCAGTTCATATTCCCCTGTCATACGCCAGCTGCCGTTTTCCTGCTGTTCCATGGTATAGACCAGTTCGGATACCGGGAGCGTATCGCCGGGCGTCATGGTCCAATCCAGTTGACAGAGCATATAGACATAAGCGATGGAAGCTTTTCCGTTTTCCCCGGGCATACCGCCGGTCCGGCTCTCCTCCCCGGAAGCATCCTCAAAATACACGGCGTATTGCCGCTTTGCATCGCTGCGCTGATATTGTCCCACGCCCCCCGAAAGGCAATAGAGCGCCCCGTCTTTCTCCACAAAAGGAGCCCTGCCCTTGTCATCCAGGGCAGGTTTACTTCCGGCGAGCAGCGCGTCCGTAATCTCCGGGGTAAAGCAGCGGTTGACATACTCCCGCAGATCCTGCAGGCTGTCAACGCCTGGCAAATCCACCCGCATATATACCATGCCGTCTATTTCCAGAAAGCTGGAATTCCCGGCACTGCCGACTGGTGCTTTCATGGGAGCCTCTCCCATGGAGGTGAACCAGCTGTAGACTATCTCCGCCTCCTCAAAATCCTGCCTCCAACGGGGAATATCCCCGGAATACCCCTCCAGTTTTTCATAGGGAAAGTTTTTGGCGGCAAAGCTGTATCGGCATTCTGCCAATTCCTCCAGGCAGGCCGTATAGGCCTCCGGATGCTGGGGATCAAACTGTACATCGGTGGGTTCCGTCCAAAAATAGGCCCCGGTACCTGCCTGGTTGGCCTGGATCAGCCGGCCGCTCATGCCCGCATACATATCGTAGTCCGCCGCCAGTATATATTCCATTTCACGGATATCCCAGGTGCCGCTTCTATAAACGATCTCTTCCAGGTCCGGCTCCAGATCCGGCAGCCCGGTCCAGAGGCAGCCGCCCAGACAGCCCCCCTCCACAAACGCACTCCAGCCCTGCCAGGGCTCCCCCTGCCCGAACCGGGTGACGGAAGGCAGATGAAACAGGGTCAGATTTTGCAGATAGCTTTCACCGTCCCCGCTCTTACCCAATTCCACCCCGTAAGCCACCTGTCCCACAAAGGACTCCGGCACTTCCATGGTAAAATAGGGATCGTCAATCCGCGTATCTTTTATCACTTTGTAATAGGCATTGTCGGAGAGCACATGGTCGCTCAAAAGGCTTGCAGCCTCAAGGTCTGTCTCCTCGCCGCCCGTATTTTCCGCCGGGCCGCTGCCGCCGTCTGGACTTTCATCCTGCTCTCTCCCCCCGTTGCCGGATGTATCGCCCTGCCCGGCGGTGGGAATGGATACCGCATTATCCTCCACAGGGGAAGAAGGCTGTGGGCTGTGGGAGGCATCACCCCCCTCACGGCTCCCCGTACAGGCCACACAGAAGATGCCCAGCATCAAAACCACCGCTGCCACCCCTGTCACCGCCAGCGTCCTGGGCCTGCGGGCAATCATCCGCACCCGTTCTTTCAGGCTCTTTCCGTCCGTCGTCATAGTAGTGGCAAAGCACAGAAAGTCCCCTCTGTTGCCACGGTCCACAGTGAGGTCCAGCAGTACCCGGCCGTAGGCTCCCCTGCTTCCCTCCCCCAGCCGTCTGATGGTGTTCTCGTCACAGGCCAGTTCACTGTCCCGGCGGCTCACATGGACCGCCAGCCACACCAGAGGATTGTACCAGTGCAGCACCAGACACAGGCTGCGCAGCAGAGACCACAGACTGTCCCCCATCTGATAGTGGCTTACCTCATGGGCCAGCACATAGGGAAGCTGCTCCCCGGTAATTCCCTCCGGCAGATAAACGGCGGGACGAACCAAACCAAACAGGCAGGGACTGGGCAGCCCCGGTGTCTCATATACCGGCAGAGGCTTCCTTGGGACCGGAATATCTATTTCGCTTACATCCAGAACGCTTCTAACCCGGCGCAGCCGATGGGCAAAATGCAGATTCACCCCTGCCACCCCCGCCCCCGCCAGAGCCATACCGACGATCCAAAGCCCTGTCAAAGCCTGCCTCCAGGGGAAGCGCTCCCCTCCATTGCCCTTTGAGTCTGGGGAAAGGTTCTCCTGCCGGGTCTGTGCCTGGTCCTGACGCCCCGCAGACTGTATCTGCCCATGGCCCATGGCCCACATTCCCTGCCCCATGTTCTGTAAAAAATCCCCGGGCCGGCGATCCGTCTTACGCTCCTGAACGGCAGCCGGCGCCGAAGCCTCGCTGCCTGCCGGGATCTGAGGAAAGAGATTTAAAATACTCATATCCGTGTCTATTATGTTAATGGGAAGCAACAGCCGGACCAGAACCGGCAGCCACAGGGCATATTGCAGCCTCAGACTGATTTTTCCCCTGAAAATACGGCGAACCAATAGCACCAGAATCACCGAAACGCCCGATGTAACCATCCATGCCAGCATATCATTTCCTCCCTCTAATCTCAGATTCCCAGTTCCCCATATCCCTTTCAGCCGCGTTTCTCCGCTTCCTCCAGAATGGCATACAATTCTTTGATCTCCTCTTTGGACAGATTCTGCCTTTGGGTCAGCGTACTCATCAATAGACCTACACTGCCTCTGTATACGCGGCTGAGAAAATCTTCCGTCTCCTGCTGCAGCGCCTCTTCCCGCACCACCAGCGGGCTGTAACGCCTTACTTCCCCGCCCTCATCGCAGCGCACCAGCCCTTTCTCCGCCATGCGCCGCAGCATGGTGAGAGTGGTGCTTTTGCTCCAGCCCATCTCCGCTTTCAGATAATCCACTACCTCCCGGCCCGTGCGGGGGGCCTGCTCCCACAGGCATTCCATCAGATGCCACTCCGCCGGAGTCAGGCTCACCCCCGGCTGCCTGGCCGCTGACTCGGTTTTCCCTTTTGATCTTTTTGCTTTCTCTTCTGATACCTCTGTTTTCACTTTAGGCGCCTCTGCTCTCTTCATACTGGCTGTGCCTCCCCTGTACGATTCGTATTATTGTATCGGGTTTACTATGTAAACCAAGTATACCTCTTGCGGTTTACTTTGTCAACCGTTTTATGCTGAACTTTTCCCTATTTTATAAGCAGAAGGAGCTGTCGCACAATGCAGCTTATATACAAAATATAGATGGAACTTCCATATTTTGTATATAGTAGCTATTGTGCGACAGCCCCCCTAAGAATATGTGCTACCCCTGCAGAGCTTCTATCAGCTTTAGAAGATCTGCCAGACTGTTTATCACCTGCTGGTCCACCATGGAAATCTCATCGCTCCCGGCGTCATACGCATCCCACACCAGTTCCACCGACCAATCCGCCAGCTGTTTTACCTGGGGCATTTTACCTGTCACAAACATCCGGGCCTGGGGTTCGTCAAGAAAGATCACCAGGTCCAGTTCCAATCCCTCTGGCCACTGCCAGGAGTCCGTCTGTCCCACAGAGCCTGTTTTCTTCGCGATTTTCTGGGCCATTTCCAGCCGCGGGTCTGAAGCGGTGATGTGATAAACCAGTTTCCGGGCATCCCGATCCCACTGGTCTGCCGCCAATATAAACCCGCACAGCATGGGCAGGGATAATTTGGATTGCAGCCGCTCCACCCCGCTCTGCAGGTCAGGAAATGTTCCCACCTGCAGCCCGAAGGCCCGCTCCAGCTGCTGCAGCGCCACATATTCCCCCAGATTCCACTGGGGCAGCACATGGGACAACAATCCCACCTTTTCCGTGAGATTGGCATAAGCCCTGTCATAAATGGCGCGGATGTCCACGGCCTGGCAGTCCTGTGTCAGGTACAGCCGGGTAAGCAGGGCATCCTCCCCGCCATATACAGCCAGCCGCACCGCGCCCGCCTCATATCCGCCCTGCAATTTCAGCCGGTCCCACTCCCTCTCATCCAATCCGGCAAGGAGACTGAGGCTGCGCAAAAATCTCTGCTGATCGGCCGTCAACTCCTGCCGGTCCAGGGTCACCCGAGCGGTTATCCCACAGTTTTGCGCGCTGAACGCCGTCTGCAGGCGGCGGGCCGTGGGCACAAGCCGAATCGCCTGGATCAGCAAAAGCAGAATGGCCAACAGCAGCAAAATACCCAGTATTCTCAATCCCCAATGTTTCTTTTTTTTCCTGACAGAATGTTCCATGCAGCAAAACTCCTTTTCGATTTGTCTTGTTTGAGGAATTATCTTTCATCCCCACTTTTTTCTATTATAGAAGACCTGAATAGACCTGACAATAAAAACTATAGAATTCCTTTGCAAACAGGGGACGGAGCAGCCAGATCGCTGCGAATATACAAAGTTTACAGGAATACTATAGAATTTTAATTTTTTTCTCCCGGTCTACGCGGTATAATAGGAAAAGAAGGGGGCATTGCAGAACTCAAATCACAGGAGGAATTTCCCTATGGAACAAAATACAATCACTATGGAAACAGATTTTAACCGGTTAATAAAAGATCTGATCACATCCGATTCCCTTGCCACCATGGAAAGCCTGTTCGCAGCCTGGCAGGAACTGATGAGCCGTTACCGCTGCGCCATCATGGAGGTGGAGACCAAGTTCAAAGTTCTGAACGATCAGTTCTCTCTGCAGCATGAGCGCAATCCCATCGAAAACATCAAGACCAGAATCAAGTCCCCGGACAGCATCCGCAGGAAAATGGCCAGAAAAGGGCTGGCTCCCATAACCCTTTCCCGCATAGAAGAAAATCTGAACGACATAGCAGGCATCCGGGTGATCTGCTCCTTCATTGACGATATCTATATGCTGGCAGATTGTCTGACCAGCCAGGACGACATCACTCTGATCGAGTGCAAGGACTATATCAAGGCCCCCAAGGAAAACGGCTACCGCAGTCTGCACCTGATCGTGGAAGTGCCCATTTTCCTGCAAAATGAAAAGCGAAATATGAAAGTGGAGGTTCAGCTGCGCACCATCGCCATGGAGTTCTGGGCCAATCTGGAACACCGGCTGCGCTATAAAAAAGACCTTCCCGAATCCCTCCAGCAGGCTACCGCCGGAGAATTGTTTCAGTGCGCGGAACTCAGCGCCCAACTGGACCGGCGCATGCAGCAGGTCCGGTATACGGTGGAAAAATAATCTCCCATTCCCATTGGGAAATTGCGCGGCTGCAGGATATGTGCTATTATATAGAGAGGTTGAATCACTCAAAAAACATATTCTGGAGGAATGCATATGTATCAGGACAATAAGATCTGGCTGGGAATGGCGGGAGATGAAAAGGTATACATATATCCCTGCATGGCCAACCGTCACGGCATGATTGCGGGCGCCACCGGCACCGGTAAAACCATCACGCTGAAAGTGCTGGCGGAATCTTTCAGCGACTGCGGCGTGCCCGTATTTCTGGCGGATGTGAAAGGAGACCTGGCCGGCATGTGCAAGCCGGGGGTAATCTCCCGGAGTTTGCAGGAACGTATCGACGCCATGGGATTGGAGGGGGAGGGATTCGCCTTTGATTCTTTTCCCACCACCTATTGGGATGTATATGGAGAGAAAGGACTGCCGCTGCGCACCACCATCTCCGAAATGGGGCCTTTGCTGTTGTCCCGGATTCTGGAATTAAACGACACGCAAAGCGATATATTGACTATTATATTTAAGATTGCCGATGACGAAGGGCTGCTTCTGATCGACACCAAGGATCTGAAGGCCATGATCCAGTATGTGGGAGAAAACGCCAAAGAATTGACCTTAAAATACGGCAATATCACCAAGCCCAGCCTGGGGGCCATCACCAGATCCATCATTGCGCTGGAGAGCGAGGGAGGGGAATTGTTCTTCAGTGAGCCTGCCCTGAATATCGCCGACTGGTTCTGCCGCAACCGGGAGGGTAAGGGAGTAATCCAGATTCTGGACTGCCAGACCCTGGTCAACAAGCCCACCATGTACGCCACCTTCCTGCTGTGGATGCTGTCAGAACTGTTTGAGATCCTGCCTGAGGCCGGAGATCTGGATGCCCCCAAGATGGTGTTTTTCTTTGACGAGGCGCATCTGCTGTTTGACAGCGCCCCCAAATCCCTGCTGACCAAAATTGAGCAGGTGGTGAAGCTGATCCGTTCCAAGGGTGTGGGGATCTATTTCATCACCCAGAGTCCCAGGGACATTCCCGACGGCGTGCTGGCACAGCTTGGCAACAAAGTACAGCACGCGCTGCATGCCTACACGCCCTCCGAACAGAGGGGAGCCAAGGCCGCTGCCCAGTCTTTCCGGGTCAATCCGGATTTCGACACCTATGACACCCTGATCAACCTGGGGATAGGAGAAGCCCTTGTGTCCGTGCTGGACCAGGCCGGTGTGCCCACGGTGGTGAAGAAATGTGATATTTTGCCGCCTCAGAGCCAGATGGGAGCTTTGGACGATGACATCCGGGATCATCAGATTCGAAAAAATATCCTGTATTCTAAGTACAATGACTATTTTGACCGGGATTCCGCCTACGAGTTCCTGGAGCGCCTGAATCTGGCCAATGCGGAAGCCGCCGAGGAAGCCCGGCTGGCTGCAGCAGAAGAAAAGCAGCGGCTGAAAGAAGAGGCTGCCGCAGAAAAGGCACGGCAAAAGGAAATCGCCGCTGCCCAGCGGGCGGAAGAACGCAGGCAGGCCGCTGGCCAGAGGGCCGTAAAATCCGCCGCCAAGAGCGTAGCCAACAGTGCGGCAGGCACTGTGGGACGGGAACTGGGCAACACCATCGGCAAGACTGTGGGAGGCTCCTTCGGCAAGAAGCTGGGAGGCAATGTGGGCGCCGCTCTGGGCCGGGGCATCATCGGAACGCTGTTCGGCCGATAAGAGATTACCTCTCTTCCTCCCGTCCCCGGATCAGGCGGATCGCCTCCAGGTATGCTTCCCGGCGGCCGCATTGCAGATAGGCGGTCAGTTCCGCTTCCATGGAGAGCCAGATCCGCGCCAGTTCCGGGTGAAACAGATGCCCCGCCCCCTGGCGGATCTGCTCCATCACTTCCCCGGGGGTGTAGATGGGCATGGTGTGGTGGGTGGCCTGTTCCGTCATCCTGCTGGCATATGCCGCAATGGAGACCATATCCGTTACAATCTGCACCGGATTTGCCGCCCGGTCATACTCCGCAGGGTAGCCGCCGCTGCCGTCGTAGTACACATGATGTCCCCTGGCGATGGGAGAGAAAGGCCTGGTAGACTCACACCGCTCCAGTATCCTGACGCCTGCCTCCACATGATATTTAAACATGGCAGACTCCTCTTCCATCCAACTGCGGGCAGACATCAACAGCATCCTGCACAGCCCCAGAGCCCCCACATCGTGCAGCATTCCTCCGTCAAAAGCAAACTGCAGCAGCTCCTCCCTGCGTTTTTCCACGTCCTGTACCGTGGCACAGGACAGGACGCCTTCCAGCAGCCGCGGACAATCCTCTATCACTTTTCCCATGAGCATCCGGGTCATCTGAGCCGTGAGCCTGCTGAACACATAGGCGTCCAGATTCCGGCAGGCAATCAGCCTGGTCACAATATGTTTCTGCAGCATCTCTCCGGGATACTCCACAAAGCCCCGTAAAAATGTCAGAAGATACCACATCAGTTTATCATTGAGTTGGTTGTTGGGAACCCTGTGCACATAATCCACCACATTGCGGTTCATGTGGCACATGATATCCCTTTTCCCCTTCTTGTACTCAGGATAATGCTGCAGATAATTGCCGTATACGGCGGGTATGAAAAGATTGCCGTACATACCCTCCTGGGAAAAATCCTCTCTTCCGCAATCCATATACATCTTTTCCAGCTGGGTGAGCAGATAAGAAAGAGGCTGCAATCCACAGTAATACTGGCTTTCCTGGTAGATGACCCGCCAGCGCAGAGCCGGCGTGGTATCCTTTTTCCGGCTGTTCTCCCGCTGCCGTTCCCACACATACTCTGCGGATTCCATGACTTCCCGGATCAGACGCTGATCCGTGTCCCCCCGGCGCAGCAGTCCCATGGCAGTGGAACGCTCCTGATGGCTTTTGTACAGATAAGTATCCCAGGGCAGGGAGGGAGTCTTTTCCCGGTACACAGGGTCCTGCAGAATCTCTATGGAACGTCTCATCGCCCACAGCTTCTTTTCCCCATCGGTGAAAATATTGTAGGACAGTGCCAGATTTCCCATGCTGCGATGTATATATCCCCTGGTCTCCACATCCTGGATCTGGTCATAAACCTTGATAAAGGAAGCCGCCTCTCCGAACAGCATGCCCATCTTCCAGCTATAGCTACGGTCCTCTATGATATCCATGTTCTCCTGAATATAGAAAAGAGCCAGCGCCGTGTGGTAAAGTTCCCGAATCAGCATATCTCTCTTTTTCCAGTGCCTGGCGTAGGAAATCAGTGCATTGTGGATTTTATAGTGCAGAAAAATATCCAAACTCAGGTTTCCCGACGCCAGATGAGCAGCAAAGTCCTCCAGCTGCCGGATTGTCTCCTCGTCCGCGGAGACGATATTGTCCAGTACGGGAAAGAATTCCTGCCTGAGAAGTTCCGTGTTCTCCCGGACTATCCGCCGGATGGCGGCTGCGTTTTCATCGTGGATTTTTATAAAAACATCCACATCCGCGGGAATCTCTCCCGAAGTATCGGACAACGACATAATCTTTTCCGCATTTTCAATATACTGCTCTTGATAGGGTCTCATACATGCCCCCTCTCCAGGAACATGCCCATGGTGGAAAACACCTGCTCAATGTCAAAGGGCTTGGGCAGATGGGCGTTCATCCCGGCATCCAGGGAATTTTTCACATCCTCCACAAAGGCGTTGGCGGTCATGGCCACAATGGGTACGGACTGGGCGTCTTCCCTGTTCATGTCCCGGATGGCCCTGGAAGCCTCCAGGCCGTTCATCACCGGCATCTGAATGTCCATCAGGATAATATCATAGAAAAAGAGGGGAGACTCTCTGAACCTGTCTACGGCCTGCTGCCCGTCCTCGGCTATGGTAATCTGAATCCCGCACAAATGCAGGATTTCCTGCTCAATCTCCCTGTTGATCTCATTGTCCTCCACCAACAGCAGACGTTTGCTGCTGAAGTTCCACTGGCTGCCTGTGTCGGTCTGCTCTTTCTCCCGCTTTCCTTCCTCGGTGAAAGCATAGAGAGAACCGGACAGTCTGCTGAGAAACAGAGGCAGTGGGATGAAATCATCCACGCCGCACCGGGTATACAGATATTCCACCTGGTTCCAGTCGCTCTCGGAGAGCAGAAGGATCGGGAATTGTACCCCCATGCGCCTGCGAACATCCGGCAGGAACTGCATCACGTCCAGCCCTGGCACCCTGTCCGCCGTTAAAAATGCATAATACTCCTCACCCTTCAGCAGCGCCTCGTTCAGACAGGAAACCACGCCCAAAGCATCCGTTGCCAGATCCCCTTCCATGTCCAGTTTATCCAGCATGGATTTGATCTGCCGCCCCTGCCCCCCATCCGGGACAAGTGCCAGCACGCGCCTGCCCGCCAGCGCTTTCCGATAGGTATCCTGCGCATTCTCCGCCACATCGAAGGGTATCTCCAAAGTAAAACAGGTTCCCTCCCCGGGAGTGCTGTCCACCTGTATGGTTCCTCCCATCAGTTCCACCAGGTTTTTGGTGATGGCCATGCCCAGACCCGTTCCCTGTATCTTGTTTACAGTGGACTTTTCCTCCCTCTCAAAAGGGGTAAACAGTTTCCTCATAAATTCCGGGCTCATACCCATGCCGGTATCCCGTACCCGCAGGGTCATCAGCACCCGGTTCTCCTGTCCCAGATCCGCCATATCCAGATACAGTTCCACCTCTCCCCCTGCAGGCGTGAACTTGATGGCGTTGGACAGAAGGTTGATACAGATCTGCTTCCAGCGAACGCCGTCCACCAAAATCCGCTCCTGGTCCATGGAGCCCATCTCCAGGCGGAAATGCAGTTTGCCCGCATCCGCCTGGGGTCTGGCCACAATCAGGATTTCGTGAAGCAGATCCGCGATATCAGCAGGTTCCGGCTGCAGGAGAATTTTGCCGCTCTCGATCCGGGACATATCCAGCACCTCATTGAGCAGGGACATCATATGGCCGGAGGCCGTCTTGATCTTATCCAGACACTCCCTGACCTTGCCGGGCATCTCCTTCTGCATCAGAGCGATATCCGTCATGCCGATGATAGCGCCCATGGGAGTGCGGATGTCATGGGACATCTCCGACAGGAAACTGGTCTTGGCCTGGCTGGCCATCTCAGCCTCATCCACCATCCGCCTGTTTTCCTGATACTGTATGGTCACATCATACAGCATACAAATATTATAGGCTCCCCACCCAAAAATCACCGGGGCGCATACACGTTCTTCAACATGGCAAAAAAGCGCTGTATTCTCCTCGGGAGGAGCACACATCGCCTCTTTGATTAACTCTAACTGTGAAGTGCCGTCGGGGCATGCCTGAAGCGCCAACTGATTGCGGTATACCATACGGCATTCCCCTTCTTCCCATTGAAAAACAAAAACGGGTTTGTCGCATTGCCCCCATATATTCTGAAGCTGTCCCTGATCCATCATAGCGTCTCTGCTCCCATTCTGCCGCCGACGGCATGAAGCCGGCTTTCCCGCCGAATCTCCTTTCTTCTATCGTAACAATTTTTAAAGTATTTGTCCAGTACCATAGGACCAAAGTCCCACTGACATCAGGACTCACAGCGTCTTTGCAATGCCTCCCACTGCCTGTCCACCTCTTCCTGGAACAGGGCCAGCAATTCCTCCCTTCCCGGCTTAAACAGATGCTTAAAGCGTTTCTGCGGACGCAGAAATTCCTCGATGGGAAGTTTCTTTCTGGGCACATAGTTCAGCATCCACTTGCCGTCTATCACCTCATAAAGGGGCCAGTAGCAAGTGTCCACCGCCAGCTTGCAGATGGTCATCAGTTCAGAAGGATCATAGCCCCAGCCCCGGGGACAGGGGGACATCACGTTCAGGAATGCCGCCCCGGGTGTATAAATGGCTCTCTCTGCCTTGGTGTGAAGATCCTTGAAATTTCCGGTAAAAGTGGTCTGGGCCGCATAGGGAATGTGGTGCTCAGCCATAATGGCGGTCAGATCCTTGCGCACCTGCACCTTGCCGTCGCTGACCCGGCCCGAGGGAGTGGTGGTGGTGTCCGCATACCGGGGAGTGGCGGAAGAGCGCTGGGTTCCCGTGTTCATATAGGCGCCGTTGTCATAGCACACATACACCATGTCATGTCCCCGCTCCATGGCGCCGGACAGGCTTTGGAAGCCAATATCATAGGTTCCGCCGTCTCCGCCAAAAGCGATGAATTTGTAGGTTGCGTCAATCTTTCCCCGTTTCTTCATGGCGTGGTAGGCGGTTTCCACGCCGGAGAGGGTCGCCGCCGCGTTCTCAAAGGCGTTGTGGATGAAGCTGTCCTTGTAGGACGTATAGGGGTACATGAAGGAGGAGACCTCCAGGCAGCAGGTGGCGGAGCAGACCACCGCGTGGTCCTCCGGCTCCAGGGCCCGCAGCACCGTCCGCACGGCGATGGGGCAGCCGCAGCCCGCGCACATTCTGTGACCGCCGGTAAAGCGGTCTTCCTTCATGACGTTTTCTTTCAGATTATAGGCCATGTTGACTCTTCCCTCCTTACTCGCGCACGTCCAGGTAACGGTACGTCTCGCCCGCCTCCCCGGTCTCAGCAATCTTCTCCAGGTCCGCGAAGACGTGCTGGATGCTCTCCACCCGCACGTCCCGGCCGCCCAGGCCGTAGATGTAGCTGATGCCCTTGGGGCCGGAGATGCCGTTGGCATACAGGCCCGCGCAGGTTTCCGCGAAGATGGGTCCGCAGTGGGCGTTGAAGCTGTCGTCCTTGTCCATGGCGGCGAAGGCCTTCACGTTTTTCAGGGCCTCGGCGATCTCCTCGGCGGGGAAGGGACGGAAGGAGCGGATTTTAATCATGCCCACCTTCCTGCCCTGGGCCCGGAGCTGCTTGATGGCCTCCCGGGCGGTGCCGGCGGAGGAGCCGATGATCAAAATGGCCTCCTCGGCGCCGTCCATCTCGTATGTTTCGATGAGCCCGTACTGACGGCCTGTCCAGGCGGCGAACTCGTCCGCCACGTCCTGGATGACCTTCTTCGCGTCCATCATGGCCTGGGCCTGGGCCCGCTTAGTCTCCATGTAGTACACCGGGGTGGAATAGGGGCCCACGGCGATGGGCTCGTCCTTGTTCAGGAGGTAGTGCTGGGGCCTGTACTCGCCCACGAACTCCCGAACCTTCTCTGTCTCCTCCAGTTCGATGTTCTCAATGGCGTGGGAGGTGATGAAGCCGTCCTGGCAGATCATGATGGGCCGGGACACCGCCTCGCC
>OFFT01000617.1_pt1 | contig 24907 bp, 22 predicted proteins | sample 1521581 | NCBI WGS metagenome assembly OFFT01 (sample SAMEA3504084, study PRJEB24116) | mouse gut metagenome | biome: mouse gut; feature: mouse-associated habitat; material: faeces | place: Denmark | collected 2011
ACTTGCGTACACGATTCTCCCCAGCTCTGCTGGGGGTTTGGGATTGTTTCAATCATGCAACTGGTTTTCAACAATATCTTTTTTAACAAACGGATCATAAACTTTCACCCCGAACGCCAAATGTCGCTTCATACATTCCAGCAACTGCAATGTTGGGCTTTCCCGCACATCATCTACATCTTCTTTATATGTCAGACCATAAAAGCCAATCTGTGTAACATCCCTTAAGTCATTTTCCTCCATAATCTCATAAACTCTCTCCAGAACATACTCCGGCATAGAATCATTAATTTTTCTTGCTGCCAGTATAATATTGGCTAATCCCGGATAATCTCCGACTAAAAACCAAGGATCAACAGAGATACAATGTCCCCCGACCCCTGGGCCTGGAGATAGTATATTAACTCTAGGATGTTTATTTGCTATTCTGATAATTTCATAAACGTCCAAATCAGCTGCACGACAAATCTTAACAAGCTCATTTGCATATGCAATATTAATATCTCTATATGTGTTTTCCACTACTTTAGACATTTCGGCTGTTTTAATATCTGTCAATATAATTTCATTTTTACAGAAAGTAGCATATATTTCTTTGACTCTCTTGGCTATTGCAACATCATCCGCACCAATTGTCCTCGAATTGTTTCGCAGTTCATTTATCATATTCCCAGGTATAATTCTTTCCGGTGCATGAGCCAGATGTATATCACGCCCTATAACCAAATTCTCTTTTTCGATGAGCGGCCTTATATGTGTATCTATTGTTTTAGGGGATATCGTTGATTCTATAATAACAACTGCCCCACTTTTCGGATTTACTTTAATCACTTCTTCGACAGCCTGTTCGACATATGAGGCATCTACCTTTTTACTTATTTCATTATAGGGCGACGGCACTGCAATAATGTAGTAATCTGCCACGACCTTTTGATCAGAGAATTTGATTTGGCCTTCGCGCGCCTTCTCCAATAATTCACGCATTCCCTTTTCTTCAAACGGTACACTTCCCGCATTTAATTTCTCTACTAATTCCGAATTATTGTCAGTTCCGACAACATCATTTCCATATGCCGCCAGCATTAAAGCTGTTGGTAAGCCAATGTATCCCATTCCAATAACATTTATCATATCACTACCTATTTTTTCCTTAATTCTCAATAATTTAATTTTCTATATATTCAACAACCGGCTGCATAACCTTATCCATACTCACTGTTCTTTCCGCATATTCCCTAATATATTTAATGGTCTCTAATCTTTTATCATATGAACCCTTATATATTTTATCATAGAAGTCAATTACATGATCGATATCAATTGGGCTGTTCTCATTAGGTACTTCTAAGCAATATAAATAATCCTGTTTCATAGCACCATCTTGACACGCATAAATAATAGGCATACCCTTTGCCAAATATTCTCTGGTTTTCAAAGTCGAAATGTAATTCAGATTTATTTTGTACATACCTAATGATGCTACCGCTAAATCACATTGATTATATATCTTGTCTAATTTCTCGCCTAATAATGTCCCATGAAAAAAAACATGTCCTGACAGAGAATATTTCTGAACGATTTTCTCATATCTCTTCTTTTCTGGCCCGTCTCCTACTACATGAAAAACAATTTTTCTTTTATTTGTGTCACCGCATGCATAATACTGCCCTATTCCTTCTATCATCCGCTCAAAACCATGATGTTTCTGCAACATCGCAACACCAATCAAATGGATTTCGTTGCACGGATGGCCACTAGGCTGAATCATTTTCATACTATGCACATCCACCCCATTCATGGTCTGAATCGTAGGTACACCCCATATTGTACCATCCAAAGAATATGTTACAAAACGATCAAGATATCTTTTTAAATATTTTCTATAGTACATATCTTTTAGAAGGAAGAAAAAATCTATACTATACCAGTATTCCTTATCATAGGGATATGTAGGTATCTCCATGATAATCTTACACTGAGGATAAGTCACCTTTATCCTTTGTAAAAAATAAAGCATCTTCCTATCAGTAAGGGAATATCTGATATATAAAAAATCGGGATTACTCAATTTATCAAACACTTGATCATAATCATACTTATTGGATACCCAGAAAAATAATCCCCATATTTTCCTTAAAATACTTCTTTTTATTTTGGGAATCCATAAAAGCTCAGTGGCTAAACTTTTATTTAATTCAGCCACATGCATATTAATTTTCTTATTAACTCCAGCGCTACTACTGCCTGACCCCATGCATATATAATACCCTTTTTTCAATCTATCTGTCACCTCATAATTTATTTAATAAAACCTGTAATTTCCATCTCACATTATGCACAAAATACGGCGTACTTATCTTATTTGTAAGCACCATATAAACCCTATATTTTAAACACCTCGGCGCATCGCTAACCATTTGCACAAACTTTCTGTTTCTTTGATCCATAAGTTCAAAATACCCCTTTTTCAGCTCCTCTGCAATCACCGACGCTTTATAAGAAAAGTCAAAAAACTTCTGAATCCTATGCAAAAATAACTGCACCGGATTATAATTCATCTTCTCCAACCCTGCCATAACATTATTTACATGCTGACGGTATAATATATGCGGCTCGGCATCATAGACAACCGTTCCCCCCACAGCAGCACATACCTGAAGTGTCCAATGATCATGCATATACACAGAATTTGGTATATATCTTTTTAACAAAATAAGCAAACTCTTGTTAAACACCATGGTGCATCCCGGTGCCTCTGTTAATATAAGTACCTCTGGGAAATTTTCCGTATGATAAACCTTTTTATATGGTTCTGCAATCTCTTCCAAATTCTGTCCGACACGCTTTGTATTAGAATAATATAACGCCGGCCTCTTATGTTCGTCTTTCAACTGCCGAACAGCAGTGTATAATTTATCTTTCTCCCAAAAATCATCCTGATCGGAAAATGCATAATAGTCATACTTGTCTTCCGCTAATTCTATTAAACGCATAAAGCTGCCCGCAGGCCCAATATTATTCTCCCTATAATAAAAAATGGATAGTTTTTCAGCATACTCACGAATAATTGTCTCTGAATTATCCTTTGACCCATCATCCCTAATATAAAGCGATACATCAATACCTTCCTGGCTGGCTATACTCTCCAACTGTACCGCAAGATATTTCCCGCCGTTATATACGGACATTAAGACCAGCACTTTAGGAATCATTTTCATATAAAACATCCTTCCAGCCATAACTCGGTTTGAAAAATTGTCTGCATTTTTCTTTCTCCCGATTGCCTGTAATCAATACTTTTTCTGCAGTCTTGTCTGTCATTTCTACTCCCCTGCAACAACTAACAAACCCCTGATATATCGTTGGAATTATTTGATAATCATACTCCATAAAATATGCCGCTGCATAATCAACGTAAATAGGATTACATCCGCCGAGAATCATTCCGAATCTTTTACATGTATGTTCCATCGGACCTTCCCCCTCCCCTGCCCACACTGCATCTGCAATACACAAATATTTTCTCTGCTTAACTTTCTGCATTACGCCGTTACGGTCCGCATATAGGACTATTTTATTCAAATCCATTACGCATCTCCATATCGTATCATTGCCATACCAATTACCCTCTGACATCGTCAGATTAGTCCCCTCTAAATAATTAGTTACTTTACTGTCCCCCTTCCAAACATACTGCCGACAAAACTTTAACGTCGCATCCGCAAATATCAATCCTATCCTGTTCTTTTTTAACATCTCCCATAATCTGGTACGTAGAAAAACCTTATAGTCCTTCTTACTAAATTCGTCAGCGTGTCCTTTTATCATTCCTCTTCTATGATGCGCAATACATGTTTTGTCTCCTACAATACCTACTAAATTTTTGCATGCACATGTCATTCCTGCTTTTCTATGTGTTTTCAGCTTCGGAACATTAATCACCAAATCTGCTTCTAACAGTTCCTTCGGAATAATATACTCATTCTTTGCATCGCAATGATGCTTTTTGACAGCACCTTTCTTATAATCAGTTATATCCAGCAGATTAGACAAATCTCCAATTTCACTTAATTCAGAATCGGCTCCTAAGTCAACTGCCACATAATTGCTTTTACACCTTGTCTGATTCTCAGTCTTCTTACTTACGATTCCGGTTTCCGTTCTCTGCGCAATAATCATCCTCAAATCAATCAGTTGAATACTAACGTTTTTCTGTCTGTAAAATTTTATCAAATCAGCTAATCCTGATTTCTTTACCGCTTCTTGAAAATCAGCCCCCTGTACAGGCGCCTCACCAATAATAATTTCAACATCCCCTTTTGTCGCAAGCAATATATAGTCAATAAGCGGTCGTATAACAGAAGCATGTGTAACCATACTCCATATGCCTGTCACTCCTTCCTTATGTTCGTGAAACACTTGATTCGGTTTAATAAACACCTTGCCACCTTCCCGAACATAATCATGCAGCGGATTCCATGCCGTCGTATTTTGGTGTTCCCAATCAAGCCCAAGCCTCCTCAATACATCTCTAACTGCCGTATAAATCTCATTTGAATCCTGTATTTCAATTTTGTAAGGTAAATCTCCCAGCTCGGCGTAGCATTCCTCCGGTTGATAAGGCATTTGAGGATATTCTATGCGGTTAATTTTATAAAAAGCCACATCTGCAAATCCAGTCATATTGTTCCTCATCATCTGCCTGTCCCCTCTGTCAAATAATCGTAATCAACTCTCCCATTTTCAAATCGTCTTCATAAGATGCAAACTCTTCAAACCCATTCCCCGGATAAAAAGTCCACTCGCCAAAGAATATTCTACCACTAACCTCATAAAAATCAATTCTAACATGAGGAAAATCTTTGGCCAACTTCTGCGACAATTCTTTCATTAATCCAAAATGCTCCGGCATCTCAATTCTGTGTTCACTATTAGGGTAATGACGTACAATCGGCAAGTGATTGAAATTCATATCAAAAAAGTCCACTTTAATCCCCCCGGTTCGCTCCGTCACCGTAAACATCAGTTTCGGAACCCCATTAAAACACATAAACTTATAGTCAGTCAGACCGCCGTCATCATGACATTCCAGATATTCCTCTGCAAAGATACACGGAACAATATTTTTGTACGGCCATTCACGACCCACATAATAATAATTATATTTCAGCGCTTTTTTCAGTTTCTTCTTAGCAGCCTTCCAGTTAAATGTGCGTTTATCATCACATATCACCACGCCGCCGCTGTCATGTGATACCTTCAATACGAATTTCTCAGGAAGCCTTTCTATATCTATCTCTTCAACATCTTTCCATGGTCCGGCAATTACAGAGGGAATATACTGGTTTCCGATCAACTCCGCCGCGGCTTGCTTCGCCATATACTTATCTACAAGACGGATATATTCCGGATTTCTGTCATGAAGCTTTAACCATTGCAGCTTTTCATTATATCCCTGGGGATGATCCAAATCCAGCTTTCTGCCGATAAAAAACCTATAGTAAAGCTTTAAAAATGTTTCATCGCTTAATACTTTAAAAACATTTTGTTCTAAACAAGCTTTTACCTTCTTTACAATTGCTGCTGCCATATTACGGTTCCTCTATCACACCAATCCACTTACTGATTATCGCCTCAATTTTCAGGTTCTCTCCACGCCGTTTGCTTTTCTCTTGATACAAAACCTGCTTATCTGCGTCCCTGATCAAATTACAAACTGCATCTGCAAGAAGATCCTCTGCCGGCTCTAATGGCTCTTGCATACCTTTATAATACTTTCCGCTACACACAGGAGTCAATATACCATACTGTACCTCTGTTACGCATTGAATCTCTTCACCTAGTAAATCCATATCAGGCGCCAACAGTTCTCTTGCCCCCGTACGAAAATCTGTAGCAATGCATGGTAATCCCATGCAGACCGCTTCAGCCAAAGCATTCGGAAAGCCTTCATATAAAGATGGCAAAACAAAAACGTCTGTACACCGTAAGTATTTATATGGGTTCGATACATGTCCGGTAAAATATACATGTTCTTCCAAGTGACATGCCTTGCTTAGTTCTTTCAGGTAATCTTCCAGTTCCCCCGAACCGATAATCACCAGTAGTACGTCCGAAACACGTTTCACAACCTCGCCGAATGCTCTTATCAAATGCCACTGCCCTTTTTGATTGGTCAATCTTCCCGTAGTAGTTACTATCTTTTTGCCCTCGAAAAGATTTATTTCTCGCTTACTAAGCCTTTCCCTGCTCTGCTTTTCAATGATTGAAAAGTCATATCCGTTCTCAATCGTAAGCATTTTGCCACTTTTCAATCCAAAATTGTTTTTCAGCTCCGCTTCAATCCCTTTTGAAACCGCAATCACCTTATCTGCATAATTATAGCATAACCGCACCAGTGGATTCACAACATACTTATACTGCGGCAACCTGCTCTGTTGTACCAAGCTGTTCCTGACTGAAACGATCACTTTACAAAAAGATTTCCCTGATAATATATTAGCAACATTGGCACTATCCAAAAAACTAACGCATGCTTGATAGTCTCCTCTTTTTTTAAGCTGCCTTAATCGTCTTGTACGCTTGAAAAATACTTTTGCCTGAAAGAATACGGAAGCTGTTTTCGGCTTCCCCTTAAATCCCAATTCAATAATATTACCCTTGAACGAATACGCTGCATTCTTCCTGTCATTTACTAAAATATCAATCTGCCAGTCATCCGGAAAAAATGTCGTAATATTTGACAATGCGCGTTCTGTTCCGCCCTCCACCAGATAAGGAATAACAAACAATACCTTTTTCACATTTTCCTCCATCAGCAAGAAGCTCTTACCTCAACCAGAACAGCAAACGGCACATTGAAAATTGTATTTAACGGAATCATCCTCACAGCTTTCCCTGCCCCGATCATGTTCCTGATCTGTTTTGAGGAATAGCAGTACTTCTTGATTCCTTTTAAACGCGCAAGTGTAATATATATCCATCCAAGACCCTTGTTTACAATGACAGTCGTCGCAAATATGCCCTCGGAATCTAACAACTTAATACTCTGACGCATAAATTCTCCCATCTGTATCTCGTCCAAATATTCTGTCATAAAGAAGGAAAGAATTCTGTCATATTTATCTTGGATCTTATCCTGTAACTGATCGGCACGCCCTTTCACAATCTTAATTCCAATATTAGCCCCTAGTTCCGGATTAATATCCAACCCACTTACATGATTATCATTCTTCAAAAGATACTTCGTATAATAACCGTATCCTGGTCCTACCTCCAGAACTCTCTTTTTACGTATATGGGTAACATAAGGAAGTAATCTCTTATCCGCCTGCTTTTTCATAAAATAATACGAAAGCCCTTTTTTTTCATATTGACTTTCTGTATAGTATCGATATCTGTCATAATTACTCATAAGTATTATACTTCACTTTCCTTTTGAGAATATACTTATAATACATATCCTTTTTTCCCGACATAATTCAATATTTTACTGAGTCTCCACAAATAATATTGTTGCATCCATCGGTTCCTGACATACGGAGTTTTATTTATCATAATTTCCATGCTGTGAAACATCATTACCAGCTCACTGCGCCCCTGCAGTCTTTTTACAATCTGCTTCATTTCCAAATAAGTCATATGCGTAGGACGAAGCCATCTGTAGAAAAGCCAGTTATCCGGAAGCAATCTGCCGATCAATCCCCATCTCTTCCCAAGTATCGTTACCGGCACTTCCACGATACCCGAATCACCTTCCTGATACATATCATGCATTGCAATAACATATCTGTTGTCAGGCGCTTTTCTATGATTCGGTCCTCCTTTGCCTGTCCAGTCAATATTGGGAGTTACGGAACTGTCATATTGATATCCAAGTCTATTCAAGCTATGAATGGTATCCAAATCTGTTCCAAACCTTGCACCTCGATACCATACAGGTTTTACACCTAATTTTGATTCAATCAACTTCGTCAAATTAGCAATTTTCTCATACTCATCCTCAGTAGAACAAGCACTATTCGGAAATTGCGGGATTATTTTTTCGATTCCCTCTCCCCACCACGAATGTGGTTCAATATATTCAGGGTGTAAATGTGCTCCAATAATTGCACCCTGCACTATTTCTTCTTTTAATATCTTACAACATTCGTCAGAATAAAGAACTTCCGGCGATACGAAATAAATCGGATGAACATGATACCTGTTCCAAATTGGGCGTAACAACTTCGGAATTCCTTCACATACAGATGTATACTCCGGAGGCCAGCTTTTCTTCCAATGTGCATCAGCATCCATCTCTGTATCAATTGTTATCCAAACACGCTTGTCCTGATTTACTGTCATTTCTGCTTTTTTCCCATGGTTTACTGTCATTTCAAATCTTATCAATATACTCATTATACCACATCTGAAAAACATAAAAAGACCATAATAAAGAACTGTACACAATTTTATCTGATTTATCCTGCATGGCGATCAATCTCTGCATCCCGTCCGGCCTGAAAATCCCCTGTTTCTTCAACCTGTCCGGCTCCGCCAACCGTAAGATTTCATCCTTCAGAACCGTCCTTAACCATTTACGAAGCGGAACCCCAAACCCTTTCTTGGGCCTGTCCAGCAGTTTTTGCGGCACATAGTCATATGTCAGTTCCTTTAACAGATACTTTTTGTCAAAATGATGATATTTCAAATTGTGTGAAACCCGAAATGACCACTCCGGAATGCGGTAATCCAATAACGGGCAACGTACCTCCAGTGAATACTTCATAGATGCACGATCCATCTTCGCCAGTATCTCATCCGGAAGGTAAGTTACCATGTCTAACAGCATTCTTTTTTCCTGCAGATTACTCGTTTGAATCCTTGCCTCATGACTATATTTTACATCGACTACATCCGGAAGTAAAATTTTTCCCGCTTCTTCTATCATCACATCTACATACAACTGGCTCTTAACACTCTGACTCCGGTTATTTATAAAAGCCCGCAATTCCATAGGCAAATATGGCAAAATCCCCCTGTTCCATGGCATTTTATTCTCTATAGCGCCAAGGAAATCAAAATGCTGTGCGATCCATGTCCAGTCATACATTTTGTAGCCGCAAAACAATTCATCACCGCCATCACCAGACAGTGCTACCGTAACATATCCTGCCGCCATTCTCGACACCAGCATTGACGGAAGCTGGGAAGAATCCGAGAATGGTTCATCATAATACACTGGTAATTGATGAATCATTTCAAGAATCTGTTCTTCCTTCATGTAGAGTTCATGATGATTGGTTCCTATATGCTTTGCTATCTGGGCTGCGTATGGAGCCTCATTCCTCTCGTCGTCATAGAAGCCGATTGTAAAAGAATCTATAGGCGCATACGAAACTTCCTGTGCAACTGCTGTAATTAATGTTGAATCAATTCCTCCGCTTAAAAATGTCCCAACGGGCACATCCGCAATAAGCCTTTTGGACACTGAATCTCTCAGCAAGTCTTGCAGCTGCTGTTTGGCTTGCGCTAAATCAGTAATGTTTCTGTCTGTATGTGACCGAATATCTATCAAATCCCAATATCGGTGGATTTGCATTTCACCTTTGTGGTATATAAGATAGGTCCCTGGCTCCATCTTATAGGTATTGTGAAAAATAGTATAGGGCGCAACGATATACTTATTGCACATATAGTGTCCAATCAAGTCATAATTAATATCCTTGTAAAAATATGGATATTTCATGATTGGTTTTAGCTCTGAACCAAAAACAAAGTCTGTTCCTTTCACATAATAATATAAAGGCTTTTTCCCCATGCGGTCTCTGGCTAAAATAATGCTCTCTTCTTTTTCATCATAGACTGCTATTGCAAACATACCGTTAAATCTGCAAAAACATTCACATCCCCATTCCTGATATGCTGCTATAATAACCTCCGTATCGCAATTAGAATTGAACTTATGTCCTTTCTCTTTTAGCTCGTCCCGCAATTCTATATAATTATAGACTTCACCATTATAGGTGACGGCGATCCTGCCATCTTCAGATATCATCGGCTGGTGCCCCAGTTCAGACAAGTCCAGAATAGCCAGCCTGCGCTGCGCAAACCCTACCCCAAACTCCTCCTTCTGCTGCTCCCATATTCCACAGTCATCAGGTCCCCGATGAAACATAGTGTCATTCATCTGTGTAAGAAGTTCACTGCGTATTAAGTTTCTGCTCATATATCCGCAAATCCCGCACATACTATCGCCTGCTTCTCTCAAATACTGCTATATATTCTTTCGCTTTTTCCTGCCAGCTAAATTTTGTTCTGGCAAGCAGTTCACTCTGTCTGCCCATGCAAATACGTGTCCGCTCATCACCGCACATCTCTATCAGAGCATCCACAAACCTCTCAATCGGCTCAATTCGCCCATTATCCGCTATTAATTCCTTACTCCCACCACACGGCGTCATAAGAATCGGAAGTCCCATAGCCATGGCCTCTAATACAACATTAGGCATTCCTTCCGATTCGGAAGGAAGAATAAACAAATCCGCCCTGCTGTAATAATCATACAATTCTTTTTTATTCTTCTTTCCTTCAAAGGCAACATATGGTTCTGTACCGGATTCTGATGTTATTCTCTCCAGCTCTTCACGATAAGGTCCATCACCAACAATCGTCAGCAAAACTTTCTTTCCGCACACTGCATTGATTCTCTTCATCTCCGGAATAATATGCTGAAGTCCTTTGCCCTGTATCAGTCTGGAAACAAACAAAACGTTGATTTCTCCATCACTTTTACCCGAATCCACTATCTTAGGATTCTCTTTCAATTTTCCTCCTGTAAAAAAATCACTGTCCACACCGTTCGAAATAATACCGATCGGATATCTGTTTTCGAACTGTAGGGCTTTCTGTTTCAACACGGTGCTGTTTGCAACCAGTGCATCTGCATTTCCCCAGATTGCACGTATTGCAGGTGTCAAAAACTTATAAATCAATGAAAATCTCTTTTGGGCACCCGGTATATCTCCTCCACCAAATCGAATTACGTAGGGAATGCTATACCTGTTCTTTAAATACATTCCAATCGGTCCGCTTGGGATTCCGAAAAAAATCTGGCAAACATCAACTTTCTCCTGTTTGGCTATTTGCCCGACCTTTACCCATGCGCTGCATAAAAAAGAAAGCATCTCTAAAAAAGTACTTTTGTCTTCTTTTTTGCGTAATGCCTTGACACGTACAATACGAACGCTATCTATCCCTTCTTCCTGTGGTAATTCTTTAAAGCACGCTGTCAAAACAGTAACTTTATTCCCAAGCATTGCATAATTCTTCGCTAAATACAAACATGCATTGGCGCCGCCTCCACCAATCGGGGGATATTCATGAGAAACAATCAGTATATTCATTCTTCCTTGTTCTCCACAACTTCTTTGATATTATAAGGCATGTCGACATACGTTCCGTAATATACCTTCATCATAATCTCACTCATCAATCCGAATATAAACATCAACACACCCATAATCAAAAAGAATACTGTGAGTATCGGCGGAATAATATTATTCGACATTTTATAACCCATAGCAAATAAGGCAACGGACCATATACCACAAATCCCTCCTAACAGGCAAAACAGAAGACCAAACGCGCCAAGGATATGCAGCGGTCTTGATGCATATTTATTCCAGAACCAGACAGAAATCATATCCACAAATCCTTTAATCGTTCTATGCCAGTTATATTTGGTCTTGCCCGATGTCCTTGCACGATGGTTAACTATCATTTCACCCACTCTAAAACCCTTGATTTGAAGAATTGCCGGAATAAAACGGTGTTGCTCACCATACAGATTAATTCCCTTAAAGCATTCCCTGCGATATACCTTCAAGGAACATCCACTGTCATGAATCCCATCATGCACCAAAAGATATCGCAACGCATTCGCCCCTCTGGAAATAAACCGTTTCATAAATGTATCCTTACGATTCTTACGCCATCCTGAAACCACATCATAGTCTTTTTGAATTAGGTATTCCAGCATCTTAGGTATATCCGCCGGGTCATTCTGTCCGTCACCGTCCAATGTTGCAATAAACTCTTTCGTAGCCGCCTTAATGCCCGCATCCATTGCCGCAGTCTGTCCAAAATTTCTGCGGAACCGAATATATTTCAATGGTTTTAATGTACGGCAGATTTGATCTGTCTTATCCGAGGATCCGTCGTTTATGAAAATAATTTCATAATCATATCCTGCCGCCTCGCACATCTGTCTAATTTCCTGATATAGTTTTGCTACATTTCCCTCTTCGTTATAAACCGGTACTACAATTGATATACTCAACATTTTCTCAACCACCAATCACGTTATCATTCACATCTATTTCCATATAAAGTGCTATCTGAATCTGCTTGTTTCCTCTCCATTGACAAAATTATGTTATTTGGTTTATTATAACACAATTCTGCTTCATATAACACCATATTTTAAATCGCTCATATATCATCCCGATTTATCACTCAAACACTACAATGTCTCCTCGTTCCACAAATTCATAGATTACAATATCAGGATTCACCTCATCTATTGTCTGTGAATCAAGCATAGTAGCCGAATGCGGACTATATATATTGCTAAATTCAGAAGCCATAAACGGCAACATTGCACTTCCAAAGGAATCCCTGATAAACATAACCTTTCTTTTGTCCTCGGCATCGGATGTAGTCTGGCAAAACGTATTGAAATCATCAATACTGGTTGTTGTGTCTCCATCCCAGACAACCACCCTGTCGGAGCCATAGTCAATCTCATAGTTAACATCTGCTGTAAGTTTTCCTGTCATCCCCATCATGTTTGCCAAATCATAACCATTCCAAACAAACAAAGGAGAATTAACATCCTCCAAAACAATTTCATTAATTTCGGGAAGCTCGATATCCAATTCTTTAAGCAGCATTTTGGTTCCACAATAACCGCCCAGATAATTCCAGTGTGTGTCCAAATGAAAATATAAAGAATATTCGGGATAACTCCCAGCTATTTCCAGCAATTCATTCTCCGGAAATACAATTGGAACATCCGTATTCTGTCTGATATAATCTACAAGCTGTTCCGTTCTGGACATGCCACCTTCACGATAAATATAATCCGGTAAAAAGGACTCTCCGTATATACTGGCCTTATTCGGAGCAATAAACACAATAAAATCAATGCCTTTTTTGTGAAAATATTTCTGGTTTGCCTCCAGCTTCATACGGATTGTTTCCAGTTGCTCTGGCGTATACAGGTTAATTTTTTTATAATCAGGCATTGTTTCATTATAAAACAGCCAGCCTTTTTTCCCCACAATGACTGCCTCAGATGCTGACTCCTTAAATCCATAAAATACAAATTCACGGTTACTCTGTATGAGAGCATCCCGATAGGGTAATATATCGTTAAACCAATCCTCAAACGCATGATGATATTCAATATAGTTTTCCGAAGACAGTATTGGGAAATCTGCTTTTTCTCTATTCTCAATATTGCTGTAATCCATAAATTTTGCAAATAAAGGATATGTCAAAAACGCCGTCATAAACATAACTGCAAACATATAAATCCATGCATAAGACATGTATTTTTTCATCATAGATTCCTTTCCAGCATCATTTTAAAACCTAAAGTAAATAAACGGATTGTATGTGTTGCCTGCAAGCAAACCAAAGCAAATCCACACAATGACCGTACAGTATATCAAATCCAGTTTCCCAGCTTTGAATCGCTGTATATCAAAATATTTTGCAGCAATCCCCTGCACAATTCCGCATCCCGCAATCGCTAATATCAAAATCATCCATGCCCTGTGACTTACAATTTCAAATATTGAGTATTGCGCATATGTATACTTCCACGGCACAAATATTCTTTTCAAATAAGCAAATCCTTGACGCATACTAGTAAAGCGAAAAAAAATCCATCCTATTCCAAACACACAAACTGTATATACATGGGAGAAAACACTCGACTTTTTTAGTATTTTGTCTATTCCCAAACGTTCCATAATGATAAAAAAACCATGATAAGCTCCCCAAAATACAAAGTTCCAGCTAGCACCATGCCATATGCCTGTTAGGAGAAATACTATAAATAGATTAATATATGTTCTTCCACTCCCCTTCCGATTTCCTCCTAACGGAATATATACATACTCCCGAAACCATGTTCCCAGAGAAATATGCCATTTCCGCCAAAATTCATTGATCGTTGTTGACAAATATGGATATTGAAAATTTTCCGGAATATCAAAACCAAATATTCGCCCAAGTCCAATTGCCATATCAGAATACCCGGAAAAATCATAATAGATCTGTAACGAATAAAATATAACTATAATCCATGCCATACTTCCGTCTACATTTCCTATATCCATAACAGCAATCTTGTCAACAACCTCTGCTAAAGCATTCGAAATAATCACCTTTTTGCCGAGTCCATAACAAAATCTCCGCATCCCCAACGCTATACCATCCAAAGTCTCTCGCCTATTCTTGATTTGGCATCCAATATCTTTATATTTAATAATCGGTCCAGCAATCAACTGGGGGAAAAAGGAAATATACAGTGCAACATTAAATATATTTTTTTCTACGGGACACTCTTCTCGATATACATCAATGACATAAGACATTGCTTGAAAAATAAAAAACGAAATACCAATAGGCAATGCACTTTTCCTATCCGAAATATTAGTTTGAAACAGAAAATTTATTATGCCAATCAAAAAATTACAATATTTAAAATATGATAACACGGCAAGATTACAAAATATATCCAAAAATAAAAATAATTTCCTGGAAGATGTATTTATCATCAATCCAAAAAAATAGTTGAAAATAATTGATAAAATCATCAGATAAATATAAACCGGTTCACCCCATGCATAAAAGAAAATGCTTGACAGTAATAGAATCATATTTTTGATATAAATCTTACTCCTGCCAAATACATAATATACAATTAATACAATTGGCATAAATAACCAAAGAAAAATCATTGATGAAAAAACCATTTCCACTCCCACAATTTGCACTGACAATTCTATTTATTACATTCAAATATCCTCAGGCTTTCTGTACTCATTATAAGTTCTATATCTCCATAATCCGTAAGCTCCCTAAATCTGTTTATCGCCTCTTCATTGTCATAATCCACAGTAAGCCATAGCAGAATTTTATTATCCGCTCTATTGTAACACAATGTATCCTCATATAACATCTTGTTTTGAATCACCATTACGTTTGACTCTTGCGGCCAGAGCATTGCTGCCTCATATAGCCAGTTTTCCCCATTACCTTGTAAATCATGATGTACCATGATCCCGTTCACACCATGATATCGTGCCTCCAGTTCCTCCCAGCGCGCTTCTTTCCCTGCATACATCTCACTGACATGATGTGAACCGTAGGAGATAAACGGAATACAAACCACCGCTACAATAACAATCCTTCTCCTATTTATGGTCATTCTCCCATCCGTATAAAGTAATGATATCATCACTCCCAGAAGCATTGCAATTATCGGATATACAGGACTAAGATATCTCCACGCGATGGCTTCACCAAGTACTGCTACCAGATAATAAGCAACAACAATTATCGCCATCCCCAATACCGCAATCTTATTTCTCAAAACCGAATCTTTGCACCATATTTTGCAACGAACAAAATAAAAAAGAAATACCATAGCTATTATTAGCATAATCCATGTATTTCCGAACATGTGATCCGCCACTGTATGGATTGCTGTCTTGATACAAGAAATACGCTCTGACATCGGTGTGTTTTTTACACTACCATAGAAAAGCGATGCAACACCACCTGTAAAGAAAACTTTTAATTTATTCCAAATGACTCTGTAGCCCAGAAAACATGGAATACCGTATCCCACTCCCAGCCATGTAAGCGCATTCCACCTTTTCTTTATCAACATATACAAAACCGCCATGCCTGTAATCATAATAAACAGAATCGTTCCAAATTGATGTGTGCGATAAGCGCAAAAAGCTAAAGCTGCTGAACCAAAGATACAAATTATTTTCTGCCCTGGTTTTTCCACTTTCAAAAACGTATGAAACACATAAATTAGAAGTACTACATACATTGCCAGCATCATATAGCACCGGGCATACAGCACAGTGCTGACTGCCCCGGCACTAAACCCATAAACAGCTATTGTGAAAAGCGCACAGATATCACCAAAATTCTCCCTCGCAAACAAGTATAAAATAATTTGAGTAACCAGAAAACACAACAGATTAAATCCAACACATATGTTCCATGGAATATGTCTGGGGTGAATTGATGAAATCAGATTAATAAGCACATAATAAAATTCTCCATGAAGCAGACTGTCCATGACCTGCGCTATCCCATCGTTAACAATCAAATCATCGCAATTGACCCGCATATGTTCTAAAAATTCTTCCCTTGTATGCTCCGTCCCATAGAAATCCTCCGCCAGATCCCAGTAACACATACTTACTCCTTTTTGTTTGACTCCTTCCATCGTAAATATTTCATCTACATGCATGCCTTCTTTCTGCGTTGCCCATGCAATGATAACAGAGCACTGAACAAATAAAAGAATACAAAATATCCAAATACTTTTCTTATTTTCTATTCGTACACTCTCTTTCACATTAAGCTCCTTTTGTACCATTATTTTATGCAGTTTCTCTATGTCTTTTCGATCTGATATTCCGTACAATATACGCAGTTCCTATAATAATCACACATGCAGCCATAATTCTACTAAGCGCAAAACACCAATAATACCAATTCGATGCTCCTTGCGGCAATTTATGCTGTAACATCCAGTCATAAATTCGGAAGATAATCAGGTGCATCGCCATAATCGCTAATGATTCTTTTCCTATCAGTGCAAATACAGTTCCGATACCAAGGATTCTACTGATAAACTGGCTACCCCACATGCAGATCACCGATCCTATGATTCCTATAAGCAGACACAATCCGACACTGAATATTCCGCGGCATCCGTACTCTCTTGTAGACAAACCTATTCCCAAATTATAGTCAGTTAATACCTTATATAATATCAAAAGACATACCATTCCCACATATTTCATCCATTTAATGTTCATTTTCTTCCAATCAATCTTCCTAAATTCATATCCGAATATCATGAAATCAGCGCCAATAAAAGCTCTATCCATTCCCCAAGGCAAAAAGATCGGACAATCATATAAAACCTGCGTTATCACCGCAAATAACATAAAAATAGCAATTTTATATCTTACTTTCGTACCATATTTGATATAAAACAAAAGAGCTATGTTTGCGCAAAAGAAAGCCGTCAAAAACCATGTCGGATCATTCTCAATTCGGAAGAAAAAAAGATTATCTTCCGTGCCAACAGGAAAATAGAGGCAATGCGTTGAGTATAATATGCCTGCCACCGCATAAAGAGCATCACTTAAACTATTAAACCCTTTCCATACAATATAAATTATATAAATTAATAAATTATAAGCAAAATAAGGAAGAATAATCCTGCGAAATCTTTTACATATATATGCACCGTCTGGTCTGACAGATTTCTGCAAATATCCAGAAACAACAAAAAACAAAGCAACAAAATAAGCCGTGCAATATCTGTCCATTCCCCACGGAAACCCGCAACTATGTCCCATCATAATAAATATTAATGTAATACCTTTTGCCACATCCAGATATTTATATCGCCCAGAACAGTCAGAATGTTCATATACCATCTTGGCACCATACTTTCTTTCATCATTCTTTCAATTACTCTTCTTCGTTTACTTTTATCCACCTTTCTCCGTCAAACTTCTTAATCACCCTTGCCGGATTTCCGGCAATCACACAATAATTATCGAACTTTCCCTTTACCACGCTGTTAGCACCCACAACGCAATTTTTGCCAATTATTGTTCCGGCCAGAATCGTCACGTTGATCCCTAGCCAGCTCCCCTCATCTATCACAATCTCACCTTTTATACACGGCTGGTTCCTGATAGGGATCGCTATATCTGAATATCCATGATTTTCTGCTATAATATTAACTTTGTCTGCACATAACACATTGTCTCCCAGTATAACATTACCAGCAGCATTTATAAATCCAAAGGAACCAATAGTCACATTATTTCCAATCCGTAAAGTCCCACCTGCTGTATGAATTTTTACATAATCTCCTATATAGCTTTTACCTATAATCACCCTCTCGCCGCAATTTGCATCCAGCACAACATGTTTTCCTATCTCTGCGTCTTTGTGTATATCAATATTCTTATTCATTTTAAATTTCATATCATCCGCCTCGTATTATTTTTCTGCGTTCTCATTATTTTAGCAGGCAACACTATTTCCACCCTCTGTCATACTGGTGTACCAGCGATAAATCCAGCATTTTCTCATATTCAAATAGCAGAAACACACCGAAATATCTTTCCGCCATTCCTCCTTGAAATCGGTTTAAATGCGCTGTATCATACACATCCAATTTATGGCTTGTAACTAACCAGTCAAAAAAAGCCATCATTTTGTCATATGTCGCTACATCCATCAAAAAACAGGAACACAAATTGATATGCTTATGTGCAAAGAAATCTGACATCGTATAGTTCGTATTAAAATATCGATTATAATCCGCCATAATTTGATCGTAACAATTAATCCCATTGCCAGTCAACTCATTGGGCCTTGCAGGATCCATCATAATCTTCTGGGCGTAATCAACTGCGGTATTAAATGTCGCAAAGCTGATATGTGCTTTTTCCCGTCTACAAATATATTTCTCAATCCTTTGCGTAATATTGGTGCTTCCCCACGGGCAGAATCTCCTTGTCAGTCGAAATTCAATATCATAATGCAGAAATCCAATATATCTTAACTCTTTATAACTTCTGCTCCGCCATATATTATAGATTCCTTCACTCTCCGCCCAACACTTTCCGATTGATATATAATTGGGCAGTTCTCTCTGATTTAAGCAGTTATATTTCTCACTGTTTTCCAGTTTCTCCATCTGCCCGACATTAAGAAACGTATAATTATGATTATTAAATCGTTTATCTCCTCTCGTTAGGTCTTCATGTATTTTCTTATGCCCTACGATATAAATCTTCCATTTTACAGCTTGATTATTCATATCCAATTTTTCCACTATTCATCCAACACCTATATTTCGTCTATAACATCATCTATTCCATATCTCCCTAAATTCCAGAAATAAGTGTAATCGTACTCCGGCTGCATGACCATCACCGCCACGCATCCGCTTGTCCGCCCGCTAATCAAACAATTACATTGCAATAGCAATCCCACCTGCACCATACACTCCATTCCTTTCAGATAATTATCATGCTCTCTGTGAAAAGAATGTTCTGCAATACATTCTCCCGCAGACATTTTTGAATATCTTGCCTGTTCTTTCACATAAATGAGTTTGTCTGCAAATGACTTGATAAAAGCATCTAATATATGCTGATCCTCCGTTACAAGAAAAATCCATTTACATTTCTGCTGCTCCATTACTTCCATAGATTTTTGAACTGCTTCCTCAATCGACGGTTGTACCGGATGCTCATATGGCTTCGTCAATAGATAATCTGTTCCTCTTAAAAAGACCCCCAATATCCTGTCACTCTTTTTGGATTGTAAATACTGTACATATCTTTTATCTATCTGATCTTGAAGTTCTTCGCTAAAACCTACATACTTTTCATAATATTTATGCCACATCCGCATCCACTTTTGTCTTGTCAGAAACTCCATACTGTCATTCGGATATATTCTTGGTGGAACCCCTTCACTCAAAATGACATTCTTGCTTTGATATATTTCATCAAGGCTATACTCACACGGCTGTTTAAAATAATACTCCCATGCATTTTGCCTACCACGGTCATCTTCATCCAAAAGCGCATTAGGATAATTTTGCATGTCAACAATCGGAATCCACCCATTCCGCAATGCGTATCTTATATGCCCCATGTTAGATATAAAATGAGAATTCACTCCAGCAAGCCTGTCGCCGCGCCTAATCACATAAAATGTCTTATCCGGATTCAAGTCCCCAAAGCTTTTCTTGTGTTCTGACCAATCGGTATCTATTCCAGCTAAAACTTTCACTTTTTTTACTGCCCTGTCAATGATATTATTCATAACATCCTCTCTTTACCCATTACCAATAACAGGCAGACTCAACTGCATTCGCATTTGTAATCTTTTCTTTTGCCTGCGGTCTGACCCAGTACTCATTTACCACATTTCGATGAAACTCAGAATACTCTTCCTCCCATCTGCTGCCGATAACGCCAAACATAATCTGTGTTACACCACCTAAATGAATTGCGATTCTGCCCATCCTCTTAATCTCTGCCGCCAGAGGAAATCCATATGCACCGCAGCCAATAATCGCAATGTCAAATTCTATCTGCCGACATTGTTCTACCATCCAGTTTAGTGCATCAAACCATGTTTTAAATCTGTCATCCTCTTCCCCTGCCAGTGTCTGCACTGCTTTTAATGTTATTAACTCAAATTGCGGTAATATATCATCCGCATCATATATACGTTCAAAGATGTGTTCTCTGTTATTCTCATATTGTTCCCTGATAGATTTCTCGAAAGGATGCACTACCAGAACCTTTTTGCCTTTTAACGCTGCACTCCATGGCTTGACTTTACTGCGCGGATGCTTGTACATATTCCATGGTTCCAAATGCAAAAGCTGAGTAAGCATTGTGTCCGGCTGATATTTCACATAAATATAATCTTCCATATATCTGTGCCATTCCGCCAGCAAGTCTATCTGTCCGCAATCCTGTAACATCAGATCTACAAACTTCTCCGCCAGAGACAAATCATTCGGGAAAAATCCAGAAAGCATACACAACTGATTTGCAGCCGCCTCTACGGATGCTTTCTCCGGATGCATGCGATACAATAATTGCTGGTAAATCATATTCATTTCTGTCCCGCCGAATCTTCCCGCCCAAAACGGTTTCCCTGCGATAATTGCATCATATATGATTTGGTTTGTTTTTGGAGTAGACATCAGTTTCTTCCCCGCCACAAAGCGAGGCATCGCCCAATAATCTAATCCAAATAATCTCTCATAAACCTGATGCTTTCTATAACGTATATAGTGCAGTATATAGTTATATTTATCAAATGCTTCCCAGCACAGCCTATCGTTCATTCAAAACCTCTTTTTTATTCCTTAAAAATATTTTCTTATCTTTAACTTCATATATCTTATCACATTTACGCAAAGTTGATATCCTGTGCGCTACGATCACCAATGTCTTTCTGCCACGCAGTGCATCTACCGCTCCCATTACTGCACGCTCTATCTCTTGGTCCAGCGCTGATGTTGCCTCATCCAGAATCAAAATATCCGGTTCAAAGTAGAGTGCCCTTGCTATCGCTATACGCTGCCGCTGCCCACCGGATATTTTCATCCCCTGTTCACCTAATTCCGTGTCCAGTCCACCCGGCAGATGATCTACCATGTCCCTTAACTGCGCTTCATCCAGCACTTCCTGTATTCTTCTGTCATCAATTTCCTCTTCCGGAATACCGAATGCAATATTTCTGCGCACTGTATCATCCAAAAGGAATAAAGACTGTGGAACATAACCCACTTTTTTAGCCCACAACACAGGATTTTCAAATACGTCTTTTCCATCCATCGTAATCGTTCCACTTTGAGGTTTCAGCAGACCAAGCAGGATATCAACCAACGTTGTTTTGCCTGCCCCCGAAGATCCGATAATACCAACAGCTTCTCCTTTGTGTATTTCCAGCGAAATGTCTTTAAGCACATAATCCAGATCGTCCGCATACTTCCACTCAATGTGCTCTATGCATATTCTGTCTTGAAACTCCACCCTGTCGTTTGACAGTGCTTCTTTCATCTGTAAAGTATCCGATTGTCCACACGGGCTTCCCACTCCATCCAGCAGGTTTTGATATGTGGCTTCCACTGTAGGCCTGAAATAAATCAAGTTATTCATGTAAACTGTCATACTGGAAATAGACGGCAATATTCTCACTGCCGCAACCGCAAATGCGCCCAACTGCGTGACATACAGCGACGCATCCCCACCCCGTCCAATGAAGAAAACAGAAGATAACAGAAGCCCTGTAATAAACACCACCTCAATAATTCTATTCGGCACTTTGGAAATTGTCAGATAAGTTGTATTGTAATAACATGCCTGCTCAGAATATTTTTTGAACTGATCTATAAAATAATCATATTTTTGTTTTACGATAATGTCCTTAATCCCATTCTCCGATTGCTGAATATATTGTATTTTTTTCTGAAAAGCATTCCGGCATTTTTCACCGCTTACATTCACCTTTTTCTTAAACGCAATAACTATCCCCAGTGAAGTCAGACCTGCAAGCGCTAATATGGTTATCGCCATAACCGAGTTTATCCAGATTAGAAAAATACCGATCAAAAGTGTCGATAATCCTTCGCTGGCTACGCTGGAAAAATTCTCCACAACGCTTGCAATGCCTGAAATATCACTATGTACTCCCCTGACAACCTCTGAACTGTTCGTATTGATATGAAATAAATAGTCCTGTCGCAGGTAAGATTCCAACATCTTATTTGAAAGATCACGTTCTAAGCCATTACGGAATTTTGCCTGCAAAAAATTGATAAGCAATACAATTGCTGATTTCAAAATATATACAAGAATAATAGCAGCTGCCACGACAAGAAGCAGTTGAAAATATTCTGTTATTCCCATAATATTTATAAGAATTTTGACATATTGGTTCTGCATAAATTCATCCGGCGAAAGCATTACCATAATATATGGTATAATAATACTTACACCGAGGGTTTCCAGCAAACCGACAAAAACAGAACCTATTGCTAAAAACAAAAAATGTTTTTTCTGTCTGTGATTTAAAATAAACATTAACTGGCGAAACATTTCGCAAAAAGTTCTAATATTCTGCATCTGCTATCCTCATTATCATCAACTATACATCTTTTTCAATTCTACCTTGTATTCCTGCAAAATGCAATGCCAAAAGCAAGTATTTGACTATCTAGCTGTGGACAAACCATAATCTGTATAATATAATAAAAATCACGAATTCAATGGAAAGGTGTCTGCTCACACTTATGAATACAAATATTTATGTTACCAAATCAATCATGCCCAGCTTAGAAGAATATACTGCAATGATTGCTCCTATGTGGAACAACCATATGATCACCAACATGGGGCCACTCCATACAAGGCTCGAACAGGAACTGAAAACCTTCCTGCACTTAGATCACATCCTGTTAATGACCAACGGTCATATTTCGTTAGAACTCGCACTGCAGGCGCTTGATTTGCCCGAACACTCGGAAATTATTACCACACCTTTTACTTTTATCTCGACAACTCACGCCATTGTCCGCAATGGGTTAGTCCCTGTATTTTGCGATATTAATCCGCAGGATTTTACTATCGACACAGACAAATTAGAGAAACTGATCACGGAAAAAACCTCAGCTATTCTTCCTGTCCATGTATACGGTAACATCTGTCATATAGAAGCTATCGAAGCAATCGCAGCAAGGCATCATCTGAAGATTCTGTATGACGCCGCCCACACTTTCGGAGAAACCTACAAGGGTATCCCTGTCGGCAATCTGGGGGACGTTTCTATCTTTAGTTTTCACGCCACCAAAGTCTTTAATACAATCGAGGGCGGTGCCGTATGTTTTCATGATGAGGATTACGGAAGAAGACTACAAGATTTGCGTAATTTTGGAATCAGAGATGAAGAAGAAATCCCCGGAATCGGTTCCAATGCCAAGATGGATGAATTTCGGGCTGCTATGGGATTATGCAATCTGAAGTATATTCCCGAAGCAATTTCGCAAAGAAAACGTATCGCCGAACGTTATTTTGAACGTTTAGCTGGAGTGCAGGGTATCCGGCTTAATGTAGTTTCTGCAGATACAGAGTCAAATTATGCCTACTTTCCGATCGTATTTGACGGTTACCGCAAGAGCAGAAATCAGGTTTATACTGAGTTAAAATCCTATGGGATCTATAGCCGGAAATATTTCTATCCGATTACTCCATATGCACAGTGCTACCGTAATACATACGGAAACGCAGATGTCACGACTGCCGCATATATAAGTGAACGAATTCTGACCATGCCGATTTATCCTGACCTGTCTTCGGAAGATGTTGACAGAATCTGCGATATTATCATACAAAACTAATGTACTAATTCATTATACGGAAATTCCGTGTAAAAGGCTTCCATCTCAGCTAAATAATCTTTATAATTATCAATTGTGAGCCGCCCGTTTCCTTGATACATACAATTCAATATATCATCATTGGCCCATTCAGCATAATGTTTTTTATCAGTGTAATTGTCAAGATTACATACCATATCAAAATCATTGTAAAATGAATAGAGGTGTACATTCTCACACCTGAGTATTTTCTCAATCGCAATTCTCTGCGTTTGAATATGAATATTCAATTCACCCGAATATATCCAGTCTGCCCATGCACAAATGCTGTAGGAAGTAAGGAAAAGATAGAATTCCGTATCTGGATGTTCCTGCATAACCGTCACAATATTCTATTCAACATTCTCAAGAATCTGTCGTGATGCGCTATCGTCTATCTGTTTTTTGCTCCGGTACCGCGTCAGGATATGATACAAAATCTCCGAGAATAACATCTTTACCCGTGGCCCTATTCCGCCAGCTTAAACATTCATCCCAATCAACATACCCGGTCTTGAAACATTCCAACAGACTTGCTATGCTTGTCCTCCAAAAGTAAGCGATTAATTTAGGGGGTGGATTGCGAATCATTCCCCAGTGTGTAATAATAATCACAGTAATGCAAGT
>OFFT01000637.1_pt1 | contig 24215 bp, 49 predicted proteins | sample 1521581 | NCBI WGS metagenome assembly OFFT01 (sample SAMEA3504084, study PRJEB24116) | mouse gut metagenome | biome: mouse gut; feature: mouse-associated habitat; material: faeces | place: Denmark | collected 2011
CGGAGGTTATTTTGTATCTTATAAGAGCGGGAATATAGATGAGGAAATCAAACAGGCCGGAACGTCGATCCGTGTGTTGGGTGGGAATCTGGAGGCGGTTGAAAAGTTTTGCTTGCCTCAGAGTGAGATTGAAAGGTCTTTTGTGAAAATATGTAAGGAGAGCAGTACAAAGAATAAATATCCGCGTAAGGCAGGAGTTCCTGGGAAGAATCCTATTTTGTAGTGGGTGGATGAAGGGGAATTGTTTATTTTTGAAGCAGAAGAATAGTGTTGTGATTATGTGGAATTTGAATGCTTCGATGGTTAGATATTTTGTGGTTTATTGAGTCGGAGTTTTTAGGTTTTGTTAGATTTTGTTAGATTGTTTAAGGTTTTAAATCATTTTAGTGATTTTTGAGAGAGTTTTTGCCCTGTGTTTTTACATGGGGCTTTTTGTATATTTTCGTGTGTAGAAAAGTTGGTAGTGGGAAATTTTCTTTATATCAGGATCAGATTTACCTACTCCTTATATTTATGTTAGGTGAGGAGAGATATGTAGTGTAAAGAAATAACATCGTTTTATTTTTTTATAATTGATGAATGAGCCCAGATAAGGAGTAAACTTAAAATTGTGTTTAAGACAGCAGACATAATAAGGTGGAGTGAATAATCTTATTTGGAGGAATTGCAAAATGGCAAAATCATTATTTGAGGAAATGGGCGGTAGATACGAAAGACAGGGCGACTATTTAATCCCACGCCATACCTTACCCGACGAAAAAGAAATATCTATCAGCGTATGGGGACAGTGGCATTTGCGGTATCTGAAAGAGTGCCGCAGAGGTACATATATCAATCTGCTGACAAGCGGCAGGGAGAAATCTTTGCCGCATTTTGTATTATGGTGATTGACAAAATCCATTGCAAATTTATAATCAAGTTATATAAACGATTTATATAACTTGATTATAAGGAGGAGTACAATGCCAAAACAAAGAATTACAAAAGAAATGGTTGTTGATGCCGCTTTTGAAATTGCAAGAAGCAGCGGTATGGAGCAAGTTATGGTAAAAAATATTGCAGATAAAATAGGATGTTCCGTACAGCCGATTTATAGTTATTGCAAAAATATGGATGGCTTACGACAAGATGTAATTGAGCAGGTTAATCACTTTATACAAGAGTATGTAGTGAGTCATATAAACAAGGATGACTTGTTTCGCAGTACGGGTAAATCTTACATTCGATTAGCGCAAGAGGAACCTCATTTATTTAGGATTTTTATTTTACATCAGCGTGAGGGAATTTCTTCACTAAATGATTTATATCAAGCAGAAGCTAATCCACATACCGCTGAGGTCATTGCTAAGGAGTTAAACATTAATGTAGAGCGAGCAAAACAGTTACATTTAAATATGCTAATTTATACGATTGGCATTGGTACTATTTTTTCAGTAACGACGCCGGGAATTTCAACAGACGAAATATATACACAGCAGGAAGTTGCTTATGAGGCGTTTTTAAAACAGGCATTGAGAAATGAGGAATGATGATGAAGAAGAAAATACTCATAATACTATTGTGTACCATACTGTTTGCTTTGATAGGTGCAAGTCTTTATTTAAAGACGTTAGTTAATGATGTTAATAGTATTACGGTTTCAAATCTCAATATGGCTAATATTACAGACGGAATATATGTGGGAGAATATTCTATTACGCCTGTTTATGTCGAAGTAGAAGTATCGGTAACAGAGCATAAGATAACCAATATAAAAATTATCGAACATGAAAACGGGTTAGGTGGTAAAGCCGAAAAAATTGTTGATAATGTAATCAGCAGACAATCATTAGAAGTCGGTGCGGTATCTGGGGCCACCGTGAGCAGTAAATGTATTATAAAAGCTATCGAGAACGCATTGCAAAGTGGGAGCAAATAAAATATAAGTGTTACACTGAAAGGAAATCATTATGGAAAAAGGAATTATTGTTTATCAGTCAAAATATGGGGCAACAAAAAAATATGCCGAGTGGCTTCAAGCAATGACGGATTATCATTGTGTAGAAACATCAAAAGCAGCGGTAAATGAAGTGGCACAGTATGAAACAATCATATTGTGCGGCGGCATATATGCTTCTGGAATATCTGGATTATCATTTTTGAAAAAGAATATAGATAAGCTGAAAAGCAAAAAAATTGCTATATTATGTGTAGGTGCGTCTCCTTATGATGAGGGGGCATTTACAGCAATTAAAGAGCATAATTTGACGGGTAATTTAAGAGATATTCCACTTTTTTATGGGCGAGGTGCATGGAACGAAAGTAAAATGAAATTTATGGACAGAACTTTATGCAAAATGTTACAAAAATCTGTAGCAAAAAAAGACCCAAATACATACGAACCGTGGATGAAAGCTCTTATGTGTGCGGTAGGACAAGATTGTGACTGGACAGATAAAAAGTATTTAATCCCATTAATGGATTTTTTGAAAAAATAGGTACCAGAAATGCAGAAAAGACGGTAATAAATTGAATAAATCAGAATGGATATATTGTCCTGTTTGTGGTAATAAAACCCGTGACAGGCTTAGATTTTTATCTGCATGATAGGCTGGAAGTTATGGTACAGAGCTATTAGCACGGATCCAGTGGTATGTCAAGGGCACCCGATGGTAGGCGGATGTCTATTTAACCTTTACATGCTGCTGGATTTTTGCTTATTCGATATCTTCCGGCTGAATCCTATCCCCGAAATAGATACATAACTGATCCAGGGGCTTTTGGCTAAATGTTCAGTAGATCAGCAATGTCGGAGAAATTGATATACAGATCGTCATAAATGCCGGCTTTTACAGAATCAGCAAAAGTATAGTCCCCGGTGGTTTCCTCTTCAAAGTTATAAACAAGTATCCTGTTCTTATCTGGATCCACGATCCAATATTCTCGAACGCCGGAAGAGCGGTATTTAAAGAGCTTCGTGAAATAGTCCATCCTCCTGCTGCCAGGTGAAACAATTTCAATAATCCAGTCAGGCGATCCGAAGCATCCTTTGTCAGTGAGTTTTGATTTATCACAGATTACGGATATATCCGGTTCCACGTAGTTTGTATCGTCTTTATTCAAAAATACGGCAAATGGGGCGATATACGGTTCGCATGTGCCGCCTTTTGCCTTAATATAGCCGTGAATGCTGGTAAAGAGCTCCCCGGCGGCAATCTGGTGTTTTCTGGTAGGTGGAGCCATATCATAAATCCGGCCGTCAATGAGTTCCGCCCTGCTGCCTTCTGGCAAGCTGTAAATATCATCAATAGTATGGAGTTCCGGTTGTTTTAATGTATATGGCATAGCAACACTTCCTTTCATGGTTATATTTCTGTCTTTATTGGTTTTGGCCTGGGATGATTTTTGTGCAGTCGTGCAAGCTTTTCATCCAAGGTTTCATAAGCCTGTGCATCCGAAGATGCTGCGTCTGTATTTTTATTATATGCAGCAGCCGCATGATAGGGCGGCGGGGATAGTCAATGCCTTTTACCGCCGCCCTATTTTAGTTTTTTATCTGCATGATAGGCTGGAAGTTATGGTACAGAGCTATCATGGAAATATTAACCATATTCTGGATGAACTGATAAACGTTTCAATCCAGGCTTACTCCGCCAATACGCTCGTTGCGCAATAATCTTGTCCACAATATATGCATGAATTTTTTGAGGCTCATCCAAAAGGGACAAAATTTGTGTCAACATTTCTTCTGCCCCATCTATTGGGACACGCTCCAGTGCCCAACGGACTTTTGACTCAAGTTCAAGGCACAAAGGAATGTCCCCTGCTAGTGCGGCAGTCATAAACTGATTCCACGCAGGCCAAAAGGGCGCAATTACACTGCTTATAAGAGGTATAGTCTTAGCTGTTTCTGGGTCTGCAAGTGTCCGATACTCTAAAATTCGTTCCAGCGCAGTTTCCGCTAAAGAAGTAATCTCTTGCGAGAAAATTTCTACGTTTCCTTTATATCCGACCCATGTCCCCTCTCTGGCTTCCCGTGTGCCACATACGGTAAACAAATATTCCCACTCATTCCATAGATGTTGCATTCCTATGTTCAAATAACTCCCTCGGTCGCACCAACTGCCCTGAAATTCCACAACCGTGAAGAACCAACCATTATCATCTATCCATATCCGGGTAGAACCTTTCTGGAACATCCCTTTGGGTTTCAGCACTGCCCGAACCGCTTGTTTGATGAGGGTATTGTAGTTTTCTTCCATATGCTTTTCCTCATTTAAAAATCATATCAAAGCCTAGCCTAAACTCCCATTAACTATATATTGTAAGGCTTTGTATAGTTTTTATCTCATTACAAAACATCTTCTCAACTCCAATTTGACAATTATAAAATATAGCACATCTCATCACCAAAAACAATCCCTGTTTTATGCCCGTTCCGCCTATCCAGACCGTCAAGGGACGAGTAGTATTTTTTCGCATGGGGCGCGAAAAAATCTCCATTCTTAAACCCTTGACCGTCTGGATTTTTGCCGTTGCCATTTCGCCGCCGAAAACGGGGAACAGGATTTAACAATCCTGCTCCCGCGCCCCCGACCTCTCCCAAAGAACAGAATGGAGCGTTACGCAATAGGGCTTGAAAAGGCTTGATTTTTAATGCATTACAGACGCGAAAATCCACAGGGTAATTTTATACTACTTATGGTGGGGCTATACTTTTTTTGACAAGTTAGGTGGAACAAAAATTAAAAAAGACAAGGCGATACCTCCCGAATACCGCCCTGTCCTTAAAATGGGTGACTTTAATACACCCCTCTGTTTTCAAAAGAAAACGGCGGTTCATTCAAAACCGCCGTTAAAACATACCGTTCATTCCCAGTTATTCACTTGCTTAAACAGTTGTTAGAATTGCGGTATGGCAACAGGAAAACCGCATTTCTTAAAAGTTACTTTTCTGAAGAACTCCCCACAAGGGAGCTGTCAAGAGGAGATACCATCAAGAAGCTATCTCCGTTGACCATATTCTTGGACACATGCCCACCGTTTTTGATAAAATCAAGCGTTCTTGCCAACGTATCTTTGCAGGCTTGAACATCCTGCTGCGTTAAATCGGGTTCACCAGTGGCGAGCAGTTCCATAAGGCTACGCTCGATGCTTTCAGCGTAGGCTTTGTACTCATCGTATGCCCAATACTCATTCTTGTCATTTTCGGGAGACGGCTGCTCGGTAACGTCCCAAACGATGGCGCTTTCGCCTTCTTCCCGGAGATTTTCGGCATTGGCGGGATTAGCGTTGGCAGCAAATGCGGTCATCGTCCCGCAAAGCAGCATCGCCAATGCCAAAGCAGGAACAATCATTTTTTTCTGATATTTCATAAAATCACCTCTTCTGTCATGGCGCGGTTTTTCCTGTTGCAAATATAGAATACAGTTCTTAAATGGAGTAGTTCTGGAGTGAATATGGAGTTTATGTGGAGTTACACCAATAAAAAGAGCCTGCGTTAAGCAAGCTCTTTTCTGTGGCCTGAAATTATAGTGAGAACCAAAATTCCACACCGTCATTTAGATTTTGAATAGAAAATTGTGCAGAGTGTTGTTCCAAGATACGCTTTACAATATATAGACCTAATCCGCTTCCCCCAGTTCTCCTGCTCCTGGAATCATCAGCCCGATAAAAAACCTCATAGAGATGTGATATTGCTTCCTCTTTGATTTGAACACCTGTATTTAGAATGGAAAAATAAACACATCCATTTTTAAGAAACGAAGTAACCACTATCTGTTCTCCTCTCGGAGAATGTCGAATTGCGTTACTGAATAAATTACTTAGAACTTTTTTCATCATTTTTTCGTCTGCATTTACTGTGATATGTTCTGAAATATTTATATCCAGTTCCATATCTTTTTGTTCGATAAAATCAATATATTCAGCCGCTATTACTCGTACTAACTCGGAAAAATCAAAATCTGCTCTACCCAATGAAAAATCTGATGCATCAAGGCGGGAAATTGTTACAATCTCTTGAATAGTACGCTCCATTGACTGTGCAATAGCAAGCGATTTTGCAAGGTACTTATCCCTATCCTTGTAACTTCCATAATTTTGTAGCATTCCATCTAACTGCCCTTGCAAAGCTGTAATAGGAGTTTTTAATTCATGTGATACTGCAGAAAAAAATGCCATGCGCTGTCTATCTAATTCCCGTTCCCTATCAATATCCAGTTGCAAAAAACCATTTGCAACTTTTAATTCTTCAAGACTTTTTGCCAGATTTTGTACCAATTCGTTCAAACTGCTTGCTAATACGCCGATCTCATCATCACGGCTTTCGTCACATCGACAATCAAGTTCCATGCCAGCCATTTTCTTTGATAATATACTAAGCGAAACAATCGGCCTTGTAATGTAATGGGAATAGAAAAAAGCTGCTAATAAAGAAATAAAAACAATCGCACCTATTATCCAAGGCAAAATCTGCAAGAGCGTAGTCACTACTTGATTAACAGATTTTGTTCCACCTATCACAATCAAACTGCAATCTTTTTCCATATCCGAAAACGAAAAGGAATACTCTTTTGCGTTCGACAAGTCATAAACTGTGTCTGAGAAGTTATTTCCATTACTAACCAAGACTTTGTTTTCATTTTCTTTGATAGTAGAGACATTATCATTTTCACTATCTTCGAATATGATACTTGATGGGGGCAAAATTATTGTATTGTCTGGTAGCCGAATTAACAATGTTGCGTTGGTGTTCATTAAAAATCTGTCAAAAAGCGAATTACTTTTTTCAAAAGTTGTCTGTTTCAACTGTTCGATAAGTTGAAATACTTGTGTTTCTAAATCGCTATCCAATTCCATGCGGTAGGATGCTGGCATAGCAATCCCAATCAGTGCATAGGTTATGCCGCTCATTAACACCAGCAGAAACAAAGTAATTATAAATATTCTTGTTGTCAAGCTATGACTTATTTTCTTTTGCAATTCTATATCCCACCCCTCTAATTGTTTCGATTATAGAAACACTCTTTTGCTTTTGTCGCTCTTTACTGCCATTAACTGCTGTTATCTCAATAGTTTGAGCAGTAGTTAGACGCAGAAAACTTTGTGGAAATGTAGATAGCTCGTCTATTATTCCTGCACTATTCCTATACCGATATTCCTATACTTCGTGAAAGGCGGAATAGAATGAATAAAAATACAAAAAGGAGAACTGTATGAGCAGATTGACCGATGAAGAAATCAGGAAAATGCCGCTCAATGAAGCTGATATATACCTCGAAACGCACCCTGACGAGGCTCAGCATTTTGCTAAAGTGTTCGCAGTATCAGCTGCCAAGCAGACGAAAAAAGCAATCCTCTATCTCTGCGACGGCACTGTCGAAAGTTGCCGAAAAACCAGTTGTTACAAAAGAGGTCGCGAATGCCGGCACACGACAGACGCCGATCATGCCCTGACCTCTGAGTCCCGCCACCTCGTCCCCGATGAGCAAGGCAATCTGTGGGAGACTTCTCCCGAAAACTGAAAACACCATTTCTAAAAGAGAGGAAAAGGAGGAGAACTGTTGGTGGCAGTCTCCTCCTTTGTGTGTTTAAGCGTATTTTGCTATTAGGTCTACGACCTTGACATTTTTGCCTGAGCACATCCTCTCTTTTAGAAATGGCGTTTTCTCATTTTCCATCGAAAAGAGGTGTAAATCATGTTACCAGCCAAAGCCCCAAGGCCTAAAGATTGGACTGATAAAGATCGTTGGATTTGTACGCTAAGATGGCCTGAGGCAATCGCTCGCTCTATTTACAATGGCTGTGATCCTGACTATAAAGGAATCGACTTAGGAGAAAAAGACGACCCTTGTTTCGGATGTCCTGCTGGTGAGCGTTGCCCTGCTTTCTGCGATGAAAGCCATTGGAAACGGTACAATGAGTTTTACGCATTTGAGAACTTTAAGGTCGTTGAACCACTCGCCGGCATTCAGATGGCTGGCATTGATGCTATTCTCAGGCAAATCTGTGATGCAAATGATCCTAATATTCCGTCGGAGTAAGGAGTGAAATAATATGCTTAAAGACCCCAAGCAACTACTTAAAAAGTTGACCTTATTGGCTGAAAGTTTGAACGCATCCGAAGGGACAGCCTCCAATCATCTTATAAGTCATGAGTTCAAGTCATCTGATCTATCCTCTTATACACATTTGTTACAAAATCTGGCGAGAACTGATCTGGCCGCTGTTCAAAAATCTCTCTAACTTTTTCTTCTATCAGAGGCCCATCAGGTATTAGCCATACTGCATGGCATAGTTCTTCTACCATTACAACCAGCATAGTCTCCGAGGTTAGTCCCCGCTCCCGCCAATTCCAAACCGGAAAAATGATTGCTTGATGAAAGCATCCAAAAACATCTTCATCCAAGGAGAAAGTTATTGACTTGTTTTCAAGAAAGTAGACATTCAGACCAAGCAATGGAATTGGTGGTGGGGATGCCTCAGCTTTCATGCCTACGAGTGCCATCGCCAAATAATACATTGTCGATTCGATGTCGGTGATGATTCCGTCAGTTACAATGGCTATTTTATCGACGAAGAAATCCGGAACCTTAAAGTCTCCAATGACATGGCATCCTTTTGGAGTCACCTATTACGCCTCCCTTACAGCCTATCTTATTTTTTCTGGTTCGGTAGGGACTTCTTCCAGCTCCAAAGCTTTCTCTAATTCCGCTTTCAGTTCAACCTCTTTTAATTTTGCTTGTTTTCGCTTCTTAATGTAGTCTGATACCTTGATGGCGGCAAAGACACCTGCACCACCTATAGGCGCTCCGATTAAAATTCCCGTTCTAATCTGTTTTGGAAGAGCTTCTAAGGCTCCAATTTCTTTGAACTCATTTATCAAAGCACTTAGGTCGCCATTTTTCCCTTGCAACATTACTCGGGCCGTATTATAGTCACCCAAATTCTCTATTCTGCTCATTCTACACTATCCTTTCGCATAAAAGACATCCCTCTTTATGAAGGGAGGTTGTTCTAATGAAACATACCAAGATGATACCAAAATACGAGGCAGAAATCAACAAGTTGGCCGAGGAACATTTGACGGCTTTGCTCAATCTGTCAGCAACTTCATTCCACGATGGAGTGAAAGTTGGTCAGAGAAATGCATTGTTCGCTATGTCGATTGGCCTTATAGCAGGAGTGATCGGTCTGACAATCGCTGGTGTTGAATATTTGGAACACAAGGAACAGCCTTGAGTCAGAATTGAGCTTGCGGAGACGCAGGCTCTTTTCTTTTTTACGGTATTTTTTCAATCTCCTCTTTCAGCCACTCGAACTCACGCTGAGTGTAGACCTTCTCGGTAATGTCCGAAATCTTGTGACCGACCATGTACTTGATGGCGTACTCGTCCACGCCGGCCTTCTTTGCCATGGTTACGAAATGCTTGCGGCCATCATGCGGACGGTGCTCCGGATTCAACTTCAGCTCGTCCCGAACCATGGCAAATCCCTTCTGGTATCGCTGATAGGTCAGTGTTGTGGGCTTACCGCTGCGGCCATCCGTACAAGTGAAGAGATACTTACTTCCGGCCTGCTGAGACTCTTTATATTTGCGTTCGACCAAGTGGCGTATCTTCGAGTGGATCGGCACGACACGGTTCTCTCCGGCATCCGTTTTCATGCCGCCTTTGAACGTCCACCCCTCAAGGTCAACATTCTCAAGTTCCAGTAATTCGAGCTCCTGCGGCCTCCATCCGGAATAACACTGAATGAGCATAACATCGACGTATCGTTTATCGTCTACATGACTCCAAAGAAGTTCCATCTCTTCATCCGTAAATGACATGTGCTCCTTCTTTACTGTCTGTATCTCTTTGATTGTCTCTTCGGTCAGGTTGAAGGTGCGGGAGTAGTTTCGGTCGACCAGTTCATACTCCAAAGCATAGTCGAGCATCAGGTTGAACAGAGACTTGATCTTGTTTTTCATGCTCGCCGAGGGATGCTGCTCTTTCCCTCGAACCTTGGCCGTCCCCTCCTCCATACAGCCTTTCACATGACGGGCTCGAACATCCATCACCCTCATATCATAGACAACCGAACAATAGGCCCAAGCCGATGTAACAGCTCGGATACTGCCATCCGCTTTAAGGGTCTTGAAATACTCTTCTGACCATTTGTCGTAAAGCTCCCTAACTGTAATGGACGGCTCCAAATCATACGGATTTTTGTTGTACTCTACGAGAGCGGCGTAAGCGTCATTGTAAGTAGGGAAATACGATTCCGGTTTCAGAGGCTTACAAATAGGTCGCCCTTCTGGGGTCTTTCCAACCGTAACCATCGCCCGAAAAGGGTTTCGTAGGTTGCGGTTCTTTATTTCACTGATTTGACCAAAGCCATTGGGGAGGCGCCTTCGTTTGTTTGACTTACGAGGTTTTCTTGGTTTTGTAGTTGGCTGCATCGGGTAACCACAATGAGGACAGGTCGCCGCCTTATCGCTGACTTGCAGCTCGCATTCAGGACATTTTATCAACATGGCGGTTCCTCGTCTTTCTTTTCAAGAGCCTTAATCGGAAGCCTTTCGATCTTATCCACTATGCGTCCAAGTTTTTGAATGCTCCAGACAACCCCGGCAAATTTCAAAATGCCTATGACCTGCTGGTTTTTGTTATACTCTTTTACGCCGCCTTGTTCTGTATAAACTTTTCGCAAGAGAATCTTTGGGTTTACATGTTTGAATTGCTTCTTCATAATTTACCACCTTTCGCAAAATTCGCAATGACTTTTACGGAATACTATTTTTGGAGGGATCAACATGTCCAGAGAGAAGCTAAAAGAATACTTGAGCACCAATAAGGATAAGCTTGTTCGCATCAGTTGTCATTCGGCTGGCGTAATAGTCATGTGTGTAGTATTGAGAAGAGCGATTAAAAACCGCAACAACTACATCGTGACTGATTTAGTGGTCAGTGACTTGGGCAAATTGGGAGAACGGCTTATTGAGCACGGGTGTGGCGCAAACGACAAAGTTTTAAGATGGAAGATGGATTTTGCAAAAATGTAGTCCAGCGAGGAGGGTTGCTAAAGCAGCGGCCCTTTCTCTTTCTTTTGGTTGCTTGATTGACACAAGCTCTTCGGCATGATATTATGAGCTAAGAAGCAGTAAGCGTTTGCCTGCGCTAAAAACGCAGGGCCTATTATGGAAAGGAGGACACTTTACTATGGGACAAGGTTCCAACATTATCGAAAAGGAGGCGTTGGAAATGATGAATGTGGTTGAAGTGGCGAGAATGACCGAATGTCTCAAAGCATTGGGCTTGAGTGATGCGGAAATTATTATCGTTCAAAACTACATTGCGACCGGCGTCGGCTTGCCGACAAAGGAACCGGCCGAGAAAGAATCCGACTAACCAACAAAGGGAGGGCTTGTGGAAACACGGGCTCTCCCTTTTTTTCGTCATTCACACAAGATTTACATTTTCTTTTGTTTTTCTCTGTTCGTTCCCTTTATTTCGCTCTGATTATCATATATGATAGGTGTAGGAGTTGTCAAGTAAATCCTACACAATTTTGTAACTTAGGTTAGAGGGTTTTTAATTTAGATTAGAAAGGAGTCGTGTATGATTGCTGAGAACATATCGACTTGCCCCAAATGCGGAGGACGGCTTAGATACTTTGATACTGTGAAACGCATTGTACGGACGAAAGCACGGGTCACGGAATGGCACGACATACGCAGGCTTCGCTGCACTATCTGCGGCTCCTTACATCGCGAGTTACCTGAAGAGCTGTTTCCCTACAAGCAATACGAAGCTGAAGTTGTTGTTGGCGTTTTGGAGGGTCTTATTACTTGCGAGACTCTTGGCTTTGAGGATTACCCTTGTGAAATGACGATGTCTCGTTGGATGGCGCAGGAACAGCAGCTCCTGTTATGGAGGTGATGTTTCAATGGAACTGAAGAAAGAGTATAGACGGATCTTCAATTCGGACAACGTCCATTGGTCAAAGGACATCAAGATGAATTTATTCTTCTTAAGAGCTACTCAATCGCGTCTTAACGATATGCTGAAGGCCAGAGGTCATCTTATGTTGAACGAGGCATATGACGTACTTGGCTTTCCGCGTACAGCAGCAGGAGCAGTGATTGGTTGGGTCTATGAGGAAGAAAAAGGCCTTGTTGACTTTGGAATAATGAACAGCGACTTTGTTGGTCCCGACATTCCAATCGTCTTTAACGTTAATGGAAACATCCTGGACAAACTTGGTGAGGAGCCCTAACAGGGGCTCTTCCCTTTTTCGCTTATTTTGCAATGGCCTTTATGGAGGTGGCTGTTATGGTAATCAGGAATAAAGAATACTACACTCAGTTCGACGAAGAGATGAACAGAGACCATAGAGCTTTGGACTACCACATCCGACAGGCAGAGAACTACAAGCGTATCTACCAGCTCACAAAAGGGCGTTCGGGAGTATATGCCTTGCTGAACAAATTTGCTAAGAGGATGAACCAAGTTCATTGCGATAAGGGAGCTAAACTGGCGAAGTTGGACATGGCATGGTGCCTTTACGAAATGATGTACCTACAGAACTACATACAGAAAAGCGAGGAGCCCTAACCGAGGCTCTTCTCTTTTGCGCAGATTTAGCAGTATCCATTATGGAAAGGAGAGGAAATCCGCTTAGGAAGAATCCTGAATGGAACTGGTACAGGTAAAGTCTGGCTGAAATGCCGCGTGGCCATTCAGATGGGGTCCGAGTCCCCACGGCTCGCCCTTTCTTTTTCTTCCGCAGATTTTACAAATCGTATTATGGAGAGGGAGTTAGTTTACTTGGAAGAACACTTCTTAATTGAAGAGGCATCGGCTCGATTCCCGATACGACTTCTCCGAGAAAATGGATAGATACGGGTGGAAATCCCGCGGTGAGACACGAAGGCGTACCGCCAAGTAATAACTTAATAAAAGATGGTACCCACCGGGCAACGGTTTTCGTTGGGCCGACCCTGAAGTCATTTTCTTTTTATTTTCGCCAAATCGGCAGTGGCCTTTATGGAACTCAAAAGAAGAGGAGGGTAATTATGTCTATTGATGAATTGAAATTTCGATGGCACTATTTCTGGAACACACTTAAGACATGGATCTCTAATGGAGCAATACTTTGTAAAGATCCGCTCTATTGGGATTTGTGGGCAGATAATGAAAGAGTTGAATGGCATGTCGGAAGCTTTTGGCAATTTATAAAATGGATTGTGACCCATGAAACATTTGACAACCTATAGACAAGCGGAGCCGCAACACAGCGGCTTTTGCTTTTACGAAAAAAAGAAGAGGAAGCCTTATCCAAGCTTCCTCTTGTCGTTACTGATTACTCTTAATTTTTTACGGCGAGATTCTACCTCTATACCTCGCTGAAGAATTTCAGAGTGCTCTCTGACAAATTCTTTAATATACGTCTCTCCAATATAGTCATTATACTCAGCAACACCGCCATGCACCGTGTAAATTTCATGAACGGTTGCTGCTGCACCAGTGACTAATTTTCCATCTTCACTGAAATAGGAAAAATTAGGATCTTGTCGACTCATCATGTAGCCTCCTTTCAATGCTTAATCACTATAACACGAAGATAGAAAAATGTCAACACTACGCCAAATCGACAGTGGCCTTTATGGAGGTGATACTTGTGGAGACCAAGAAAATTCTTAGCACGATTGGAACGTTCGTTATTGTAGGGGCAGTATCAACAGCAGGAGCCGCATTATGGACGAACGTTTTAGATGACAAACTTAAATTGGTTAAAGCGAAGAAAACACATTCCAAATCAGACAAAATAATTGTTGTTGATTTCAAGAAAGCAAGGAGGGACATAAGCCGCTAACACAGCGGCTCTCTCTTTTCATTTTCCGCATAAAACTCCACGTCCTTTATGGAGGTGAAAGTAATGAGACAAGTCATTCTTTATGGAATTTCTGGGGCAAGTAGGGCCTATACGGTTCTGAATTACTTCTGTATTTACGAGGAGTTCATATCGATTAGCACTATTTTAGGAGAAGCGAGACGCCTTCGGATGAAAAATCCGGACGTTGAGCATGTCTACGCGATAGATAACCGATATGGACTTCGTCGTGATTACAAGGAGAGCATGAAACGGAACAGTATCGAGAGCCATTACATTTTCAAAGATATTCTGGAAAGAGAAGGTATGCGAATTATTTAACTACCGAGGAGGGTCCCGGCAGGGACTTTTCCTCTTTCCGCAGGAATGGCAGTTCCTTTTATGAGAGGCTTAGGCTTCATCTGTTATAAGGAGTGGAAACTATGTTTACAAAATTGGAAATGGTCGGAGCTATTGCTATCAGCCTGTTCGGCGGATTCGCCATCGGCTACAGCAAGGCAAGAGAAATCTGTTTGCAAGCAATCATCACTGCTACCGGAGAGCAGAAGGAACCCGAGACGACCGAGAAGGAGGAGACGCCCTAAACAGGGGCTCTCCCCTTTTCGCACAAACCACAGCACCTTTTATGGAAGAATCCATATTTGAAAGGAGAAACAACAATGAGCATGGAAAAGTTCAAAAGGTTTGTGGATGACCACAAGAAGGAGCTGATTGCCACTACGGCGGTCGCCGGAGGAATTGTGTTGGTGATTCTCGGGTGCAAGCGCCACGGCAGGAAGACGGTCAAGGCCAACAGCGTAATCAGGGCGAAAGATATTTCGATCCCGGATGGGCTGAAGGTCTGGGATACGTCCTACCTCTGGGTAGAGGGCAAGTACCTGAACGCGATCGTCAACAGCATCCCCATGGATGACCTGGGCGAACTGGGCAAGCAGTACATCAAGAGTGGTCTTGCGAAACCTGGTGACATTGCAAGCATCGTTATTGGTGTCGAGTACAACAAGTGATTCTACCAAAGGTGGAGGCCGCTATTGCAGCGGCTTTTGCCTTTTCACCGAGGTTGTTTGTACTTCGATGTGGTCGCTAACTTAGAATAGCCGTTGAAAGGAGGTAACTGCCAATGAGCGAACAAGAATTTCATCCTGGCTCGGTTCCGGTTGCTGTAGCAGCCAGAGTCTATGGAAAAGACGCATCCTGGGTGCGGGCAGGTATTGTGTCAGGATGGCTTCCGATTGGCAAGGCCACTCGAAATGGAAAGTTAGTAACCAGTATCGAAGAGATAGATAGCCGGTACGGACGTACCAACTTTTACATCTCCCCTAAGCTTCTCTATGAAGAAACCGGATTTTTATGGAAAGGAGAAAAGCGATAACATGCCTACGAATGTACGACCCGAAGTATCCAAGAAGAACCCCTATTACATAGAGCGTGAGCGTTACTATGAGCTGAAGCACTTTTGCCGGCAGTATCCGATTTGGAAGAAGGCCTATGCCGCCCTTGATGGTCTGAGCCGGCGACCTGCTGATTTGGAGTTGTTCAGCGAGACTGGAGAGACAAGCGATCCAACATTCCGATGCGTAGCGGCCCGTGAACGCTACTCCAGATGGATGGGTATGGTTGAGCAGTGCGCTCGTGAAGCTGACCCCGAGCTCTACAAGTATCTCATGAGCTATGTTACGAAAGGAGATTGCTACAGCGTTCTCAAAATGCGTGACCATATCCCCTGCTGCAAGGATGTGTTCTACGAGACGGCCCGTAAGTTCTTTTGGCTCCTTAACAAAGTTCGAGACTGATTTGGCATCTTCCGCAGAAAATACATCCACCTTTATGGAAGACCCAATATTAGAAAGGAGTTTGACTTATGAACCGTCATTTTAACTGGATGGACAAGCCTGTCACCTGGGGAGGTTACTTTAAGCTGTGCGGCATTTGCACTGTGGTCGGAACGGCCATCGCTGCGATTGAGCTCATCGTGTTTATGGAGCCCGCCTGGTGGAAGGCTACAAAGAACTTTGTGAGAAGACTGTTCGACAGATGAACTATTGGCATATAGGTCGGCCAAGAGGGAGGTTGTGGAAACACGGCCTCTTCTCTTTTTATATTTTACTCGCACAAATTGCAACGACCTTTATGGAAAGGAGGTTCGATTTATGACTTACAAGCAAATTGAGGCCAGCAGAGAATTGCGGCTTTGGATTGGGCAGGTAATCGTACCGGCTGTCAGCGTGACGGCGGTAGTGCTTGCTAATCCTGACGTGAGAAATGCGGCTAAGCAAAAGCTGGACAGCATCAAGCAGAAGTTCCAGTCCAAAAAGATCAGGGTCGTGTAGCAGCGACCCTTTCTTTTTATATTTTCCGCATATAGGTGACGGGAATGTGTGATAAATTGGTATTCTAAAAAATTCCCGGGTGGGAAATTCTGAAAAACAATTTTGGAGGAATCCTATGGAAATCGTAATCGCACTCGTAGCCGTCCTTATCGGCTTTATCATCGGTCGAGTCCTTCCCAGAGAGCGCCCCCTTGGCGATTTGCGGGTTGACAGGTCTGACCCGACTTGTGAGCCCTATCTTTTTCTTGAACTGGGTACGGATGTTCGCAACGTCATGAGTAAGCGGCACGTTACATTCCGCGTCAAAGTCGAAAACTTCCTGCCGCACGAATAACATCCGCTATTATGGAGCCCAACTCTAATATTTGAAAGGAGTAAAGCAATATGGCAGAGATCAAAAGTTTGTTGGACGGCGTGATCGAGCAGGAAATCCAAAACGTGGAGGCCCTGAGCTCTGGAACTGACGAGAAGTCTAAGGCAATCCAGAATCTCGCAACCCTGCACAAACTCCGTATCGAGGAGATCAAGGCCGAGACCGAGGCGGAAGAGAAGCGTGAGCGCCGGGTTATGGACAGCGAGCAGCGTAAAGCGGAACTCGCTCTGAAAGAAAAGCAGGCTACCCAGCAGGAGACCCAGCATCAGGCTGAGCTCTCTATCAAGGAGCGCCAGGTGGATAGTGCCGAGGCAGAACGTAAGATGAAGGACGAACAGTTCAAAGCTGAACTCGCCCTGAAGAAGCGTCAAGCCGACGGCGACACCGCTGAGCACAAGTTGAAAGAGAAGCAGAGTGAGACTGAGTCTAAGCACAAGGGTGCCGAGCTTGCTCTGAAGGAGCGGGAGCTTGACAGCAAAGATGCTGACCGTACCCAGGAGGGAGAGCTTCAGAAGCGCCAGGCCCGGGATCAGATGGTCGACCGGTGTGTGAGAGCTGGTGTGGCGGTTGGAGAACTGGTACTGCCGTTGGTATTCTACGGCATCTGGATGAACAAGGGTTTCAAGTTCGAGGAAACCGGTTCGTTCACGTCGACCACATTCAAGAACTTGCTGAATCGCTTCAGACCCACGAAGTAAAGGGTAAGGCTACAAAGCGGAGAGGGCGCGGAGATTTCGCGCTCTTTTCGTTTTCGCCGTTTCTACAGCGCACTTTATGAGGAAGAAGAGCTCTTTAACCTCGACTATCAGCCGGAAGTGGAGTATAATACTGTACAACACTTCTGGACTACATCAGGAGGTAATGAAAGTGCGTAAAAAGGGTAAAGAGATCATTCGGCCGGTAGGAGTTGAGATCAGGGAGTATCTCAATGACGGCTGGGGTATCTGCAACAAATGCGGAGCGCTGATGGATGAGGAAATCAGGAATCGAATTGGAGTATTCACCTGCCCGGCATGTGGCTGGGAGTGCGATGTTATGGATTATGAGTACGAGGAGGAAGACACTATGGAACTCGTACAGGATGAAAGAGGTGACGAGTACCTGATTCCGAGAGATGATATGCCGCCCGCTGGGTGCAGAGCTTGTGGAGGTCCATATCCCCACTGCAAAACATCTTGCAAGATGTATGACGACTAATCATTATCAAAATGGAGGGAGTCCTGGGAAACCGGGGCTCTTTCTCTTTATCTCTGAACTTTGTGAGGAGATTCGCAGATTTTGCAAATCGTATTATGGAAAGGAAGTATGAGAGACGCATGTTGTTGGTGAAAACCCAACCATCTACGAGGAGTGCGATCCTCCCTCGTAGCCTTTTCTTTTTATTTTCTTGGAGGGATTGTGATGCGCTATCATTTCGAGAAGCCGGCTGTTTCGTTGTCGATGTATGGTCGGCGTTATATTTGCAACCATCCAGTGTATGACAGTTGCACCTTGTTCGAGATTGATGAAAAGGGTTTAGCTGTGATACAGCAGAGATTTGATCCTAAGACAAAGAGTACATCCTGGACAGAGGTAGACGCCTATTTGACCGACGTTTTATATTTGCACCCCAAGTTCAAGGAGTTCTTTGACAGTCGGGCCAGAACTTGTACGGACGGCCTCTACCCCACTGTAACAATTCGGCAAATCATGTGGGCGCTGAAGATGAAACCTCTACCCAAGCAGAAATGGGAGACTGTGTTCGACCGAAGAAACATTTGATTCGCATAAATTGCAACGTCCTTTATGGAAAAAACTTTATTATGGGGGTATTTAATCATGATTGTTGAAAAGAGAGTTTATAGATTTGACTGCCCGAAATGCCATAGTGTATGGAGTGCCGAACCATTGGACTTGACATTTAAGACGTTCAAGGTCGGCTTTACATGCCCCGTGTGCAAGAAGGAAAGTCGAATTCTCAAGACCAAAGTATCTATAGTCACGACAAGATCCGTCGGATAATAGAGTAAACCGAAGAGAAAGAGCCTGTAAAGGCTCTTTCTCTGTTTTTAGCGCCAATTCCGCAGCCCCTATTATGGATACCAATACCTATGAAAGGGGTTAAGGAGTATGGATGAGATGAAAATTGAATCGAAGTTCACGAGAGGAATCGTGTCGAGGTTTATCGAGAAGGTCATGCGTGACAAATTGGGCTACAACTTAGATGTTCAGCTCAACAAGTTTCGCACGACCGTCATTGATGAGAAGACACACGTCCATCTGGATATCGAACTGGATCTTAGCAAAGAAGAACTTGACAAACTGTTAAAGAGTATTGGCCTCTAAAGGCAGGGCCGCGTAACAGCGGCTCTTGTCTTTCTTCCGCAGATTTTACAAATCGTATTATGGAGAGGAGGTTAGCTCAGTTGGTAGAGCGCAACCTGAAATGGTTGAGGTCATCGGTTCGAGTCCGATACAGCCTCTTTAATTTTTCGTCGTGGAAAGGAGAAACAGGAATGAGCAAAGAAATGAAGCCGATTCTCATCGGCGCATTGACCGCAGGCGTCATCATTGCGGTTGGTGTTGGGTTTCATGCATGGACCATCAAAACTATCCCTTATTCCTATCGTCAGAATCTCTTAGATGCCGTTGACTATCTCGCCGGCAAAAATGTTTTCAACAGAGTCGATTCATTACAGTAAAACAATGAAAGGAGAAAATCAAAATGGAAATCAAAATCGTAGGAGAAGTCAAGTTCAGAAATCGCGTCCTCGCTGTCTATGGGGATCTGGATGCGCCTCTCTTCAAGGCTGCGGACGTCGCCGATCTGGTGGAGTACGGCGAGGGTAACGTCTGGAACCTTGTTCGTCTCTGCGAGGAGGACGAGCATATGCTCCTTCCGCTCGTAGTCGCTGGCCAGAAGCGGCAGGTAACCTTCATCACCGAGACCGGCCTCTACAACGTCCTGTCCCAGAGCCGGAAACCCCTTGCACGGGCATGGCGACGTGTCGTTCACGAGGAGCTGATTGCGCTCCGGCGGTCCCAGGGTAAGAACGTCGCCGAGAAGTTCGACGAGTGGGATCACCTGGCTGACAACATCTACTTCGATGAGGAGCGAGGCTGCCTGATGCGCTCCGTTACCGTCCAGGGCGGCGATGTTGAGCAGGTTCCGTATGAGCCCGAGGACAGGAGGTAATCGTGAATCAACAAATCTATATTCATTATGGGGCAACAGAGTTTGACCCAGAAAAAGGTTTTCCCATCGAGAATAATAAGGGATGGATTAAACCGAAGGGAGGACTTTGGGCGTCACGGATAAATGCAACACGAGGTTGGAAAGATTGGTGTGAAGTTGAGGATTTCAGGGAGTGTACTGAGAAGCTTTCCTTCAAGTTTACCATTAAAAATGGTTCAAACATTGTGACCATCAAATCTCTGGAAGATATTAAGAAACTTCCTGTACAAGAAGGGTCCAGGTGGAGTAAAGATACCCCATGGAGGAGTTACATCATCGACTTTGAAAAATGTATCGATCAGGGAATTGACGCAGTCGAACTCTGTATTTATGGTGATGAGTATGATTGTGATGATTACTTTGAACTCCATAATTCGCTTTATGGTTGGGATTGTGATTCCATCGTAATACTCAATCCGAATGCGGTCATTCCCGTTTCCGATACTGAAGGAATGACTGCATGAAACCTGAAATTGGCTACGATTCTATCGTCATAGGTTCGTACATAAGTGACCTGCTCGACGGAATTGAGTGGAACATGAGACACACCGATCTGAAAGATCCATATTTTGAGCAGCTTAGTGTCGAAAAATTCACCCTCGAAACACTGCTCCAGGAGATTGCCAAGCATGGCGACATCGGTATGCCAACCGAGATACTGGAACAGTTCGTTCAGAAAGCGGATGAGTGTGTGACCAAAAGTCACGACCAGCACAACATTTATGTATTCGAGACATCCAGAGATGCGGCAATGTCAATCTTAGACGGATTGTATTTCGGATATTTGGAAGGAGAAGAACGAGGTGGATTTGAACCAGAATAGAGGTCTTTGGAACGATGTTCTTTACGGAACCCCGACAGCATCCTTAGCGGCTGCGAGTAAGCTTTATAATCTCGGCGAAATGAGTGAAAAGACATTCCAAGTCCTTGTCCTCGCAGTAGCCATCGAATCTGCGGATAAAAAAGGAGGTAAGCGAAAATGAAACCCAAGCAAGGTCTGATACAACAGACCGGAAAAGCCCTGAAAAAGGCGTCACCGACAATCCTGAGCATCCTCGGAGTAGTCGGTGTGGTCACGACGACGATTCTCGCTGTCAAAGCAACGCCCAAGGCCCTTGAACGCATCGAAGATGCCAAGGAGTCCGAAAATCGTGAAAACAGCGAAAAATTGACCCGAATGGAGACGATAGCAGCTTGCTGGCAATGCTATATCCCGGCCACTGCTACTGGAATCGCTACAATCGGGTGTATTTTAGGTGCAAATCTGCTCAATCGGCGGCAACAGGCTGCTTTGACCAGTGCCTATGCTCTGCTTAACCGAACGTACCAGGATTACACAAAGTCAGTCAAGAACGTCTTCGGCGAAGAAGGTCATAAGCGTGTCTTGGAGGACATGGCCATTGAGCGGGTTCCGGAAGATCATACAATCTGCACCTCAGGATTGTTCCAATCGACCACATTGGATTTCTGCGTTCCCGAGGAGGAGCATCTGTTCTATGACATCTACTCCGATAGGCAGTTTGCCTCAACCATCGGGAAAGTGCTTCAAGCGGAATACCATTTGAATCGGATGTTCACGCTCAACGGAAATGTCTCGCTCAATGACTTCTACAAATATTTGGGGCTCGATCCTGTCCAGGGCGGCGATGACATTGGATGGTGGGTTGACTGCAATGATGAATTCTATTGGATAGAGTTCAACCATTCTGTCTCTCACATCGACGATGGCCCGGAACGTCCGGAAGTGGAGTGTCTTATCATCGAGTTGCCGCAACCGCCTGGTCTTCCGCCTCCCGAGGAGTAATCCGCAGAAATAGCACAGTCTATTGTGGAAAGGAGGGTAAGGCTTCATGGATAAGAAAGCTATCTTTAGAGTAATGTCCATGATCGGAATGGTCCTTGGAGCGGTGGGAACGCTGCTGTCCAACTGGGCCGACGATCGGGAACTTGACATGACGATTGACGAAAAGATCGATGAAAAACTTGCCGCCCGTGAAAGCGAAGAAGGTGAGGAGTCCTGACAGGGACTCTTCCCTTTTGGACGTTGAAGAGTTGCATATGAACGAACGGGCAATTATGGCTCTGATGCGGATGCTGGGCATGTATGACGATGTCCCACGTTCAGACTGGCCTCAGCACAAACTTGAAGAAATCGCGTTCTCAAGATGCGCAATCGAAGAGGTTCTGCAACTGGTTTGGGATCATCCGTGGACCTTGGCATCTGACACCATCGAAGACTTCGCGCTAAAGATGGAGCTCTACAAGGATTCGTCTGTTACGGACGACCAAAAGCGGATATTTTCAGTTTTGGCGGAAACTGCCTGGGAAGTTCTGCAAAAGATTGAACCGCTTGAAAAGTAACCTGCAAAATACATTTGAAAGGAGAAGCATCGTGAACAAGCAAACCTTCGTGAAGGCTCTCAAAGATGTTCCGAAAATCCTGAAGAAGCACAGTCCTGAGCTTCTGACAGGCATCGGCATTGCGGGGATGATCTTCACGACCATCACAGCCGTCAAAGCAACACCCAAGGCCCTCCAGCTCGTGGATGAGCGAGAAATCAAGGAGGGAAAACGCCTGACCAACTCGGAGATCATTAAGACCACCTGGAAGTGCTACGTCCCCGCAGCCGTGACCGGTGTGTGCTCCATTGGTTGCCTGATTGGCGCCAGTTCGGTCAATGCCCGGCGAAATGCGGCACTCGCTACCGCCTACACTATCTCTGAAACAGCTCTCAAAGAGTATAAGGAGAAAACCGTTGAGGTTGTCGGCGAGAAGAAGGAGCAGGCGATTCGTGACGCGGTTGCCAGGGACAAGCTGGAGAAGGCCCAGGTGACCAGTCGTGAGTTCATCATCACCGGCAAAGGGGAAACTCCCTGTTTTGACCCGCTCACCAATTCCTGCTTCAAGGCGGACATTGAGATCCTGCGGAAGGCGGAAAACGTCCTGAATAAACGGATGCGGGACGAGATGGTGATAACTGTCAACGATTTCTTACAGGAAATCGGCCTCGACCCGTGTGACGATGCCATCGGCGAAAACATGGGCTGGGATATTGATAAGGGATACATCGACTTGGATTTCAGCTCGCAACTGGTCGAGGGCATTCCTTATCTTGTCATCGGGCATCACAATCCGCCCCGCTACATCGGACGGTAGCGTCCGCAAAAAATGCAAATCGTATTATGGAGAGATCCACACTAAAATCTTTGATAAAGGAGTAATTCAAAATGGAAGAGAACACTGTGAGAACCAATGAGATCGAGGAGTACGAGCAGCCTGAGATCGAGGTCGAGGAGGCTCCGGAGGAGAGCTCCGGCAGCGGCGCGTTTGTTGCGGGTATCGTCGGTGGTTTCTTGGCCCATGCCGCAATCGGCGGGGTTAAGAAGCTGGTGGCGTTCGCCCAGACGAAGTGGGCCGAGCGGAAGCAGAAGGAGCAGGCCAAGATCGTGGTCGACGCCGAGTACACGGAGATCCCGGACAAGCGGGAGGATTCCGAGGAGGACGCTTCTGAGGAGAAGTAAACAGCGAGGATCGCCATGGGGGAGAGTACCTACAACAGGTGCTTTCCCCTTTTTCATTAAGTAACAAGGAGGAACGACCATGTCAGAAACCCCCTATCCCAACAACTCCCACACTGCAAGGGAGCGCAAACCGGAAGGTTCCAGTCCTCCGGATAAAAAGCTGGAGAAGGTGGTGAGCGGAGAGACCAAGACTCGCAAGAAGAGTGAGGTCAAGAAGTTCGCCAACATCTTCGTCCCGGAGGATGTTGAAAACGTCAAGAGCTATATCCTGGTCGATGTCATTGTGCCGGGTATCAAGAATGCGATCGCTGATGCGGTCAGCATTATGCTTTTCGGTGAAGCGGGCCGTCTGGGTGGACGGAGTGGCAAAGGCTCCCGGGCTTCGTATCAGAGATACTACGACGACCGGCGTGATGATCGTCGTGAGTACGGACGGCCGAGAGCTGCCGCTGGCTTCGAGTACGATGATATTCTCTTCGAGACTCGTGGTGATGCCGACTTGGTTCTGGATCAGTTGGAAGCGGCTATTAACCAGTATCAAATCGTAAGCGTTGCTGACCTCTACGATTTGGCCGGCATTACCTGCCGCAGCTATACGGCAAACAAGTACGGTTGGACTGATCTTCGGTCCGCCAAGGTAGTCCGGACTCGGGACGGGTATATCTTGCAGCTCCCGAGAACGGTCCAGATCAATTAAAGGAGGGCTCGACTATGTACGGGTATCCTGTTTCGTCCGGCTACAGGGGCTGGGTCAACGGCGAATGGATGCTGTTCCCGACTGAAGCCGAGTACCACGAGTATATGAAGGAGGCGCTTCATGAAACTTAACTCCGATACGCTGCTCGGCTTCGGCGTATTCGGTCTCGGCTTGGTTGCCATTGGGTATGCGGTTGGTATCCATTCCCGCCTGAAAGCTGTG